>Ga0208879_1003539_pt1 | contig 12752 bp, 10 predicted proteins | sample Knorr_S15_td_Bot_FD_185605 | JGI IMG/M metagenome (GOLD analysis project Ga0208879, IMG submission 185605) | Marine microbial communities from Southern Atlantic Ocean transect - Knorr_S15_td_Bottom_ad_5009_LV_A (SPAdes) (version 2) | ecosystem: Environmental > Aquatic > Marine > Oceanic | place...
GCCCGCTTGGCCAAGTCGGCGGTAATGGATGACGTCGAAATCGCCCGACTCGCGGAGCGTCTCCCCGGCGTCGAACATCGGCTCGAACTCCGGGAAAAAGGCGTCGCCCTCCACCTCGCGCTTCACCACGGTGAGAAACAAGTCGGAACATTGGCTAAGCGCCTGGGCGTAAACCTGCGCGCCGCCGCAAATGAAAATCGTCCGGCCGCCGAGATCGTCCGCTTGGCCAAGCGCGTCGAGACTGCCAATCGTGCGGACACCGGCGATCGGCTCGCTGCGGCGCGTCAGCACGATCGTCTCGCGGCCCGGCAGCGGGCAGCCGATCGACTCGAACGTCTTGCGCCCCATCACCAGCACGTGCCCCATCGTCGTCTGCTTGAACCACGCGAAGTCCTCCGGCAAATGCCACGGGATCGTGTTGTCGGAGCCGATCACCCGGTTCAGCGACATCGCCGCGATGGCCTTGAAGGGCAGGGCGGCCATCATTCAAACCGCGATGGGCGCCTTGATCGACGGATGCGGGTCGTAATTTTGCAACTCAAAGTCTTCGAAGCGGAACGAGTAAATGTCTTTCACATCCGGATTGATCACCATCTTCGGCAGCGGCCTCGGCTCGCGCGTCAGTTGCAGCTTGGCTTGTTCGAGATGATTCGAGTACAGGTGCAGATCGCCGAACGTGTGAATGAACTCACCCGGCTTCAGTCCGCACACCTGCGCCACCATCAGCAGCAGCAGCGAGTACGACGCGATGTTGAAAGGCACGCCGAGAAACAAATCCGCGCTGCGCTGATACAACTGGCAACTCAACACCCCGTCGCACACGTTGAACTGCACCAGCGCGTGGCACGGCGTCAGCGCCATCTGATCCAGCTCGCCGGCGTTCCACGCGCTGATAATGTGTCGCCGACTGTCCGGGTTGTTTTTCAGCCCGTCAATCAGCCGGTCAACTTGATTCACCGAGCCGCCATCCGGTGCGCGCCAATCGCACCACTGCGCGCCGTACACCCGGCCAAGGTCGCCGTTTTCATCCGCCCACTCGTCCCAAATCTTCACGCCGTTATCGTTGAGATATCGGACGTTCGTGTCGCCCTTGAGGAACCACAGCAGCTCGTGAATGATCGAGCGGAGGTGCAGCTTTTTCGTCGTGAGCACGGGGAAAGTTTTGCCGACCGGAAACCGCGCCTGCGCCCCGAACACCGACAGCGTGCCAGTGCCGGTGCGGTCGCCCTTGGCCCTCCCGTCATTCAAAACCAACCGCAATAGATCAAGATACTGAACCATGCACGCGCAATGTAAACCACCCACTCACATCCGGTCGAGCAGGGAGGCTGGTCGGCTGCCTTAGTTTTATAGGACTTATGGGCCGTATAAGACTTATAAGACGCCGAGCACGGCTTGGGCGGCCCGGGTGGCGGCTCCGCTTTGGCCGAGCTTGGCGGCGACGAGGCTGAGGCCGGCGAGGATGCGGGTTCGTTCGCCCTTGTCCCGCAGCAGGCGCAGGCTGGCCTCGGCGAGGTTGTCGGCGTTGGCTTCTGATTGGAGGAACTCGGGGAACAATTCTTCGCCGGCGAGCAGGTTGGGCATGGCGAGGTACGGCACTTTCAGGAGCATCCGGCCAAGCGAGTACGTTAGCGGGCTGGTCTTGTAGAGTACGACGGTGGGCACCCGGAACCAAGCGCACTCCATCGTGACCGTGCCGGAGGAGGCGATGGCGAGGCTCGCTTGGCCAAGCGCGTTGGCCAGGCCGCCAACCTGCGTGTCGATCTCGGTGCCGGTCGGGATGTGCCGCTTGGCCAACTCGTGCATCTCGTCGGTGGGCAGCACCAAGCGGAGGCGAATTTTTATTTTCTCCGAAAAAATCACCGCCGCCTCGAGCATCACCGGCAGGTGCTTGTCGATCTCGCGCCGACGGCTGCCGGGCAGCAGCAGCACGGTGGGTTGCTCGGTGAACAAATCCGGATCGAGCGGCACCGTTTTTTCGCCCGGCTTGGCCGAGGGGAAACGATCGACGAGCGGGTGGCCGACGAACTCGACCGGGAACTCCGGCACGCGCTCGGCGTACCAGTCTTTCTCGAACGGAAAAATCGAAAGCATCAGGTCGATGTCTTTGGCGATCTGGTGTACGCGGCCTTCTTTCCACGCCCAGAGTTGCGGCGACACATAACAGATGATCTTCGGCTGCCACTCCCGGAACGCGCCGCCACCCTGTGCGTTGTATCGGCGGATGGCTTTGGCGAAGCGCAGGTTGAAACCGGGATAGTCGATCAGCACGATCGCGTCCGGCTCGCGTCGGGTCGCCAACTCGAGCAGGTGCCGGAACAGGCGGCGAAACTTGAAGTAGTTCTTGAGCACCTCCCAGATGCCGACGACGGCGTGTTCGCTCAGGTCGAACTCCGGTCGCAGCGCGGCCGCTTCCATCCTCGGGCCGCCCGCGCCGATGAAGTCGATCTCGTCGCCGCCGGGCTGTTGCCGGATCGCCTCGATCAACTCCGCGCCGAGCGTGTCGCCGCTGGCCTCGCCGGCGATCAGCAGGATCGTTTTTCGCTCGTCACTCATTCTTCTTATTCCGGCGATCTAATAGAATACCGCAAGCCGTCAATTTCGTTATGCGTTCTCCCTCTCCCCAGCCCTCTCCCGCTGGGAGAGGGAGTTGCGGCATTCGCGCCAGCGTCGTGGAGTGCGGTTCTCTGCACCGCTTTGGAATGTTTTTCTTAAAGGTCACTGATTGACGGGTGTGTTGATTTCCCCAAACGCCGCCACTGGCTTCGGCAACTCGCGGCCGATCTCCTCCAGCCGATAGCCGAAGCCCGCGCCGGTGAGCGTGGACAGGTCGACCCGCCCGCCGCGTCGCCGGTAAATCCCGCCGTGCACCTTGGCCTCGGCCGCCGATGCCTCCGGGTAAAACTGCATGCTGTTCGTCTCGACGCCCATGATCGTGCCGACTCGCGCGGCCAATTGCACGTGCGGAATCTGCGCCAGCATCGGGTTGGTCAAGTCCTGCACCATCAGTGACATGCCGTGCGCCTTGGCCCAGCAGGCGCCGAGGATCGCGCCGGTCTGCGTCTTGCAGGTCTTGAGTGCGACGCCGGTCCAGCCGAGTTCGCGGCCGAGCCGGATCAGCTTCCAGTCGTGCGCGCTCTCGTCGAGGAACAACGGCTTGCGCTTGGATACGCTGTGCACGTCGATGCGATGCGTCTCGAGCTCGTACGGGAACGGCTGCTCGACGTAGAGGATCATCCCGAAAAGTTGCGGCTCATCGGCGGCGAGCCGATCGAGGATTTCGTTCACGTACGCGGGGTCGGTGACGGTACAGTTGAAATCGGCGGTCAGCCAAAGGACACCGTGCTCGATGCCGATCGCGCCGACCTTGGCCAAGCGGTCGTAGTCCCATGCGGCGTTGTTGCCGCGCAGCTTGACCTTGAGGCAGGTGAGGCCGTCGGTGCGAATCCAGTCGGCGAGCAACACCGGGTAGCCGTCGTCCGGTTCGTCGCCGGTCAACTCGCTTTCGTCGAGCGGATCGAGCCCGCCGACGAGGTGCCACGCCGGCATCGTTTTTGGCGGGTCGGCGGCGAGAAAATCGGCGGGAAAGCGGTTGGCGAATTCAACATCCGAGCCGTCGGCCGGCTCGAGGAATTGGCCAAGGTCGCGGCTGAGAAACTCCGGCGTGTACGTTTCGTAAGTCGGCCGGCCAAGCGCTTGGCCAAGTGCGTCGTGCAGTGCGATGTCGAAGAGCGAGCAGCAGACGAGCGCGGCCAGCCACGGCATCGGTTCACCGGCGGGGCTGTCGGCGTTGAATTCGCCGAGCAGCTTGGGCAGTTCGGTTTGCTGGAAGTCGTGGCCCAGCTCGAGCGGGTGGCCCAGCGCGTCGAACGCCGCCCACGCCTTGGCCAAGCGGATGCAAAAATCTTTCAGCGCATTGTGGCGCAGCTCGTGGGGCAGGGCGCTTGGCCAAACCCACTGGACGCTGAGTGGGGTCTCGCCCCAGCCGGTGGCGGTGTCGCCGTTGGCCAAGCGGACGGTGAGGCGTGCGCGGGCGCAAGTGACGTGGGTGAGGGTCTCGGGGCCGAACTTGAGCGGCACGCGGGTCTCGACCGGCAGAAAAAAAAGCTCGGCGGCGGCGGCGCGAATATCCGTCGGCTTGGGCATCAACGGCGGTTGCGGCCAGCGGGTGACTTGAGTTTTGTGGGCGAGTCGTTGTCGGGTTTTTTTGTTTTGTCTTTCCAGAGGATGCCCCAGAGGCCGCCCTTGTTGAGCTTGGTGCTGACCTCGACGAGGTTGCTTGAGAGGACGGAAAGATTCTGGGCAAGCACTTGGTCGCTGAAGAGCTTGCCGGCGAGGCCTTCGCCACGCTCGGCGGCGGCGACGAGGTTGCGGAGTGACTCGGTGGTTGCCTTGATGTTGGCCAGCGACTCGTCGATGACGACGCGGTTGGTGTTGATGAGGCTCCGCAGGTCGCTGCCGGCGTCCTTGAGTTGCTCGGAAAATGTGACGACGTTCTCTATGGCGGCGTTGATGGGCGGCGTGTTGGTGAGGATGAGCTGGTTCACGCCGGCGATGGTGGCGGAGGCTTCCGCTGAAATCTCGCGGAGGTTGCTCAGGCCGGCGGCGAGGTTGGTGAGCGTTCGCTCGTCGAGCAGCTTGCTGTCGATGCGGTTGACGATGTTGGTAATCTGCGAGGCGACGGTCTTGAGTTCGTCCATGAGATCGGTCGCCGAGCGGGCGGCGCGGACGAGGTCGAACGATTCCTGGCAGACGACGGTCGCACCGTTCTCGAGCGGCGGGAGCACGTTCGCGCCGGGGATGATGCCGATGTATTTGTCGCCGAGAAAACCGGCGGTCTCGATGAAGAATTTGGCGTCGGCGCGGATCTGGTACTCGGCCTTGATCTTGGCGTCGAGGGTGACGATGCCGGTGTCGGTGTTGAGGTGGATCGCGCTGATTTTGCCGACCGGCACGCCGGCCATGAGGACGACGGAGTTGCGCTTGAGGCCGTCGACGTTTTTCGTCTTGAGATACAGCAGTGTGGTCTCGGTGAAGGGGTTGGTGCCCTTGGAGAAGTTGATGATGAGTGCGGCAGCCACCACCAGCGCGATGGTCAGGAACAGGCCGACTTTCCATTCTTTTTTTGCTTTCATGATTAGAACTCCAAATCCTTGGGATCGGCGATCCCGTTGACAAACTTGTGAACGACCGGGTCGGTGGAATTGAAAATCTCGTCCGGCGTGCCGTTGGCGTGGATGCGGCCGTGGTGCAGCAGCATCACGCGGTTGCCGACGCGGCGCATGCTGCGCGTGTCGTGCGTGACGACGATCGAGGTACACTTTAACTGGTCGCGCATCTTGATGACGAGTTGGTCGATGCTGTCGGCCACGACCGGATCCAGCCCGGTGGTCGGCTCGTCGTAAAGGATGATTTCCGGCTTGTAAACAATGGCCCGGGCCAAGCCGACACGCTTCTTCATGCCGCCGGACAACTCGGCCGGTTTCTTGGCTTGAGTGCCGCCGAGATCCACCAACTCGAGGGCGTCGGCGACGGTTTCCCGGATTTGCGCCGGTGACATGGTCTGCTCGCGCTCGAGCAGGAAGCCGACGTTCTCCTCGACGGTCAGCGAGTCGAACAACGCCGCGCTCTGGAAGAGCATGCCGAACTTGCGGCGCACCTTGATGAGCTCGCGCTCGGAAAGGTCAATGATGCTTTGGCCGTCGATTTTCACGTCGCCCTCGTCCGGTGGCACCAGCCCGATGATGTGGCGGAGCAGCACGCTTTTGCCGCAGCCACTGCCGCCGATGATGACGACAGATTCGCCCACGTCAATTTTCAGGCTCACCCCGCGCAGCACCTGTTGCGTGCCGAAGCTCTTGTGCAGTTGTGAGACCTCGATCATTCCTGGTAAATCAAGAGGTTGTTCAGGACGAGCGTCACGAAAAAGTTGGACACGAGGATGCTGATGGAGGCGGCGACGACCGCTTCGGTGGTGGCCTTGCCGACGCCCTCGGCGCCTTGGCCGCAGTGCATCCCCTTGTGGCACGCGACGGTGCCAATGATGCCGGCGAAGATGAACGCCTTGATCAGCCCCATCCAGATGTCCACCGACCCGGTGTAGAACACCATGTTGCTCCACAGGAAAACCGGATCGAGACCGAGCAGGTAAACCGCCACCAGCATCCCGGAAACGATGCTGATGGCGATGGCCTCGGCGGTGAGCAGCGGCAGTGAGATGAACATGGCCAGCAGACGCGGCGCCACGAGGTAGTCCACTGGGCTGGTGGCCAAGGTGCGGAGGGCGTCGATCTGCTCGGTCACTTTCATCGTGCCGAGCTGGGCGGCCATCGCGGCGCCGACTCGGCCGGCGATCATCAGGCTCGTCAACACCGCGCCGAGCTCGCGGGCCATGGCGACGGTGACCACCGACATCACGGCGCTGTCCATCTTGACCTTGTGAAACTGGATGTAAAACTGGGCGCACATCACCATGCCGGTGAACGCGCCAGTGAGCAGGACGACCGACTGGGACTTGACGCCGATGAAGTGGAGTTGTTCCAGCAGGTCATGCCAACGGAAGCGCTTCGAAAAAATGGAGCGCATCGTGTCCAGAAACAGGATAAAGACGCGGCCCAAGCTGGCGAAAGCATTCTTAAGCGGGTTGTCAGCGGAATGGCCCATGAACAGTCAGGCGGGTTGTACCAATCCGCTTGGCCGGTGGCGAGTCCGCAGAATCCGTTCGCCGCTTGGCCAAGCGCTGGGTAGGGACGGCTGTCCCCAGCCGTCCGCGATTGTCCCGGCACGCCGGGGAAAGCACACCCCACCCTCCGCCTGATTCCTTCTCCCTCAGGGAGAAGGTGGCCGGAGGCCGGATGTGGGGGAGAACCCTCGGATGTTTTATTATAAAAAAAATGCTTTCTCCCTCTCTCCGGCCCTCTCCCGATGGGAGAGGGAGTCGCGCTATTCGCGGCAGCGTCGTGGAGTGCGGTTCTTTGCACCGCTTTGGAAGGCGCCCAAAAGCGGCGGGGACAGCCGCACTCCGCGCCGCGGCCGCGACAAGCAAGCCCGCTTGGCCGAGTGGGCGCTTGGTTTAGGTTGAGACTTTGGAGTCTTCGCCCTTGGCCTTGGCTTTTTTCTGGATGAAGACGAGTTTGTCGTCCTTGGCAGAGATGACGACCGTCTCGCCCTCGCGCAGGTTGCCCCGGATGATTTCCTCGGCCATCGGGTCTTCGAGGTGTTTCTCGACGGCCCGGCGCATGGGGCGCGCGCCGTAGGATGGGTCGTAGCCTTTGTCCCGCAGCAGGTCGCGGGCGGACTCGTCCAGCTCGAAGTGGAGGTCGCGCTGGGCCAACCGCTCCTCGACCTTGGCCAGTTCGAGATCGAGAATCTGGGTGAGGTCCTCCTTGCCCAAGGAGCGGAACACGACGATGTCGTCGAAGCGGTTGAGGAACTCGGGGCGGAAAACTTTCTTGGCTTCCTCGATGAGGTTTTCCTTCATCCGCTCGTAATCTTGTTTGTCGTCGGGAGCGGTGAAGCCCATGGTGGCTCCTTTCTTAAGACGCTCGGCGCCGACGTTGGAGGTGAGCAGGATGATCGTGTTGCGGAAGTCCACTTGGCGCCCGAAGCTGTCGGTCAGTTTGCCCTCCTCGAGAATCTGGAGGAGCATGTTCAGGACGTCGGGGTGGGCCTTCTCGACCTCGTCAAACAGCACGACGGAGTAGGGGTTGCGGCGCACCTTCTCGGTCAACTGGCCGCCTTCCTCGTAGCCGACGTAGCCCGGGGGCGAGCCGACGAGCCGCGAGACGTTGAACTTCTCCATGTACTCGGACATGTCGAGTTGCACGAGGGATTTGCTGTCGCCAAACATGTTCACGGCGAGGCTCTTGGCCAAGAGTGTTTTGCCGACACCGGTCGGGCCGAGCATCATGAAAGCGCCGATCGGGCGGGCGGGATCCTTGAGGTCGGCGCGGCTGCGGCGCAGTGCTTTGCAGAGGGTCTCGACGGCTGAACTCTGGCCAACGACGATTTTGGAAATTTCCTTTTCCATCGAGAGGAGTTTCTGCACGTCGCCCTGTTCCATGCGCTTGAGCGGGATGCCGGTCCACTTGGCCACGACGTACAGGATTTCGTCCTCGTCGACCTTGACGCGGGCGTCCTCGTTGTTTTTCTTCCACTCGGTCAGGGTGTTTTCGAGTTCCTCTTTGGCCTTCTTTTCCTCGTCGCGCATCGAGGCGGCCTCCTCGAATTTCTGATCCTTGATGGCCTTCTCCTTTTTGATGCGGGTTTCCTCGATCGCCAACTCGAGGTTTTTGACTTCGGGCGGACGGGTCATGGCCTTGATGCGGGCGCGCGCGCCGGCTTCGTCCATGATGTCGATTGCTTTGTCCGGCAAGAATCGCCCGGTGATGTAGCGGTCGGACAGCTTGACGGCTGCCGTGACGGCCGCGTCGGTCAGTTCCATCTTGTGATGATCCTCGTAACGGGAGCGCAGCCCCTTGAGAATCTCGATGGCGTCCTCGATGGAGGGCGGCTCGACCTTGACGGACTGGAACCGGCGCTCGAGGGCGGCGTCTTTCTCGATGTATTTGCGGTACTCGTTGAGGGTGGTCGCGCCGATGCACTGCATCTCGCCCCGGCTCAATGCCGGCTTGATGATGTTGGAGGCGTCCATCGTGCCCTCGGCGGAACCGGCCCCGACGATCGTGTGCAATTCGTCGATGAAGAGGATGACGTTTTTCGCGCGGCGAATCTCGTCCATCACCGCCTTGATGCGTTCCTCGAACTGGCCACGGTACTTGGTGCCGGCGACCATCAACGCGAGGTCGAGGGTGATGACGCGCTTGTCACGCAAAATTTCCGGGACGTTACCCTTGATAATTTCCTGCGCGAGCCCCTCGACGATGGCGGTCTTGCCGACGCCGGCCTCGCCGAGCAGCACCGGGTTGTTCTTGGTGCGGCGGCAGAGCACTTGGATGACGCGCTCGATCTCGTCGGCGCGGCCGATGACGGGATCCATCTCGCCCTTCTTGGCGATCTCGTTGAGGTCGCGACCGAATGCCTTGAGCGCCGGTGTCTTGACCTGTTTTTTGTTACCGCCGGATTCCTCCTCCACGCCGGCGGCGACGCCGTCGTCGTCGCCCTCGAAGTTCGGGTCCAGCTCGTGGAGGATTTCCTGTCGGCAAAGGTCGATGTCGATGTCGAGATTCTTCAGCACGCGCGCCGCGACGCCCTCGCCCTCGCGCAGGAGGCCAAGCAGGATGTGCTCGGTGCCGACGTAGGTGTGGTGCAGCGCCTTGGCTTCCTTCTTGGAAAGCTCGAGCACTTTCTTGACGCGCGGGGTGTACGGGATGTTGCCGGCCAGTTTCTGGTCCGGGCCGGTGCCGACCTGTTTCTCGACCTCGAGCCTCACGGTCTCCAGATCGAGGCCCATTTTTTGGAGGACATTGACGGCGACGCCTTGGCCAAGGTTGATCAGGCCCATCAGCAGGTGCTCGGTTCCCACGAAGCTGTGGTTGAACCGGTCGGCCTCCTTCCGCGCCAGCGCCAGCACTTGCTGGGCGCGCGGGGTGAAATTGTTCATTGACTCGTCACTCATAAAAATACATGGCCAATTTGGACGTCCCGGCGCGTTTTGTCGAGCTTGGGAATGGCCGCCGTTGCGCTTGGCCAAGCGCTTGGTTTATTCGCCATTCTCCTCTGTTTTCCCGGTGTCCGGCGTGGCCGGGCGATTCACCTTCCGGAGGCGATCCCGCAGCAGGTTGGCCCGGAGGATGTCTCGCTTCTCGGCGGAGAGTTTGCCCGCGCGGGTTTTCTGCAAGTGCGCCGGCTGGGTGATGATGAACAACTCCTCGGTCAACGCCGGCTTGCTGCTGGGGAAGAGGCTCAGGTCGATGCCCAGCCGAAAGAGCGACAGCAGATTCATGGTCTCCTTGGAGGAGATGCTGTGGGAGTTGGCCAGGATGCCGTAGGCCCGGCCGATGTGGTTGTAAACCATCTTGGCCTTGTTTTCGAGGAGCTTGGCCCGGGCGTTCTCCTCGTGGTCGATGATCTGCAACAGCACCTTGTTGAGCCGCTCGACGATGTCCGACTCCGTCTCGCCGAGGGTCATTTGGTTGGAGACCTGAAAGACATTGCCCAGCGCCTCCGTGCCTTCGCCGTGCAGACCGCGCACAGCTAGGCCAAGCTTGTTGACCGCCTGGATGATTTGGTTGATCTGCTCGCTCAACACCAGCCCGGGCAGGTGCAGCATCGCGCTCACGCGAATGCCGGTGCCGAGGTTGGTGGGGCAGGCGGTCAGGTAGCCGCGTCGTTTGCAGAAGGCGTAGTCGAGGCTGGACTCCAGCACGGTGTCGAACTGGTCGATCGCCATCCAGGCTTTGTCCACCTGCAATCCCGGCAGCAGAGCCTGCATGCGCAGGTGATCCTCCTCGTTGATCATCACGCACAGCGACTCGTCGCTGCTGAGCACCATGCCGCTCCCGGCTGTCTTGGCGGCGTGCTCCCGGCTGATGAAATGACGCTCGACGAGCAGTTGCTTGTCCAGCGTGGATAAATCCTCCATGCCAGCGTGAAAGGCATCCCGCATCGGATTCACATCCATCACGTTATCGCGGATGTGCTTGAAGGTTTCCACGCGCACCGATTTTTTCGCCCAGCCGGGGAACGGCGTGGTGGCGAGGTTGCGGGCCAACCGCACACGGCTGGACAGGACGATCTTGTTGGACGGCCCCTCGCGACGTGCCGCCTCTGCCGGTTTGGAAAGAATTTCGTGGATGTTCATCGCTCAGGAAATGGCGGACTCGGAGTACTCCGATTTGACCCGGGAAATCTCGTCGCGCAACTGCGCCGCCTTTTCGTAATCCTCCTTGGCCACTGCCTTGTCCAGCTTGGTTTGCAGTGAGTGCAACCGGTCCACGTAAACTTTCGTCTGCTGCCAAACCGCCGGTGCCTTGCCTGTGTGGCGCGTGCCCTTGTGCATGCTCTTGAGCAGACTCTCCACTCCTTCTGAAAAATGGTCGTAACAATCCGGGCAGCCGAGCCGGCCGGTCTTCTTGAAATCAGCCTGGCTGAAGCCGCAGTTGGGGCATTTCCCCGTGGCGCTGCCGGACTCCTCCATCTCCTGCGACGCGCCGAGGCCCAGCAACAGGTCGGCCAGCGAAAAGCCGGTGGGATCGTCCACGCCCTTGGCCTTCGAGCAACTCTCGCACAGGTCGATCTTCTTGGTCTTCCCCTCAACCATCTGGGTCAAGTGAACCGTCGCCTCCTTTTCCTTGCAAATATCGCAGAGCATCCGTCTTTGGAAAAAATTGTCGTTCGTACTGTTAGTTCAATCGGGCCAAGCCGTTTGACCCGCAAAAACGCAGAAAACATAGCACAAAACCTGCCAGAATAAAAGGCGCAAGACTGTTAAATGCGCCTTAAAACTTGGCCAAGCGCAAGGTAGGGCTGGCTCTCCGAGCCGGCCGCTTGGCCAAAGCCCCCGTCACGGACGGCTGGAGACAGCCAACCCTGCCTTGGAGCGCGTCTCAACGCTTGGCGATCCGCTCGCCGGAGACCTTGGTCAACTCGTGGTACGCCTTGACCACTTTTTTGGTGATCGCCCCCGGCTTGCCGTTGCCGATGACTCGTTGGTCGATTTTCACGATCGGCACGATCTCCGCAGCGGTGCCGGTGATGAAACACTCATCGGCGTTGTAAAGGTCGTACCGCGTCATGTTCGGCTCAGAGGTGGGCACGCCAAACTCGGCCAGCAGATCGATCGCCGTGGCGCGCGTGATGCCGTGCAGCGCGCCGGACGAAAGCGGCGGCGTGAACATCTGGCCGTCCTTGAGGATGAAAATATTGTCACCGGTACACTCGGCCACATAGCCCTCCGCATTCAGCATGACCGCCTCCTCGTACCCGGCGATGTTCGCCTCGATCTTGGCCATGATGTTGTTGAGGTAGTTCAGCGACTTGATGGCTGGGTTGACCGCGTTGTGATGATTGCGCGTCGTCGCCACCGTCACGATCTCCATGCCCTTCCTATAAAGGCTAGGCGGATAAAGCTGAATCTTGCCGGCGATGATGATCACCTGCGGGTTGGAGCAGCGATTGGGGTTCAGGCCCAGCGTACCGGCGCCGCGCGTCACCACCAGCCGAATGTAGCCGTCGTTGAGCTTGTTGCGGCGGCACGTCTCGAGCGTGGCCTCTATCAACTCCGCATGCGTCATCGGCAAGTCGAGCAGGATCGCCTTGGCCGAGCAGAACAACCGGTCGATGTGCTCCTTCAGCTTGAACAACCGGCCGTGGTACGCCCGGATGCCCTCGAACACGCCGTCACCGTAAAGCAGCCCGTGATCGAACACCGACACCTTCGCGTTTTGCTCGCCGTAAAATTTGCCGTTAATGTAAACCTTCATTCCCAAAAGCGGCGGGAAACCTACGGGAACCCACCCCCGCTTGGCAAGGACGCATGGGAAGTCGCGCTTGGCCAAGCGCACGCCGCGTGTCCATACCCGTGTCCATGCCAGTCATCACTCCATATCGGGCAAAGGACACGCCTCTCCCAGTTGCACGATCGCCTATTCCGGTCGCATTACCTCTTCCTGTCACGGGATTGCCCTGTCTGGTCGCGGGATTGCCTTGTCCGGTCGCGGGATCGCCTTGTTCGGTCGGAGGATCGACTTGTTCGGTCGCAGGATCGCCTCTTCCGGTCGCGGGATTTGCCTCGTCGAACCTTCAGCGAACACGGACGCACCGATTGCACGCCGGAGGCGTGACAGCCATTA
>Ga0208879_1003540_pt1 | contig 12749 bp, 4 predicted proteins | sample Knorr_S15_td_Bot_FD_185605 | JGI IMG/M metagenome (GOLD analysis project Ga0208879, IMG submission 185605) | Marine microbial communities from Southern Atlantic Ocean transect - Knorr_S15_td_Bottom_ad_5009_LV_A (SPAdes) (version 2) | ecosystem: Environmental > Aquatic > Marine > Oceanic | place...
CGTTAGGGTTTCCCTGAGCATAGTCCTGAAGCCAAGATTGTCCATATAAAGGATCGAACGCCCAAGACAATACACTGTCTTTATTTTTTAGTAATTGATCGGCATTTCCCTTAACAACATTTTCGTTTAAAGGTTTTCCTGATTCAGCATCTTTTTGAAGTTGTTCAGATATTTTCGTAAACTGTAAGAAACCAACATCGTCTTTAGCAAACACGTCACTATCTAACTCTTCAACATATTTAACACCATCTAAACCGTATGATTTTATACCTAGTTTACCGTCAGGACCAACAGCCGCAACAGTATTAGTATCTCCCATAAAAGTAATATTACCAATAAATCTCTCATCTTTTTTAGAACCTTCAGAAACAACAGATCCACCAGCATTTCCTTCTGATTGATCTCCAGAGTTTCTATCTATCCAATCCATAAACTTACCAGAGTAAGTTGTTACATCTTGTATTAGTGTGTTTACAGCTGCGGCTATTCTTTGTTGTTCGTCTTGGTTTTTAGTGTTTGTAGCTTTTACCATACCAGCTTTTTGTTCTTGCAACCATTTGGTAATAGCTCCAACCCATTCTTGATTTTGAAAAGAATTTATAGGTTTATCAGTTTCAGGATTATAATTAGTATGTTGTATAAACTTGTCAATTTTCTCAGGCATATCCTTTCCGTACGCTTGTACTTTTTCCCATATACTATTAAATTGTTGACCCTCTACGTTTTGTGGTTGTTCTTGATGAAAAGGACTATAATTCACTGGGGACTGTGGTTGCGTTGGCATCCAGTTTTCACGTAGCTTTAAATAACCTCTAGATCTTCTAGCAAATGGTGATCTGAAGTTCATCGGACTACGGAATTGTGTTGGAGCGTCATCTTCTGGACTTGAAAAGAAATCACCTCGATATCTACCTTCCTTTCCACTCTTGTGTCTTAAGTTATATTTTTTTCTATATTCATCATCAAACACTTCCTCTGTTACCTCTCTACTCTTGCCATCAGGACCTTTAATTTTTAACATCTTTCTGTTAGCTTTTTTAATCAAAGCTTGTCTTTCTTTGATTAGTTTTTTCCTCTCTTCCCCTTTTGGGGTTTTTCTAATTTTAGTACCCAATGATCTTGACTCTGCTAGAAAACCCTTCCTAGTAGCATCGTCATGCTCGAACTTGGTACTTCTTTTTTTAAATATATTTTTTATTTTAAAACTTTCCTTAGCGTATTCTACGCCATATTTTTCTGCTAATGCTTTTTGCTCAACATCCTCACCTTCATTACCGTCATTACTGTCATCATCACCCCCATTATAAACCTCGTCATTAACAACCTCATCATCATCATCGTACTTAACCTCTTCCTTTTTAACCTTTTCCTTTTTAACCTCTTCCTTTTTAACCTCGTCTCCTCCTGGAGTTTCTACTATTCCTGTAGTTTCTACTACTCCTGTAGTTTCTACTTCTTCAACTACATCACCACTTGGTTTTCCTTCTTTCCCTTCTTCACATTTTCCTGTTGTTGGATTCCATAAACCACCACTATCAGCACAACTCTTTCTTAGTGCGTTAATATCACTTTGGTCTTTTTTAGATTGAACCGTCTTCCTAAAACTTTCCTGATTCTTCATAAGGTTCTCCATTGTTGATTTAGCAGAATCAACTTTAGACCAATCTACACTTGCACCAGTAAAACTAGATGATGAGGTACCACCAGCCGCTAGTTTTGAACTACCTACGCCATAGTTTGCAATATCAAAACCCGTTGCTTTTAAAACTGTTTTCTTTTTATTTTTTTTTGCCATGTTTATTTATTATTGAGGGGCTTTCCAAAAAGTTCCACCTGCTTGTTTATTTGACACACCTTGTTGAACACCAGCGCCTACTCCCCCTAAAATTTCTTCACCAGCTTGCCATTGCGCTGTTCTAGCTGCGTTTGCCCCAGCGTCAGCCGTGGCTTTATCTGCTCTTGCACTTGATAATTGACCAGTAATAGCCTCTTGTTGTTTATTGATAGACCATTGTTTACCTTGAGCTTGTTGACTCTGTATAGTGGACTCTTGTTGAGCCGCGGCCATTTGATTAGCTCTTTCTTGTTGACCAATACCAGCTCCAGTTTTTTGAGATGCTAGCGAACCTTGATTATAAAGTGATTGTGCTAAAGCACCAATACCACTTCCTCCAGCAGCACCTTGTAACGCTTGCATAGTATTCGCTTGATTAACTTGACTTTGTTGAGTTTGATAATCCACTTGTTGTTGGTTGATAGTTAAGTCCTCCATAGTGTTTTGCATATCAGCATAGGGATTACTCATGTCTAAACCTTGAAGCGCCGCTTTTTGCGTAGCCATTTCTTTATTAGCTCTTTCTTGCTCTTTTTTTCTTTCTTTACGGTCTTTACCAGCACTTATTAATTTCGCTGTAGCACCAACAACAGCTACGCCTATCATTATCCAGCTCATATCTTATTGTTTTTATTATTGTATTTTTCAAATTCCTCATAGTCTTTAGCTATGATTATGTCTTCTAGTTCTTCTAAATTCTCTGTATTTGTTGGGTTAGGATACACGTTTACCCAAACACAATCCTCAAATGCATATAGAACTCTCTTAGATCCAGCTGGAGCTTCTACATAACAAGGTGCTTCGTAATTTTCAGAACTAGTTTCCGATGCCACACACATGCTTCCAGACATCAAGAACCAAATATGTTTGTTTTTATGTATTTTACCTATAGCTGCAGAGTCTTTTTTCATGGACATCTGTCTTACGTATATACCATCTGTAAAAGTGTGTTGTAAAGGAAATATCTTCGTGTCACCTTTTACAATATTTACTCCATCTACGAGTTCAAGTAAAGTATTTTCTAGTTCTAAAATCTTACTTCTTTTTTGTAGTTGGTTCTCTTTTTTTACTATTTCTTGTTTATCAGACATTTAATTAAATTTATATATAATATAGTTACAGTTTTTAACCATTATTTACTACTTTCAAACGTATCAGCATTAACTCCAAATAATTCCGCTTCTTCTGTAGAGTTGTTTCTAAAGCAAATTTTAGCATAATATCCTAATATTCCACTTGGATTTGAGTACTTGTCCTTACTGAATAATATGAAGTCATCATCAGCTGGTAAGTTAGCTCCAGCAGCATGATCAACAGTCATAGTCAATCTAGCAGGAGTTATAGTTAAACATGCTCCAATCATTATAACGTCTGATTGAGGCGCTGTACTAAAACCACTACTTATAGTGGTGGGACAGTATAACACCATGTCTCCTGGTTGTACTGATATATTTATTGGTTGTCCAAAACTTAGGGTTGCTGTAGGCATATTAGTATGATGTTAAAGTTATAGTTATACTCGCGGAATCAACGTTTACGCCATCACTAACAGTATAATTCGTTGAATCAGATGTACCGCTTGAAGGAGCCGTATATATTATATGTTGACCATCTCCACTTATCGTCCGCGTTCCAGTTCCCCCAGAAGTAGAGATAATATTAAGTGTTCCAGTGTGACCAGTACAATCAGGTATTGGTGATATAATTATACTTTCACCAAGCATACACGTTGTTGCTATTGTTGCTGCTGTTGGATCAGCATAAGTAGTTATAAAATTATTAAGAGTTAAATCGCCAGTTACATTCTCGTTACCCACACGCTGTATATAACCCTCTACATTTAACTTACACGAGGTAGTACCCGCACCTGTTACACTCATTTCTGAGATATACAATTCACTCATAGCATTGGTAAATACCAAGCTTTCACCAATAGACAACGTTTGGTTTGTTGATAATATAACGCTATCGCTACTAAAAGCCGTTACCGTTGGATAACCTACTATACCATTACCTTGAACTGTTAAACCAATTATTAAACCAGTAGTATCATCTACTTGAATTGTTGCGGAATTCGATACGGTTTGTACTACGACACTTTCAACAGGATCCCAACCACCACTCCCAAGCGGCTTCGTTATTATAAAATCACTAATCACAGGCTGTCTAGATATACCAACATTTCTTGTAAATGTTATTACGGTTGTATCGGGAACAGTGCCAGTAACACTTTCGCTCAAAACAACGCGATTTGGTATTCCAACGTCTATACTCGCAATCACAGTTGCGGGATCTATGTTGATACCGGAAACAGTGTCACCTACTTGTAGTAATTTACTAGCAAAAGTATTTGTCATGGTTAAATTCCTTCCGCTTCCTACCGCACCATTCACAGTGTCTGTAACTATATAACCAAGATTATCCGTTATAGAAAAGAAACCATTATTACCCGTGTTTAAGGTAGGAAAATCCGTTGGGTTAAATGTTGATGGATACGAAATAGCAGTTTGATCATTAAGAGTTTTTATAATACCAGTCGCTGTATTAACACCATATGTGCTTGTGGTAGTTTTAACAAGTGTATCGATAACTCCAAATTGATTAAGCGTTATAACAAGTGGATCTGTACCTATACAATTTGTGTTAGAAAAGGTATTACCTGTTGGTGTTATGGTTGTTGTAAAAGACTTCACACTAGGCTCTCCTCTTTCTATTGAATAAGGTATTGTTATTGAGTGTACATTTTTTCCAACAGTTCTACCTCTTAATAATTGCTCAGCAGGAGAGTATATCGTTTGTGCATCTGACAAGGTTAACGACCTACTAAAGGTTCCATCGTTAGAACTAAAGTCATAAGTTCTTTCAACGCTGTCTTCTATTTTTATATTATACGTGCTATTCTCAGAACCGGATACAAATAGTAGCAACGTAGTGTTACCAACTGATAAAACCGATTGATTAGGCAATCCCAAAAAGTAAGCGGAGTAAACGTTAGCACAGCTTGTCGCATCTGCTACTACACTTGGTACTGTCCATATTATAGATTCTCCAGCTGTAGCATCAACGTTTTGAGTTCCTATACTATAGTTAAATGTAAAGGTAACTTCCGTTAGTTGATTATCACTATTATAAGTGTGCCCTGATTTTATGTGACTCCACTTATTGATATCACTAGATACTAACTTAAAACTAGGTATATTAGAGATATGATAACCTTCGCTAGCCACAAATACCGCTTGATAAACCTGAGTAGTTGTAGATCTATTTATATCTTGGTGTGCGGCACTAGTTACAGTATCTCCATCAGTAGCGCTATCCACCTCACCACTAAAATTAGGGGTAATAGTTAGATTGTCTGTATTTGTAAGTGTTGTAACGAAACTTAATCTAGTTTGTATACCGTGTGTTAAGCCACAAATATCTACGTCTATAACAACCCCACTATAACCTGGCGTGGGAGTAGCTGGCATTACATACCAACTAGCTAAATAAATTCGAGCTCTAACTTTGTTTGTTATGTCAAGTGCTATCGTAGTATCTGTAAACACTACTTGTGTAACCTCAGATGGCAAGGTAGACCCTATGAAAAAATCACTAGCCTGAACCGTGTAACCAACATCTGGGGTTACTATAATATCGATTGTAGACGGTAATGTTCCCGCTAAAACACTATCGCCAGCTTGCTCGCTGGTAGTAGGAAGGCTTGTAGTATAATTATTTGCCATTTTATTTTGTTTTATTTATCATATTTTCTTATCCCGCTCTCAATGGCGTTACGTGAGCTTGTTGAGTAAAATCAATTTGATGATCTAATCTGCAATCTACACCGCTTGGTCCAGTAAAACTAACAGTAAACTCTTTACATATACATTCTGGAGCCATTACATCTCCTGTTAAAGCAGAAGTTGTATGAGTTATAGTTGAAAAATTAAGTATATCTCCACTTGTAAATACATTTGCTTCAGTCAAATTTATTGTTCCAGCTACATGATCTACACTGACTACTCTTACATCTGCAAATTGGAAATACGGATCAGGATAACAAGCGTTAGAATCACTAAATGGTAAACTTGAACAACTTACAAAACTACTTCCAGTAACTTGCATTCCAGGAATAATACTCTGTGTATTACAATGAATTATATGACTTTCACTTCCAACACTTCCAGAACTAGCGGTTAATGTTTTATCAATATCAAATATAGTTGGCGTTTCTGTCACGGTATAATAACCAGAATTTAATGCTGCTGTACTTAATTGGTAAAAAGGAGTTACCTCAAAACCGAGTGTTGGTGGAGTATAGAAAAGCTTCTTAAATAAAACTATAGGAACATTCGGTAAAATAGTACCATTGTGTGTAGTGGTAAGCGCGCTACTAAGTGGGTTCGATGGAGATCCCAATCCATAATTAGTAGTACCTACAATGTCATTCAAAGGATCATACCACATAACTCCAGTTACCGACGATAAAGATGTTGTTGATGTAATACCGGTCCCTTCTGTTGTTACTACAAATTGAGAATTACACACGGGCGCAGGAAGCGTAGTAACCCCAGGATATATTGGACCTCCAGACGCTGGCCAAGAGGTATCAGGACAATGCCCTTCTTCCATTACATTATCTTTTAAGCAAACTTCCATCCCAATACTGCAATCATCAGCGTTTTGTACCGTAAGGTCAAGTGTGACCCCAGAAGGTGGAGAACTACACCCTAAGCAATAATTTGAAGCCGCAGCGGTTAAGAAAGCACTATAACCATATATAGCATGAACAGCTGCTGATATATCGTCAAATTCAGTGATAGAAGCTGAAATTCCGATATCACTATGGATATGGTCTAAAAAGCTCAGCCAAGTTGTGAATACGTGATTCCCAACAGTGTGGTTGTTAGAGTTAACCGGTATATTAACACTTACGTCCTTCACAAACTTCCACGCCCACCCTGTTCCATTTCCAGTTAAACAAGCACCCGGCGGAAGAGTTCCGTATTCTATATTTTCATAAGTGTAATCCTCGAATGTATAAGCTTTATGGGCGGCATCTTGATTAAACCAGTTGTATAGGTCTCCTAAATCATCCATGTTAGCACCCGAGCTTATTAACCCAAACACTATATTATCTCCACTCGAATTAGTCATAACCGTTTTATTATCCTCACAAGCATAAGTCAATTGAACTTGCGTACCTCCATCATCACCATCATTAGTAGTAATACTAGATTGTCTACCTATACCTTGTGTAGAGAACTGTTGTACGTTGAGGTTATCTAAATTATTAACTTCATTACCTCTTATATAATTAAACCACTTTCCTTCTTTCTTTTTAAATTCTGGTACAAAACCAGTTTCTAGATCTGTTGTGGTAAGAGCGGTATACCATCCGTTTATAGCTATATTATTATAATACTCTCCATCGGTTCCGTTATAAGATATTCTAGATTGCGAACCCTCGTAACTTAAAGAACCAAAATTCTTAACACTACTTGGCATGTCATTAAATATAATGTTAATACCAGAGTCGTATTGAATTCCGTAAAAATTATTTCTAGTTTCATTAGAATGATGTTGATACAATTCAGCGCCAGCAAACGTAAAGTACTTATCATTTAAACTAGCTCCACATTCTTGTAACCAAGATTTGAAAGTTGTCCAACCTTTTGAATCTTCACTGAAACTTGCTGTGATGTTTACAAGCGGTATTTCTAAACCGCCGTTCATACCATTATCACTACCATCATTCTCATTGTCATCGTCGTCGGCTACTGTTGATATTGGCATGCCATAATAACATATATCGACAGAGTGACATTCTCCAAAATCAATAGCCCCAAAATCCCAAGTCAAGTATATTCTATGGTAATCACCACTGTTTGAACTTGTAGCGATAGCATCAACCCAGCTAACAGTATAAACAGCTTCGTCTGTACCACATGTTATTGAGAGATTATAAGAACCGCCAGCATTGGCGTTGGATAGTAAATCTGTAAACCAAGTGTTTATGCTCACCCCACTGTAATTTGTCGTGGAAACATCAATATACGTGATATTTTGACTATCAAACTCTAAGGTATCAGAGCTATTAAAACCAACCCAATCCGCGGATTGTACCGATCCAGGTATTAAGCCATTACCTCCATTTCCAGTTATTCCAAATTCATTACAACTAGCTCCTGCAGGCGTTGTTCCTGACGATGTTGATGTTGATGTTGATGGGTTTGTGAAAGGACTATCTAACGACCAAACAAACATATTACTATCTTGATAACCGCTCCAACCAACTAACCAATCTAAAACGACTTTATATGTTTCTGTAGTGGCATCGTAATTTATACTTTGTATGGCATAAACTGTTTCTGGTTGATTATTATAAGACCAGTTGTTAGGCCAATTTTGTAGAGCAATAGGAGTAGCCCCAGTATTGACTGAGTTTGCAAATAAGAAAGTTTGATATAAGTAAACATTACCAGCGCCATTAGTATTTAACGCGGCTATCAAAGCATTCCAATTTACAGTGGCATCAGTAGCTGGAAGCCATCCATACCCAGTAGTTATACTATCAAACCAAAGTGTTATTGAGTTTGTTAAGTTTGGATTTGCCCCATAAGCACCTGGTATACCGTGCTCTATCCCTGTTGGATGAGTTGGAATTCCAGCTCGCACACCAGTCCAACCTCTCTTATGAGGAGAGATACTACCCACAATTCCTGGAGGTTGTTGAGCACCACTTGCGCCATTTGTTTCAATCCACTCTGCCCATTGATCTACAAGTCCTCCATATCTAAACCAATTACCCAGTGGGTTTCCAGCTGTCGGTATTGGACCATCGTTAATAACTACAACTCCTGTTCCTGTTCCTGTTCCTGTCCCCGCTCCTGTTCCTGTTCCTGTCCCCGTTCCTGTTCCTGTTCCTGTTCCTGTTCCTGTCCCTGTCCCAGATCCACTACTAGAACTAGCTCCAATTGAAGTGCTATGATAATCTCCTTTAATAGTTAGGTTATATAATCTTTTATCATCATCATAACTACCAATTAAAGTAATGTCATTTGTTCTAAAAGCATCTTTAAAGTAATCTTTTAAACCTAAGTCAGATATTGGAGTTACTCCATTTTGAGATATTCTCATTACAGCTCCTCTAGATTTATCTGTAAAATAAGCTCTATACTGATCAACCGCAAAAGATTCTGGATCTGTAGATATCCCATAGTCTCCTTGAAATGGAGTCGCAGCTCCTAAAACCTTACTTGTAGCTGTAACATTGGAATTTCCATCAGCATTATATAAAGCATCTTTGTTTGCTAATATACCTAATATTCTATCTTCACATAACGCTACTAAATTAGTGTCTTTTGACCATAGTTTTTGAATACTACCGTAACTAGGATTTAAGTCTTTAGTAATTTTTTCAGCTTGTATGAACTGATTTAATCTATTTATACCACTTGTTGAATTATATATACCAGAGTATATTAAACCAGTTTTTCTTCTTTCTTCTTTATATTGCTCTGCTAATACCGTAGACACTTTAGGCCCTCTATCTATTGTAATAGCATTAAAATCATCTCTAATTCTATTGGACTCTACGCCATTGTTAAAAGAAAAACAGTTGTAATAATTTAAAGGCCTCCATGATCCATAGTAATGTTCGGTTTCGAATCTATTTAAATAAGGATTCCACTCTTTCTTAATTGGAAGAGTTGGTCCCATTTCATTATAAATATCTACATCTATATCTTCTTTAGGTTCTGTTTCCCAAATAGCTGGATTATCGCTAGTATAAGTACTGTTTGGAATAAACTCTTCTAAGAATTCTATATGTCTGTAATATGACGCTACACCTACGTTATCAATCCATTTAACTTGACTCCATTCCTCGCTATAAAGAATATCACTCAAATCACCACCAGTAGTTCCTTCTGCGTTAAATCCCCTAGGATCATAACCCGTGGGAACGTTACCAACCGCGTCTAAACCAGTGTTGTTAATTCCACTCACATCACCAGTCGCTGGTTCGAAGCACATTCTCACTCCAATACTGTGGTTAGAGGCAGCTTTTTTGTAAGCCGGATAATTCTTCTGTGCTCTTTCATATCCAGCTGTAACTCTATAAATAGTAGTGTCTCCTTTCCATCTAAATAATTGTCCGCTACTACGCATTTTGGTTGCTTGATCTTTTTGCGATTCACTTGCATTAAAGTTATTTCCGTGTCTAGTGATTCCCAACCCAGTATATTTGTGGTCTTTTGCTCCCCAGGTTATTTGTACATCTAAATCGTTATCTCGTAATCCATGTAAAGCATCATCAGTTGCAAAATTATATTCTACCTCATCACTTACTTCATGGGAAACCCACCACCTGTTTGCAAAAGGGCCTGGTACCCAATAGCTCCTTTTGTTTGTAATGTTCTCAGAATGTCCTAACCTCATTAACGTACTTGTAATATACGTTTTATCCGAAGCAAAAGCAAGTATATTTTTTTCAATAACTCCATCTCTATAAATCTTGACAAAAAATCTTCCAGCGAATTCTGGTAGGTTTTTTACTTTCTTTTCGGCTATCTCAACAGATAAACTTGTATTTATATTACCAGTACTTGTGCCGTCATCCGTAGTAAAAGCCATATCTACACCGAAGTTCTTATCTACTATAACTCTTTTAAAGCCACCATAATCTGTTATACCCACAACGTTATACCAACGCGATATATTTGAGTTGTTCGATATCCGTATAACTCGCTCCTGTGCGCTCAACGCTTCGTGAAAAGTTCCCCCACCACTACCAAAAAGATTGTTATTAATGTCGATGTGAAGATTTTTGTATCTTGGCTCTCCATTGATGCCAAATATAGTACTAGCAATACCAAAAGTATCAATCTTTGTTTTTACAAACTCAGGCGCCTCGTTCTCTATAGCTAGTATTTTATATCTAGCATCTTCTTTCACAAAAACATCAGTATCATGTTGTTTTTTAAGTATTAAAAAAGTTTCCTCATCAACCTTATTTCTTTCAGATGACGGGAAACTTAACCAAACATTACCATCTTCAGCATCGTAAAAACGATCCATTGCTAAGTTATAGTATTCGTTTGCATTTTCTTTTACAAAATACTTGAAATGTGTAGCCCACTCAGGATAAGTTTCTGAATCTTCAACTCTAACACTAAGACTATTATATTCGATTGCTCTTGCTTTTGGGACGCTTAACTTACCTGTAGGATGTGCTTGTATAGGCGTTTGTCTACCGTACTCATCGCAGTAAACTAGTCCGATTTGATAATCTCTTATAGATTTTATAGATCTTTCCGGTACTCTAGGGATTAGATTAATATTGTTTTCACTATGGTACCAAGAAATAGTAGCTCCAGTTGTTGGGTGTTTTAGAGCTGTGCGGTTATCGTATTGAACGTTATCTCGTATATTCTTCCTAGGAGATAATCCTATTCCAAATTGAGGCTTTACAATTTCATTAGTGGCGTGATCTTTTAGATCGTAGTTTTGAATATAGTTTCCATAAACAACTCTATTACCACTTACCTCTTGAGCTAGTGCTGTTCTCGGAACGTTGTCCCAAGGCCTTAACAACTGATTCGCTGGTAAAGTAGCATGAATCATATCTGTCTCTATCTCTAGTGATCCCTGTGGGTCATCTAAATATATAGCTGGTCTCTGTGCTATAGTTCTATAAAAATAAATATCTGATTGGATTAGTGAAGTCACGTTGATTGCTGTCCCACTACTATCAATTAGAGAAACCCACGAAATAGGGTCACCAGCGGTAATGATTGTTATTGGAGGCCCAAACGGGGAAGGAACTGTAATTGTGATTGAAGTAGTGCCATATGTTATACTACTAATAGTTGAATTATGGATTGTTGAATTACTAGAAGAGCCAATAGTATCACCTAGCATTATATCTATTTCACCAAAACCCCCCGCAACTTCATATAAATATGGGGAGCTAGAAGTATCAACATTTCCGGTTAATGTTGTTTGAGTTACTAGTTGACTAGTGCTCACTAAAGTGCTAGGAGCTTCTATCTCACCACTTTGATACTTAACTTTACCAAACCAACCAATATCACCTTCAAAGTCACTAGTATCTAACTCTTCTATTCTAGAACTTGGAGATTTTACAGTTTCAACCGTATAAACATTGGGAGAATTAGACTCTTTGTATAATATATCAATTTCAACAACGTCTAGTGGAGTTGTCTTTGGTTTAAAACCAGATAGTAATAAATATCTTAAATTATTGGTCATACCAAGATTGTAACCCTTTTTAGGGAAGTAATCAAATTCCTCTGGTAAGAACGCTATCTCAGAAAATGGAGAAAAACAAGAGTATTCACCATCTTCATATTTCCATCTATAAGCAAATCTTGGGAACTTAAACTCGAACAAAGGGTCTTTACGTTGTAAACTTGCTCTAAAATCCGTAAACTGTTTTTGCAAGATGTCAGCTAATGATAATACTTTAAATGTAAATGTGGTGTGCCCGTTTGTAATAACCGTCACTTCAAGTATCGCTAGCGGTTCTTGGTTAAAACCAGCGTTGTCGTTGTGGGGAGAAAACTCAATAATATCGCCAATTTCCCAATCCATTGTTTGTGGAAAAGTAAGAGAAGGAGTTGTACTATTGACTAGTAATTTATCAGCACCATCAAAGAAAAAATCACTTGTACCAGTACCGTTTGGTGGTAAGGTGATATCGCCACTAACAATAACAGCTCCGTCTATAGGTTGTAAATCAGCTCTAACAGTGTTAGACATCGTTAAAGTTAAAGGGGAAGTAGGAGATTTTCTAATTACAGTTGCTTCTCTGTAAGTTAAGGGAGTGTAAGGAGTATATTGTGTTTGGGTGGAATTGTAGTTACCAAGTTTAGCATTTGCGTCGCTTGGGAGTTGACCATTGACAACT
>Ga0208879_1003541_pt1 | contig 12749 bp, 25 predicted proteins | sample Knorr_S15_td_Bot_FD_185605 | JGI IMG/M metagenome (GOLD analysis project Ga0208879, IMG submission 185605) | Marine microbial communities from Southern Atlantic Ocean transect - Knorr_S15_td_Bottom_ad_5009_LV_A (SPAdes) (version 2) | ecosystem: Environmental > Aquatic > Marine > Oceanic | place...
TAATTTGATCCTTTAGAATTAGTATATGTCCCTTGACCATGTTCTTTCCCATTTTTCCACTCCCCAACATACTTTCTTCCATCATGGAAAGTGAATGTTCCTTGACCATTTCTTTTCCCATCTTTCCATCCTCCTTCATATTTGTGTCCTTTTTTAAATGTGAATGTTCCTTGACTATTTTCTAACCCATCCTTGTATTCCCCTACATACTTACTTCCATCAGACCAAGTGTATGTCCCTTGACCATGTTTTTTCCCATTCTTCCATTTTCCTACATACTTTGTCCCATCAGGTAATGTTCCAGTTCCTTGACCATTTCTTTCCCCATCTTTGAATTCCACTACATACTTTCCTCCATCATTCCAAGTGTATGTACCTTGACCATTTTTCCACCCATCCTTGAACTCCCCTTCATACTTATTCCCATCAGAAAAGGTGAAGGTTCCTTGACCATTTTGTCCCCCATTCTTCCATTCCCCAACATACTTTTGTCCATCAGTTGAAGTGAATGTTCCTTGACCATTTTGTTTCCCATCCTTCCATTCCCCTACATACTTTCTTCCATCAGACCAAGTGTATGTCCCTTGACCATGTTTTTTATCATCTTTCCTTTCTCCTTCATACTTTTGTCCATTTTTATTATATCCTAGTTCTGTTATATCTATTTCATTATTATTTTGATCATACCATTTACCGGACTGTGCAATCCAATTTTTTACATATCCGATAAATTTAAATCCTTCCCATGTAATAAGCATTCCAAAGCCGTCTGGTGTATGATCTTTATATTCTCCTACAAATATAGCACCAGTGCGAAGTTTCCAATATCCTAACCCATTTCGTTCATTATTTTTATATTCACCGCAATAAATTTCTTTTCCTTCATCATATAATTTTATTCCAATACCTTCTGCCTTATTATCATTAAATTGACCTGCATATCTATGAGCATTATTTCTAGATTCATACATACCAATACCGTGTTCTTTCCCATCTATGTAGTCGCCGATATAAGTTCGTTTGGATGTTTTATATGTATCGGTACCAGTAAAATTTTGTTTAGTTTCTTCAGTAAGTTCCATTGTACTTTTACTCATAAAAATAGGTCCATATGTTTTTAATATTTATTTGTTTTAAGGGATTATTGCTTACAAGTATTTTTCAACGACGTCGTCGTATTTTCCGGCAATAATATCTTGCCTAAATTGTGAGGCATTCTCTTCTATCCACTGCATAATTAAACTATTTGTTTCTTCTCTAGTGCCGGTTATGGAATGTTTTTTAAGGAAGTTTCGTATCATTGTATTTTGGAGGTTCATACTTACTTTATATTGTGCGGAGGCAGAAAGGTCGCTATAACCTTCATTTATTATGCTTAATAATGTTTCATTTAATAATACAAATGTTCGTAAGTTCATGTAAATATTTATTCACATTCATCGCAAAGTTGTGGAAAAAAATGCTCTTCAAGAACATCATAATATTCTTGTATTGAATGATCTCTGCCATCTATTTCAAAAAAAGAATCTTCTTCGTGACTTTTATCCCAATCTAAAGTCTCGGGATCAATATGAATTCCGGAGTGAAGAAAAGGAAGAGGAGGAAGAAAAGGCACAGGATCATTCCTAAAAGAAACACGGTAATGATTGGGTCTACTTCCAAAAAAGGTCGTACTGACTTTGGGAGAACCGAAAGTATATATTTGAACATCATGCCCCCTTTGATCTAACCATAGACCTATTATTTGTGCAACTGCGCCACCCATTGAGTGGCCAGTTAAATATACTATTTGTTCTAATTTATAATTTTTATCAATATCATTAAGTATCCACATGGCGGCATCTCTAAATCCACGATGCAAATATACTGTTTTTAAAATATTAGGACTGGCTTGTTTACCAAACCATTTTTCAGTTAACTGGTCATCTTTAAATGTTCTAAAATCAAGATCTGTTACTAAAACATTTCTAGCACTTTTAGTTCCCCTAAAAATAAGAATAGTAATACCTTGATCTTGTTTCACACGATATGAAAATTCGTCATTTCGTATTTCGTATCTATTTTCTGCAATAGCTGAACGATAGGATTCGTTACAATAATTTGCCATTTCTAGAAGATCAAACTGTTCTACCGGTAAGGTATTTGCGGTGCCATATTCGCCGTCAGTCCAAAGTAATTTATTTGTCCATGCACAACTACTAACTATGCATACTAGTATTACTAGGAACAGCAATATGATTTTTCGAGCTCGCATGTACATATTTATTATAAATATTGCACAGGCAAAATACTTGATATAAAGCCACTTACATTAGAATTATTATTAATTGTAGAATTTTTTTAATAATTTTTTAGTTTCTTCAATTGCTTCTTCTAAATCTATTTTTGGATTAAGATTTATATCTTTTATTTTCTCAGAAACTTTTTTCATTTCTTGTAGATCATGTTCGTGGTCTTCTTTGGTCTTTTCAGGAAGGTTTGCTAAAAATTCAGCTGATGTTGTTGAATAAGATGCATCTATCATATAGGATTAATTTCTACAGGGTTGCCATCCATATCATAATCTATTATTGGGTCTGCGTTGACATATTGAAGAATTTCAATGTCATCTGTTATTTCGACTTTAACTATAGGCCAACGATCCCATGTCTTTTCTAATGATGCCATACCGGCACGATGTAGCATTTGGCTACCATCTTCTAAGGTAAGTCGTCTGACTCTATATTCTTCGATTTCTTTGATTTTGTGTTTTTTTCTGTAGTATTCTGTTTGCATTCGTCTACTTTAAAAACGTGATAATCTGGATAGTCATTATATGGGTGTAGTAAATTATGTTTCTTTAGGGCTTCTTCTTTAGAGGTGGCGTCAATGTGTTCGATACGGACCCCCCAGGGTGGTGTATTATTTTCGAAATAAAGCGTATAGTGCATCTCAGCACATGACCTCACACATTAATTTATATAAAAATATTTATCGACCTTTCTAATATTAGTTTGATTAACGCTTCCAATTTGTATTTCTTTAATTTTTGCTTCTAAGTTTTCCTCCCAGTATTTTACAAATCGTTGCATACGAGGATACTCAGGCGGACAATCGTCATCTTGAAACATAAACAGATTTAAAATGTGTTCGTAATCAGGCATCCAGTATAACACTTGGATTGTGGTTAGTTCCCACTTTTCTATTTTAATATAAACCACATAAAACCTCCTTTTTAATAAGGATTTTGATATGCTTCGACAACCATTATGTCGTCGGCTCCGCTCATTCTATCTAAAAATCTTATGTATTCTGTTTTACTATCAAAAAATCTTATACTAATAGAACTATTTGGAACAACATATGCTGGAGGTTTTTGTGATTGAGCATGAGATCGTCTGTTCTCTGCTTCCACAATTGCCTGTGGTATATAATACCATCTTACAAAATGTTGGAACGACTTCATATTATTTGTGTACTATTTCCCAACCTTCACCAGTTGATTCATTTGATAAATTGGGCGATCCGTCACCACCTAATTGAGGCGGAAGACTGTTGCCATTTTTATGAAGTTCTATGCCTTCAGCAATTTCTGGGTCATCTTTCTCTTTAAACCAATAATCAGTTGTTTTCGCTAAGACTGCAACATAAGCACCTACTAAAATATTGAGCAAGTCTCTTGCTTCGTCAGGTACTAATTGAAAAAATAGTAAGGCAATTAATATTAAAAATGTGCCAACGATAACTAATGTAATTGAATATCGAGCAAACCAATTTGCCTTACGTCGGGTGTCTAATTGTTTTAATTTTGTGGCTTGTAAATCGCTAATTGTTGTACTGTCGTTTTCTTCGTTCATATGTCCTCTATATATTAACTACTACTTTATTTATTAATTAAATCGTCCCAAGTTATAGATTTTTTGCTAGTTGTATCTTTCTTAAGTTCTTCTTTTTCCTCAATAGCTGGAGGATTTGTATCTTTTGTTTTATTATCTGTTTCACCTAAGAATGCTTTCCGTGCCGCTTCACCCATTGCACCTTCTAAAATACATTGTACACTATATTTTCCTAATATTTCACTTGCTGTTCCGTCTTCTACATGTTTCATATAATCTTCAACGCATTTGTAATCTTTTCGTATTTTATCTGCTATACAAATACATTGATTTACACCAAATATTGTTAAAATTGGTGCACCAAACATTCGAATAGAATTCATGTTTAGATGTTGAAAACATGATTGCACCATGTTATGAAGATTGCCAGTTCCATAGTTAAGGTTTGATTCACATTTTTTACCTTCAAGTATTTGTGTTAGCTGTATGTCTTCTGCACTAACTTGGCTACAAGAGGTTTGTGCAATTGACATGGTTGGCACTAATAAAAGTGCCAACACAATTATAAATTTATTCCACTTTTGGCTTAGTGGTACTGTTATCAGATTTTTCATTGGGTTTCTCTTCTTTTTGAGTTTCGTCATTGGGTTTTTCTTTCTGAGTTTCATTATCTGGTTGTGGTTTTATTTTAGGAACTGTTAGATTTCCTTTTTTGTCATATAATTGAGCTCCTGTAACTTCTAATTTTTTTAGTGTTACAGTAACACTTTTATAAACACGATCTCTTATTATTAAAAGATCAATTGTATCACCGGGTTTTTTAACTCTTATCACGTCTGTAAGATCGGTTTGTCTATTGACTGCATGATTATCTACACCAACTATTGTGTCAAATACTTCAAGTCCTTCAGGAAGATCATCTGAGGGTGCAATTATGCAACCAAATGTATTAGGTATAGTAATGCCTGCCTCTTTTACATCTTCCATATTAACTATATTATCTCTGTTTAACGGAGTTAAATTAACTAATTTTACGCCTACTATTGCCCGTACAAATTCTTCTCCTTTTACTAATACATCAACAATTTCTTTAGCATCATCATTTCGTAATGCTAATGCTACGCCGGCATTCTGTTTTACTGGCTGTGGACTAATTATTAATGAATTAACACCTACTACATTTCCTGCGGTGTTCACTAGCGGACCGCCTGAATTACCTTGATTAATAGCAGTATCAGTTTGAAGATATCGTACATAAGGAGAACGAACTGTTCGTGTAGTATGACTAATAATGCCCTTTGATACTGTCCAAACCATGCCGAAAGGATGACCGACAGCAAAAACGTCCATACCACTATATGGTTTTTCGGTTGACCACCTTAAATATGGTAATGATTTTTTTCGTTGAGGTATATGAATTACTGCTATATCAGCAAGAGGATCTACGCCTATTATTTTTACATCATATATATTCCAGTCATCACGATCATAAAATGCCAACATTAATCTTGTTGTATTATGAACACAATGATAATTTGTTACAATGTATCGTTGTTCGTTAATGACAAATCCACTACAGGTGCCTCGTCCACTGGGGTTTGTAACGGATGTATTATTTTTACTTTCCATTAAAATAAAAACGGTTGCTTTCTTGACTCGTTCAACTGTTTCTTTATTGAGAGAAGAGGCGAAAATTGATCCTGCAAAAAAGCACGATAAAATAAAGATAAAAATTTGTTTCACTATTAATCTCCTTAGTTCTTTAAAACTAAAAATAATAAAAGTATATTCGTAATTAAAAGTTCAATTGCCAATATAGTATGATAGAACACCCATCGTTGTTCATATAAGTGATCTTTATCAAGTTTAACATCCAGTTTTTCTTCAATACTCTGTTTGGTCTTTTTTGCTTCCTCTAAAACTTTTTCTTTTATTTCTTCTAATATTTCTAATGTCTTACGTAAACGATCCATATAACCACCGACCTCGAATAGGATGATTGTATGCCTTTGAAAAATTATGAGTTCCGTTAAAGGTTTTCAACTATTGTTTCACCCTGCGTTAATTTTAAAACAGTAAATTTCGTTGTTTTAAATCGACTGTTTAATTTTTCTGCTAAATTAAACGCATGGCCGGCATTTGGAAAAGAAACTTTTTTGTATTTTGGTCCAGGATAATTTACAAGACTATTAAAGCTTCGAATACTGATAGGGGATCCATCATAGAATACTGCATAGATTGCGTCTGCCTTCAAAACTTCTTCACTTCGGAAAGTTTTTTGGTCAGTATATTCTAAAATAATGGTTGGTTTTGGTCTCGCCATTTCATATACCCTATATATATTATTATTTATCGTAAGATATGACGAATATAGTACTAATTTATTAGTTTGTCGGATTCTCCTTTTTTCTTTAATGTTATGGTATTTCCGGCCTGTTTTGCAATAACCTGCCTTGCTTTTTCTTCTCTGTCTTTCATTATTGCTTGCTGTAACTTTTCTTTGTTGATAATATCGCCGGTAGGATTTCTTGTTGGCACATTTAATATATCTTCAGGAGCATACCATTCGGTTTTCCACATTCCTTTATATTTAGATCCTCGTTTTTCGCCTTTCGGGTTGTACCAAAGTTCTAAATGTACTTCTAAATTACCTTCTTTGCCGATTGGAAACAGTAATTGATAAATGCCAATAGAAGGATAAAATTTAAATGCTGGATCTTTGAACAATTGAAGTTTTACATGAACTTCGGCATTGTGTTTTTCTTCTTCAGTTAACATTATTATAGCCCGCTGTTAAGTACAAAGCATGATCTTGGATTTGTGATCCGATCCGCTGTAAATTATACTTACCGCAAAACTTCATAAAATGTATGCCTACTTGGGGGATTTTAGGTTTGTTAACAACTTCAGTAATAGTTTCGTCCATTGTAGTTTTAACCCATTTGGGTTGTTCGCTTAAATCAATAAGTTTTCTATTACGCTCATAATCATCTAATACCTTGTGTTCTTTTCCATCATGATCAACCCATCGTTGTAACATTAAATTATTCCAATTATATCCTTGCTTATTACGATCATCAAATGCTTCTAATAATCCTATTTTATTTTTAGTACCTTTTTTACGTACTCCCGGATAAGCACTAAAAATGTTATCGGAAGTATCTCCACGCATACATTTTTCGAAAAGAAGCCAATTAGGATTAGGCGCTCCTTTCGGCTTTCCGGTTTTTTTATCAATAACAAATTTGCCCGTTCCATCATAATATCCCTCTGTAGTAATTTTTGTATCAGTAATACCATTATAGATTTGTACATTATCTGCTATAAGTTGAAAAAAATCAGAATCGCTAGAAACAATAATATGTTTTTCATTTGGATGTAATTGAACCCATCTTGCAATCATATCATCGGCTTCGCAATCCTTGTTACACAAAACTGAACAGTTTGTTTTTTCTGTTAAGAATGTTTGAAATTCTCCAAATTTTTCAAAAAAATATTTGTCCTCTTTTACTTCAGTTGGAGTTAGAGCATCTCGTTTCTCTTGTCTATTTTTCTTGTAAGGTTCATATACTTTCTTGCGCCATGATCGACCTTCAAAACAAAATACTACATGTTTACCTGCAAAGTCTCGCCATACCTTGTTTACAGATGTAAACATGATATGCATAGCCATACCAATTTTTGTATCTAGGTCGTCTCCCCTAACAACATGTTTTGCTCTAAAAAACATATTAGTTGTGTCTACAAGTATATGTGTCATCCTTTTTTATTTTCTTTATCTTGTTTTTCTTTTTGAATATCTGATAATTTAATTATATCAGCATCTGCTACAAAAGAGTCTTGTGCTATTTCTTGTGTGGCAATTGTTCTACATAAATCATTAAACCATAAATCAATAATGTCTGCTTCAGTTTTACCATTGTATCCATTTTCTGCAAGCATTTTAATAAATGGTTCATTCCAATCTAATTCAAAGTACCCTTCGGACGGACTTTCAGGATTTATTTGTGTATCTATTACTTGAATCCAAGGTTCTCCTTTTTTTGTTGCAATATCTTTAGGAGTTTTTGTTTTATCAACTTGTTTGGACTGTTTTTTCTTTTTAAATATATTTTTAATTTTATCAAATATTTTCATTATGTTCCCCACGCATTACCAAATAAATGTACATGTAATCTTGGGCTAAATCTAAACCCGTTTTTTAATGCCAACTCTGCTACTTTTTTTTCTGTTAGTTCTAACCCTTCAACTGTACCACCACATGGCATTAAATATACAGGAACATTTAATCCGTATGCATGTTGTGCAGTTTTAACTTCTATTATATCATCCTCGTCTTGTACTACAAATTTTAAATACAATTCACTATTTCTTACTCTATTATATTCTTGTACAATTTCAGGTTTTATTGCATCCTTCCAATTTTCACCGCTAATTTTTAATTTAGGACTACATGACCAAGTTATATGAATACCTGAACCATGTCGTTCATCTAAAAATTCTTTAAAAGCCGGAGTTAGTTTTTGAGTAGCATTTGTTTCAAAAGTAATATGTTCTATTCCGTGTAATGCTTTTTGTGATAATAAATCAGGAAATTGCTTTTGCCAAAGCATTGGTTCGCCTCCTGTTATAATTAGATGTATATTATTCCAATTTTTATGCGGAGTTAAATCTAATAATTTTTCTGCAACTACAGAAGTTTCTTCTTTGGTTGCAATATGTTTATATAAATGTGACCAAGTTGCACTAGTATCACAGCCTATTTTTGGAACAGGAAGTTCTTGATAGGATTTATAGTTAAGTCTATTTGGATCTGTAACATGAGGCATTTGATCCTTTGGTACCCATTTAGATTGATCTCTACCTTGACCAAAGCCTCTGCATTCAAAATTGCATCCAAACATACGCAAAAAAACACTAGGTGTTCCTACCCAGCGACCTTCACCTTGTATGCTATAAAATGCTTCGGAATATTTAATCTTCATCTGGTACAATTTCACAAGTTATTTGTCTACCACCACGATTGGACTTAGTCATTTTAATTTGTTGGCCTTCTTTTAATCCTAGAGCCAAATGTATTTCAGGTGGTAGTATAATAGTTTTTCCATCTTCTTTGACTTGAATATCTTCTGCATTACAATTATACACTTTTTTACTCATGATGTCAACTAATTTATGGTATCATTAATTGGCGGACCCATTATATTTTGAAAAGGTTCAACGCCGAGAATTTGATCTCCATCCTCATTTAAAACTTTAAAATTTGTTGCAATATAATTTTCATCAGTTGAGGTAAAATCAAAAATAAATGTTTTCCCCTCTGCGTCAAACTCTAACCGGGCTCTAGAAACAACTGATTTTGATTCATTGAAATCTTTAGCAATTTTTCCTGAAGCTAAAAATAATAATTTTGGTATATTATCTTTATAACCGATAATTTCCTTTGCATGGGACGACATGTCTGACACCTCCCCTTGGATCCTCGACATCTCCCGTGCGCCTAGGTATAAGGTGTACATGTGGCCACATAACTGTTTGACCCGCCGCGGTACCTCTATTAATACCAACATTAAATCCTTCATAATCGCCATTTTTAACTCCAATATTACCTTGGTTATTTGCGGCAATAAAACATGATACAATATTTAATTCATTATTGTCCTTAGGAACAAATAAAAGATGTCCTTCGGTGACTGGATAACCGTCTTTATAAACTATATACTCGTTAGTTTCTTCTACAATGTTTTTGTCAGGCCACGGAGCATCTTTGTAACTTTCTAAAAGGTCGGTAGATTCCACCATTCCTCCCACGGAAATACTATCCATTGTGGATCATCAATTTTGTTAACTATGTCACCTATGTAATCAACTTCAAGGTCGCTTCCAGTATTTTCAATTAGACATGCAATTTTAACATTATTACCAAATATCATATCATTTTGCCATTTAGGATCCGCTGGGTGTGTACTAGCTCTCCAGTCAGATTTTATCCATTGCAATGTTTTACCGCTGTCATTGATATCATCAAAGATAAGAATCTTTTTACCATTGTAAGCATCTTCGGACATCCATGCATTGCTTTCTACATCATCTTTGGTATTTTCTCCTGCGCTTGCTTTAAGTTGTACTTTTAATGTGTACATTGGTACACCTGTATAATGACTGTATAGTCCAGCAGGATAATTCCCACCTCTAACTATACCTACAACATAATCAGGACGCCATGCATCATTATGTAATCCTCGTATAATGTTGTGCATTAACGAGCTTATTTTAAACCAACTAAAATATACTTTTTTCATCATGCTCCATATGGTGGATCAGTATCTATTAAATCTAATATGCGTTTTGCATATAGTGCCGCATTAATTGCGCCATGCTTGCCTATTGTCATGCATGCCACTGGCACGCCTTTAGGCATTTGTACTATGCTCAGTAAACTATCTATGCCCATTAATTCGCTTTTCATAGGCACACCAATTACTGGTAAATTTGTTTGAGATGCAACTACTCCCGGTAATGCGGCGGCCATACCTGCGGCCGCAATAATAATTTTATATCCTATTGCTTCCCATTTTTTAATATATTCTGTTACTTTCTCTGGATTTCTATGAGCAGATGCAGTAACTATTTCGTTACTAATACCTAATTCGTTTAACTTATCAACACAATGATTCATAATTTCTAAATCACTGTCGCTTCCAACTACTATTCCAATCATATTTTTATATCTATTCTAGTCATTGTTCACCTTTATGATGTTCATGCTCTTTATCATTTATATTTGGCGGCATTACAGTAAAAGCAACAATTTCTTTCTTGCAACTAACCCATGCTTTTCCAACTTGAAGTATTTCATAGTTTTTTATTCTACTATCGATATCATAAAAATTATGTTTATGCTCTTTTATTAATTTAAAAGACGGATGATTGTCGAAGTATCTCCAACAATCTGATTCCGATTTAAAATATTCTTCACTAAGACCATATTTTGGACCGCCCTCATTGCCCCACAGGCTAACAAGGAATATAAGTCCTATCCATGTTATTTTCAATCATCTATCCTCATCGCTTTCTCTTCGGCGTTCCCGAAGTATTCGTAGACTTCTTGGGGGACTTCAACCCATTCTCCTTCTCCTTTTTTTGGATCATAGTATGAAATCGTTGTAAGGTCTCTACTAGTTTCTATTAAGTCGCTTTCTGCATCAAAATTGATAACATCTTCGTCATCCCAATCATAACAGTCTGCGGCATCATCACACGCTTCTTGCCAGGTATTAGCAATATATTCTTCTTCATGGTCGCATTCTTCATCTTCGTCTTCGTCTTTGTAATGGCTTTCAGTGTCCCAAACAAAGTTTAATCGTACTTCGCCATCAGAGTCTTTCATATCTGGTAATTCGTCAGTACTCATTTAAAATCTCCATCACTTCTTTATTAATAGATTTAAATTTATGGCCTGTATAGTTATCTAATAATTCTATATGTTTTAATGTTTTATTTAATTGGGGTTTAATTTTAATATCTGCAGATAAAATATCATCTATCCCTTTATTACCGGTTAAGTATTTTATACGTACACTCTTTGGTAATTGATATATACTAAGATACTCAGGCCAACATAACTGACTAACCCTAAAATTGTCAAAATTTCTATCACTAGTATATTTTATTAATGGTTTTAGTTTATTAAAGTTTAATATACTTATAACACTATTTGTTGAAAGCTCAGGAGTAAACATATCATCTGTCATTTTAAATTTACATATATTACTATCTATAGTTTCCCAATCAACACCCCAACGAATACATTCTGCTAGTTCTTCTATAGCATCAATGCTACATATTATTGTAACATTATGAATTTTTTTTAACTTACTCACTATCCTTTCATTTGGATATATACTACCATTTGTTATAATACATAATGTAAATTTATCATTATCAACTTCTGATATAAGTTTATCTAAAAACCATTCTAAGTTTTTAGAATAAAAAGGTTCGCCGCCTTCTATTTTTATTACTCGTGCATAACTTAAATCAGTATTAGATAATACATGTTTCATTTGTTTTTGATAGCTACGATATTCAGTATTTGTTTCATCAGAATGAACCATCATTTCATGCTTATTTAATTCTTTAACTACATTTTTGGCAGCCCCCCATTTAGAACTTTGCCCTGGGTTACACATTCTACACATCATATTGCATGTCATATCTAATGCAATTTCTAAATCTTGTATAGTATTTTCTACATATAATTTATTCTCATCAAAATGTTTATTTGTACCTTGACGTCTACTTTCTAATTTTACATTTTCTTCTATCTCACACCTATAACATGTTTTAGGAAAATAACCCGATTTTAATTCTGATTGAATATTAGTATATGGTTTTTGTTTATGTAAATCATTTAAAGTATCTACTTCAAAAATTGTTGGGTATTGATTCCATATATTATCATTTATATTTTTCCATTGACTCGTATTAGTCATACAACATGGACGTAAATTACCACTACTCTCTACTACAGAAACTCCAACTTTCGCATGTGTACAAAACATTTTTGTAAGCTCATTCTGGAAATGTTACTCCCTTTTCGATCATTGCTTCATAAATTATACGCCGTACTCCTTGCAATGTCTCTTGGGTATCTTTAAAATTGTGATTATCGTATTTAACCCAATCACGGCATTGTTGATCTAAATCCCATACAAGCAGGGCCCAATCCATAGCCTTTGTAGCCGCATTAAATTCTTCTTGCTAAGTATCGGCAATATATGTTTCTTCGTGGACACATTGTTCATCTTCGTCTTCATCTTCATAATGGCTTTCGGTGTCCCAAACAAAGTTTAACTTTACTTTGCCATCATAGTCTCCTATATATGATAATTCGTCAATGTTCATAATTCAAAATTACAATCATATAATCTA
>Ga0208879_1003542_pt1 | contig 12749 bp, 15 predicted proteins | sample Knorr_S15_td_Bot_FD_185605 | JGI IMG/M metagenome (GOLD analysis project Ga0208879, IMG submission 185605) | Marine microbial communities from Southern Atlantic Ocean transect - Knorr_S15_td_Bottom_ad_5009_LV_A (SPAdes) (version 2) | ecosystem: Environmental > Aquatic > Marine > Oceanic | place...
AATAATCGTTTTAGAATATACGTTAAATACTTTGAAATTGAAAAAAAAGTTGAATTACGTATTTATCGCTATATATCAACACCACTCGTGAGACACGACATAGATAGCAAAACAAAAAATGATCATAAATTTTGTTTGAGTTTAGAATTAAAAGAACGATTCAACATAATAGGACGAAAATATTATTATTTTAAAACATGTTATTTAGCACATGTTATTAAAGGACCTTGTGGTATTAATAAAACTGAACTTTCGGGTATATATTTAGTACGTTTGGCAGAAAAAATTCTTAGAATTTTTAGAGTAAAATTATCTACATTACTCGATGATTCAAGAATAGAAATGTGTGAAAGTAATGTGTCATTAAAATTAATTAAATTATTACAAAAGGGAAAAACTTGGTATGAAAATGTATCTGAGTATAAATCAGATGTATTATACAAATTAATTAATAATATTAATAAATATCCATTTAATAAATCCCGCAAAACAAAAATATTGAATTTACTTGAAAAATCTCGCAATAATCCATTAAATGAAAAAGATATTAAATGGTTAAAACAAATATTTGATGAAGCTTTTAAAATAAGTAATAATAAAAAAAATAATGAAAAAAATCAAGAAATAATAAAAGACATACATTCAGAGATGTCAAATGCATATCTCGATAAAATACATTTTAACACATTAACTGAAATAGTTCGCAATAGTAAATTATCTACTATATTCAAAATTGTAAAATACCACCACCCTAGAACTATGACGTCATTATGGGAATTCGACGATCCAAACTATTCCGAACTTAAATATGAACCTTTAATAAATAAACTTGAAAATTTATTATCAATAGTTGATTTAACATTAGAGAATACATTTAAACAAGTTTTTTTAAAAGTGTTCCATCAAGATACTAAATTGGATGAAGATGAGGAACAAAGTGAATGTTTAAAACTAAAAATATACGAATTAATTTTTAATTGGAAAAGAAAAAAAATATTAGAAAATGATACACCAGATAATGGATATAAAGGATTAACAGAAGAATACAATCTCAGTCCAGATAGTATTAATAACTATAAAAATATAATGCTCTTTTATGAAAGAGCCAGTTCTCAGATGTTATATATAAAAACACACACTTATAAAGAAGTTCTAGAAGAATGTAGTATTATAGAACAACCACGAACTAGGAAAAAATTAACTAGACAAATACCATCAAGAGAAAAAGCAAGACAGGAAGCACTTTCTGTAGCAAAAAAAGTTAAAAAAGTTAAAGAAGTTAAAGAAGTTAAAGAAGTTAAAGAAGTTAAAGAAGATAAAAAAGAGACATCTATAATAAATAATTCTATAAGACCTACTACTTTAGCAATCACTGAGTTAAAATTCACTGAGTTAAAATTCAAAAATAAAAATAAAAAGGAAAAAAGGAAAAAGAATAAAAAAAAAATAAATTAGTTCATTATAATTAACAATATTGATTTAAATTGAATATAAATATGACAATCAGAATGTACAGATGTATTACATTTACATACTTTATATAATTTCTGAACTTTGTTATTACCATAGCACATAAAACATATTTCATATTCGAAAGTTTTGGAAGTCAAATATCTGTTAAAAAAAAAAGTTATTATTAATAAAAAAAACGAATAATTTTTAAGTATGAAAAAGACCGTAAAAACAAAATTACAATTGTTTTTATCTTATCCTATTCAATAAATTAAATTAATTTAATTATCGTAGTAATTAGTTAAAGAATATTTTATGAATGAAAGATAACTCTAAATCTACTACTAAGCCAAATTTTCCTGTGCCACCCAAACGGCCTAGACCAAAACAGACGTGGGTAAAACGTGCTGAAGCAAATAAACAGAAAAATATATTACGAAATCTAATAACTAGAAAAATAGTAAGACTAAAAGTAATAAGACTAAAATAATGAATGGAATCAAAATATTGAAAATTACTGTGGAATTATCTTCATATTTAGAATTATGTCAACAAACAGATGCTGTCAAAGATGCTTTTGTAAATTGTCTTCGTCAATGTATGACAAAATCTAGAGATGAAAATGCGAAAAAAACACTTAATGAATTTATAAATTTTGTAAAATATATAGAAAGTAGACGAGTAGGTGATTTTTCTTTTCAGATAATGATTTTATTGAATCATGAAGAAAATGTAGAACTTTTTTCTGAAATTTTTAATTAAAATTTTATTATTATGAAAAATCCAGTCCATTGTATTTTTTCATATTTGTTAATTAAACAATGTAAATATCTACTTCGATAATCACTTTAGTTTTTTCTTTATAATCTTCAATAGATATTATTATATTATATGTATAATATTGTTTCAAATACAAGACAATATTTAATTGAAAAATATATACCAGTATTAACTGGTAGTTTACTTTTTGTTGGTGTTGGTTCATATACCAAAAATTATTACTTATTAAATTCGAAGTTAGAATTTATTACTATTGATTTTTTACAAGAGCGACAAATATATGGCAGTCCAATGGACCATTTCGTAACTGATTTTTTAAAATTTAATCCACAAAGAAAATTTAATCACATATGTTTATTTGGTGTTTTTGGACATGAAGAAATTTCTAGAACAAATAGTAAAATATAATATGCAATCTTTTGAAAATGTTTTACAAAAATGTAATCAATTATTGGAAAAAAATGGAACAATATTATTCGGATCGTCGTATACAAGATTGGTCGAAAAAAATAAAGCATATTGGATTTCAAAATTTGAAAAATTAAATGATACTTATGATTATTTGGAAAAATGTGTTTGTCAAAGTAATTTAATTGTATGGATTACACCAAAAATTTACTAATTGAGTCAAATATTTATATTATTTAATATTCTTGTTGTTAAATTTATCCATCCACCACCTCGTTTTGGAGAATTCTCTATTATATAATCACGATTATTTTTAATTATATCAATAATATTGTCTAATGAATAATTATTATCAAGTACTTCTATTTTAATACTACTTATATGTAATAAATTTTTGTATTTTAATATTTTAAAATTATTTGGATTGCAAAATATTGGAATATAAATACATTCTTTATTATCAGATAGTTTTATAGATTGTGTTCTTCCATAAGCATACCAATTAGCATATTTTTTTTTTCCTTTATCTCTTTTAGATAATTCATTTTTATTTTGTAGTAAATATTCATAAGTTTTTGAATTATCTTCTTTAAATATATCTTCTTGAATTATTTTTCCATTTAGATATGGAAAAATAATCCATGTTAATTTATTACTTTTCATAACTTGTTTCCAACAGGGTTCATCAAATAATTTTATATTATGAATATATATTTTGTCCCGTAATGTGGCAATTCCGTTTTTTATACTACAAATATTTTTGAGTGTTCTTTCACTATTTTTTACTTTATTACTATAAAAAATATTATAATCATTATTTATTATGTTTTCGTATGATTTTTTTACACCATTATAAATCATATTATTTTTTTTTAATTTTGAAAATATAGTAATACAACAATAAACAGATATATTTTTAAATACTTTATCAGATTTAAAATCTATAATTTCTTTAATATATTTATTAGCGAATAAATATTTTCTAAAATTAAAAGCAGATTTATTATATAAATATGAATTTGGTGTAATCGAAACCATTATACCATCATCATTCAATAATTCTAAACATTTTAATATAAATGCATAATAAATATCAATATTACCAAATTTTAGTATATTACTTTCTTTTAAAAAATTACGATAATCATTCGATAAATCTTGAATTCGAATATATGGGGGATTTAAAATAATATTATCATATTTACATTTTATATCTTTTTTAAGAAAATCTACATTATATTTTTGAAGATTTTTTAATATTGGACATTTGTCTAAATATTTTTTTTTAATGTCATAAATATCAATTCTTAAATAATTATTTAAATCTAAAAAGTTTAATAAATTGCCTTCTCCGACAGATGGTTCTAATAATAAACCACTATTTGATAGATAAGATGACATTTTTTTGCTAATATTTTCTGGTGTAAAAATATCACTATTAAAATGATTTATTAATTTTTTATCTACTATTTTATTCTCCATTATATTATAAATTAATATTTCAATTTTATCTTTTTTATTTACAATTATTGCTATTAGATATTAGATATAAAACTAGAAATAGAATGAATCAACTTCGACGATAACTCTACTTACGGTGTAGAAAAAACTATCTTGGTAATAAATCATTATAATTCACTTTTTTTTCTTTTTTTTTATTACAACAACTAGCACAATAAAAAAAAGAAGAAATATTTGCAGCACGATTTATCCATTTAGGTAAATCATAATTACAAATTTCTTTACAAAAAACTTTTGTAAAATGATTACAATTATTTTTTATTAAATCATATTCGTTTAATAAAAATTTATCTCTAAATGTATTCATAATACATTCTAATTCAAAATCACTTATATTAATTTCCCCAATAATCAAGTTTTGTTTATGATATTCATTATATGTACCAGGTAACATACTTTGTATTCCATCTTCATTTATTCTTTGTATTCCATCTTCATTTATTAAGTCATCCTCATTTGGCGAGTTAAATTCTCCAAAAGCCCATTCAATACCATTTATTACAACTCCGCTATGGTATAATCCCATACCAATTTTATCCAAAAATTTGTTTTTTGGTGGATCAATTTCGTATATATTTACACTAACTAATTTGGACATTATTATATAATGGAATTATTTTTATATAATATAATCAATTTTATTAAATAATTATTATTTACTTTTACATATCATGTCTAAAAATTTCAACATTTCTCAGCCCAAATTGGACTGGAAAATTGACTAAAAAAGCTTGAATACAATATTTTTCATATTTTTGTAATTGAGTTTTTGCTTGATTTGTTAATGTCATTGTAGTTTTTAATTCTATTATAATTGTATCATTTATTACTAAATCTGGTTTACAATAACCAACACATATATCATCAAATATTACTGGAAAAACTTTTTCTATTTCAACTTTTAAATTATGATTTTGTGTTAAATCATGTCGCAAACATTGTTGATAAATTTTTTCAGAATGACCTAAACCTATATCAGTTATAATTTTTTGCCCAGATTCTTTTAATATTTTTTGAATATCCATTTTATATAATTATATTTAATTTATATTTAATTTATCTTTACATTATTTTTATATAAATTTTCAACATGTTTTATAACTTGTGGTTCAAATAAATTATAATTTTTTATATTACAAGTTAATTTTTTACATAATGAATTACAAATATTTGAAGAATATCCTTGGATTTGACAACCATTTATTAATGTGACTTTTATTTGATTCATTATTTTGCTTTCAGGACTATTACATCGTTTTAGAGCAAATCTTGCTGTTTTTCTTAATTTTGAATATCTCGTTTTATTTAGAGAAGGCTCGATATAACTTAAATCTGGACACTTAACTTGTTCTGATAATATAATTCCTGATAGTTTATCTATATCAGATGAATTTAAATGTGTTTCTATCATCATTTGAGTATCTTCTTTTTTTTCAAGATTTTCATTAATATTTAAATCATTTTCTATATTAATTTCTAATCGCACATCTAATTTACTTTCTGATTTTGAAATTATATGATTTAATGTTGGTTCTAGCATATATTGAAATAATTGATAAGACATTATAGCATCTCTCGCAGCATATTTTATTTTTTTTGATTCCCTAAGTGGTAATGACCAATCACATACTGATTGACTTTTATCTTTATAATGTTGCTTGCCTACAAATAAAGAATATAAATTTACTAAATTCGGTTTTTTTATATTACCAACTTCTGCAAGAGTTTTTAATTCAAATGAACCATGAAAATGCGATAATTTATAATTATCACATATTTTACGTAAATCTCCTTCAATGCCAACACCAGTTTTTAACCATTTTTCACCAAGAAAAATTTTTTTTAATTTTTTGGGTAATGGTAAACCAATTCCCGGTAAATAAATTAAAAATACATATTTTTTACTAGCAATTTGTATTAAACAAACTGCTTCATTTGTTGGTGTATCTATTACCCAATTTCTACATTTTTTAAATGAATTTGGATGATTTGATTTTGATATAAATTCAGCATCAAATCCAATACAATAAGTTCGTGCTGATTTATTAACTATAGCATCTTCTTCTAAAATATCTAATTTTGATAATTTATTTCTATCATCAATTAATATAATATTATATGGTGTTTCCATTTTATATATTTAAATAATAATTTAATCAATTTTTAATAATTAAAATAATTAATTATTATTAATAATTAAGTATATAATATTATTAATTAAATATATTCTAAATTAGATATGCCTAAACAAAATATTAGTAGATTAATTAAAGCAAGAAGAAAAAAAAGAAGAACTAAATTAAGTCAAAATAATCAAAATCAAAATAAAATTTCCGGATCCTTGAATATGAATGAAATTTCAAAAATGATTGAAAATTTACCATCAAAACAAAGAAAAAAAATATTAAAAAAATTCAAAAAAAGTGCACAAAGTTTAAATTTACAAGATATGGCAAATACTCATAATAATGAACATGAACATACTCAAGATTGTTGTTCTTCTGAAACTAATAAAGAAGAAATTCCTCAATTAGTTGACAATAATTTAATCAAACCTCCTAACAATGTTGAATTACTGAAATTAATTCAACAAAATACTAAATCTAAGAAATTATTAGAAACAACGGTAAAAGAAGTAGATATTGTAGAAGAAGTCGTAGAAGAAGTCGTAGAAGAAGTAGTAGAAGAAGTAGAAGAAGTCGTAGCAGAAGTTGTAGCAGAAGTTGTAGAAGAAATCGTAAAAGAAATCGTAGAAGAAGACGTAAAAGGAAAAGAAATTATTTATATTTGAAAAATGAAATTATAAAAATGAAATTTAAAATATTTTTCATAGTAAAATGGATAAATTTATTAAAATAAATTCAATAACAAACAAAAAAATTTTATTAAAAGATGAAAATGATAAACCACTTTTAATAAAATATTCACATGCTTTTACTAATATTGAAAGTAATGAATTATACAATTATTTTTTAAATTGTGAATGGAGAACTCAAAAAATTAAAATGTGCGGAAGATGGGTAGAACAAGCACGTCAAACATTCGCATATTCAAAAAAAGGTGAAACTTATACATATTCTGGTTTAACCATGAATCCTGTTAAATATGATGAAAAAATAGAATTTATTCAAAAAAAAATAAAAAATTTATGTAATCAAGAATGTGATTATTATTTATGTAATAAATACAATAATTTAAAAAATTATATTAGCGAACATTCAGATGATGAAAGTGATTTAGATAAAAATTCTTCTATTGTATCTATATCACTTGGGCAAAGAAGACGATTTGTTATTAAAATACCTAAACATTTATCAACCGAAAATCCAAGAAAACCGATTCTTATTATTAATATGAATCATGGTGATATTATTGAAATGTGTTCTGGATTTCAATCCAGATATACACATTCTGTTCCAAGGATGACAAAATTTGAACAAAAAAAAATAACTCATGAATATCGTATTAATTTGACTGGAAGAGTTCTAAATGAGTGAATTTACGGTTTTTCATTATTACTTAAACGAATATTAATATCATCTATAACATCTGGTAAAGATGTAATATCGTCTATAACATAATGTGCTCCACTTTTTAATAAAATTTCACGAGATTGTTTAACACGCTCTTGTCTTTCTTCATAATTCATTTTTTCCCATTGTTCTAATGAGTCAATATCAGTATAATTGCTTAAACCTGCAATTCCTACTGCCCAACATCCAGCATTCAATCCTTCACCAACACCACTAACTGTATCGTCTACCTTTACTACTGATTGTATTGGAGATATTTTTAGTTGTAGTAAATTTTGATATACCATAAAAGGTGTCGGACGAAATCCCATATTATTTGGAACTTCATCACCAGCAACACTAGAATCTGGTATATATCCCTGTTCTTTTGACGTTTCTAGCAATACATCAACCATAACTTTTGTAAAACCAGTTGTTGAACCAATCTTTATATCATATTCGTTTCGTAATTTATTAACTGTTTCAGCAACTCCATCTATTAATGTTGAATATTTTGGTAAACAATCTAATTGCATTGGGACAAAATCTTTGAAAAGTTCTTCTGCATCTTTATTTGTAGGGATTGAACCTTTTATTTGACACCATCGTTGATTTACTTCTGGCATTTTTAAAATTTCTTTTATATGTAAATCTTTTCGCAATCCCATTGGTTTTCTTGCTTCTTTCATAGAAATATTTACTCCATGTTTTTTGAAAACAGCAACAAAAACCACAGCTGGTGCTAATACATGAGCATCTACTGTAGTTCCACTCCAATCTAGAATACATGCCTTTATTCTTCCATTGTATACAGATGGTTTTAATTTTATTAAATTTTGTATTTTATTCATTGTTTTTATTATTAATAAATATTAATAGTTATTTCTTTATTATATATTAATTAATTTAAAGATTAATTGAATTTAATTTCTTCTAATTTTTCTAAGTCTTTTACCACCAACTAGTGCTGGTACTACCTGTACTGGTGCTACTTGTACTTGTTCCAGTACAGGTGCATTTTGTGATGGTCTAAGTATATTAGCTATGAAGATTGGAAAAAAATTTGGTAATGGTCCTGTATAAATAAATTTAAACCAAACAAAACCTCCAGCAATAATAATAACAAATAATGTAAATATTATTCCAAATATATTCCCTGACGTTTTTCTTGCTATATTTTTAACTGTTTTTTTAACTGTTTTTTTTAATGATTTTCCTTTATTTATTATTGCAACTTGTTTTTGTTTTTTAGCTTGTTGTTTTTGTTTTTTAGCTTGTTGTTTTTGTTTTTTTATCATCATAAAATATTTTTTCATATTTCTTATACGTTTTTTCATATTTCTTATACGTTTTTTCATATTTCTTATACGTTTTTTCATCGTCATAGCACGTTTATTAAAGTTCCTTCTTATTGCAATTTTTCTTCTTTTATAATAAATCAGTAATTTTCTCTTCATCGTAGCACGTTTTTTTGACGTAGAACGTAATTTTCTCTTTATCTTAGAACGTAAATTTCTTAGTTTCATGAAAGCACGTTTTTTCATCATTATCACACGTTTTTTCATTATAGCAAGGTTTCTTATTATAGCACGTTTTCTCATCATAGAACGTTTTCTCATCATAATACGTTTTTTCATACGTTTTTTCATACGTTTTTTCATACGTTTTTTCATCCAACGACGTTTTATCATACGTTTTCTCATCATACGTTTTCTCATCATAGCACTCATTCTTCTTCCTCTTCTTCTAAATCTTCTTCCTCTTCTTCTAAATCCTTCTTGATTTTGTTTATTTTCATTAATTTTAGTATCTATATTAGTATCTATATTAGATTTAATAGATATATCCATATTTTACTATATATATATAAATGAATTTTTATTTTTTATTTTATAAAAAAAAGTTTAAAATAAAAATAATTATGTCAAATTATTTAGTCCAATTATTTGATAATAATTCTTTTATTTTTATTTTTTCTTTTTTAGAAGCAAAAGATGATTCAAGTGAATTAATCATTATTTGTTGTATTTGATTTTCATTCAAATTCAATAATTTTTTAACTAAATTAGTTTCATTTGTAAATGTGATATTAAATATTGATGAATCATCTGTATTTATGGAAAAATTTAAATTATTTTGATGAAAAATTTTAATTGGATGTTCATTAAAATTTTCAACAGATTTTGTTTGAATACTTGATGTTGGGCAACATTCTAAATGGATATTTTTTTTTTTTAAAAATGCGATTAAAAAATTATCATTAGCACACGCATAACCATGTCCTATTCTTTTAGCATATAAATTTTTAATAGCGGATTTGATATTTTGAGAATCACCAGCTTCACCAGCATGTGCTGTAATATTAATATTATTTTTATGAGCAAATTTAAATGCTGTACGATGTAGATAATCGGAATAATTTTTTTCATCACCAGCTATATCAATACCTACAATACGATTATTTTTATGTTTAATTGCTAAATTAACAATATCTAAACTCCATAGAGGTTTAGATCTTAAGCAACATAATATACAATTAACAAATATAGGATATGTAGAACATCCTCTATTAATTCCAGCATTAATTGATTCAATAACTTCATCTAATGATAAATTATTTCCCGTAAGTATATGAGGATTATATCGAATTTCTGTATATAAAATTCCTTGATTAAATTGATCTTCACAAATTTCGTAAGCTATTTGCTCTAAGCATTTTTTGTCACCTGCAATTAGTGACAAAATATGTTTGAAAGTTGATAAAAAATCAGTTAATGAATTAAAACAATTTTTTTTCCCAATAGACACAAATTTAGCGAATTCGTCAATGGAATTTGTTTTCACTAAATTTTTTTTTTTAGAAAGTTCATATAAAGTTGTTAATCTGGCTGCTCCATCAAAATGTAAATGTAATTCTATATATTTTCCTGTCATTAATAAATTATAATTATAATTATAATTTATTCTTATATACATATAATGGCAGGAAAACAATATTTTAAATATAAAGGTAAAGATTATTTGATTCGTTCTGGAAAAAAAGGTGGTTTATTTATTTTAAAAAATAAAAAAAAGAAATATATAAAATCATTATATAAATTACAAAAGGGGGGAAATAATATATCTAAATCAATTCAAATATATACAACAATTAATAATAAATTGACAAATATTCTTAATATTAAAAATATAGATAATGATGAGATTGTTGATACGCCATTATTTAAAGATTGTGATGATATGGATGATCATAATAAATTCATGGCAGATTTATCATCAAAAAATTTATGGTTTTATTCAGACGAAAAAACACAAAAGGAAAGATATTATGGTAGTTGTTTTATTTGGAATAGTAAACAACGTTCATGGAATAAAAATCAAAAATGTAAAATATCAGATGTAATGGAAACATGGTTGACAGAAACTTTATCAATTGAGTGTAAAATGGCTTTAATAATATATTGGTTTTTAAAATTATACCGAATATATGGAAAAAAAATAGATTTAATTGTAAAAGATATACATTGTCGTGAATGTGAAAGTAATGCTTTTGATACTCGTAGTGCTATTAATATAGATGGGGATGATTTATTTAAATCATATAATAATATAAATATTCCACCACAACAAAATATAATTGAAACAATGAATGTAATTCAAAATATTAATAGACAATTCGGATATATTCGTTCAAATTTTGGATATTTACCAATGAATAAAATTGGCACTTCAAATTATATTTTAACATCACCTCAGGGTCATAATATAATGATATCATGTAATCAAAATAAATCACGATTAGCGGTTTATGGTCCAATTAATATTTATGAACCAAATTCGAGAATAGATATTGAAAATAATTTAGGAAAATATATGATATCAAATAATTTAGAAGAATGGTTATCTAAGGTTTTATCTGAGGGGGCAAAAAATTTAGAAGATTCGCAAAAGAGATTAGGCAATACGATTCCTGAAAATTATGAAGTAGTTATTGATGGGGATAAAACAACGACAGTAAAATATCAAACTTGGTTCGGTGGAATAAATTTTTATAATATATCATATAATTTACCAAATAACTTTATTTAACTTAACTTAACATTAACATACTTTATATAATAATATAGCATGGTAATTTCAGACATAATAGTTGGACTTCAACATGGTGATGAAGGGCTGGAATCTTTACTCAACTTTATTCAAGTAGTTTTTACTCAAAAACTATTTAAATAAAGAGTCTTATATATACATGTAAGATGTATGTGTCACAACAAGAAGCATGCAAAGTTTTCGAAGTTGTTACTTCGACGCTTAGACGTTGGGATAAACAAAATAAAATTTGTTATTTATGTAAAAGATAATGAACAAAAAGAATTTAGTTCTTTTGATACAATGAAAGAATTTATAACAACAGAACTTAAGAGTGAAAATATTTCTGAATCAAACATCTTTTTTTCATATAGTAAAGAAAAAATTTGAGATTTTTTTTGATTTACATTTAATAATTTGTGGTAAACTACTTTTAAGTCTTTTACCAGAATATTTATATCCTTTTTTTAATTTTCCAGCACTACCACCAAGTTGAATAATACCTTTGTGTTTTCTTACTTTCCTATCTTTTGCTTTTGTTACTTCCATTTCATTACTTATTGGATCATATTTATATGAAATACTTTGATAAATTTTCATTCGACTATTAGGATGTTTCCAATCATCTTCTAAACCACTGGCTTTTTTGCTTAAGTTTTTCATATACTCAATAATTGTCCATTTTTCCTTATAATTTCGAGCAACTACTGGTAAATAAGTCGCCTCACTACCATTATTTAGTGTTAATAACATACCATGATTACCATCAAGTAGAAATTTTTTTGGTGCTAATGATGATTTGTATTTAGTCCAAGTATTAATATCATCTAATATTTCTACTTTGAATGTATGCGTGTCTAAATTTTCGATAGAATATGGTAAATTCCATCTTTTACGTGCGTCATTTAAACAATTTTGAGAAGCTTTTGTAATTTTAATAGCACTATTTGTATTATTATCTTCTGTCTGGTAATTTCCATAGCTGGC
>Ga0208879_1003543_pt1 | contig 12747 bp, 8 predicted proteins | sample Knorr_S15_td_Bot_FD_185605 | JGI IMG/M metagenome (GOLD analysis project Ga0208879, IMG submission 185605) | Marine microbial communities from Southern Atlantic Ocean transect - Knorr_S15_td_Bottom_ad_5009_LV_A (SPAdes) (version 2) | ecosystem: Environmental > Aquatic > Marine > Oceanic | place...
TGTGGAGCAAGGCCTTGCTAAAACAGAAGGCATTGAGAGTGAAGACGAAGCACAGTTTTTTGATGGAGATGATAATGATGCCACTCGTGGTATTGTGTCTGAAGAATATCGACCAAAAACAAAGAAAATCAAAACCGCCAAAGGCATGCTTATCTCCTTCTCAACCAACCCCGGTAACACCGCAGAAGACGGTACAGGCAGCAACCACAGTCCTTATACCAAACACCTACTAGAGCAAATCAATAAGCCTAACCTACAAGTAGAGATGATGCTTAAAGCAGTACAAGCAGGTGTTGAAGATGAGACCAGCGGTCAAATACCTTGGTACGAGTCATCCATTATTGGCAGCTTCTGCTTTAACGTGGTTAAGGATGGTTGTGCCAAGACGATAGTCGTAGGCATACCATTCTTAGAAGGTGTTGAGAATATTGAACAAGTAGAACTTGCAGATGGCTCTACTTACGTTGGCCAAATCATTGGCAGTAATACCCCACAAGGAAAGGGTGTGATGACTTTGACTAATGGCCACCAGTTAGAAGGTGAATGGAGTTATGGCAACATCAGCAAAGGCAAGATTACAACAGTTGATGGCGGCGAATATGAAGGAGAGATACAAAATAAACAGATGCATGGTCAAGGTCTCTTAACTTCAGCTGAGGTTGGGCGCTATGAAGGTGAGTTTAAGAATGGCCTTATGGATGGGCAGGGTGAACAGGCATTTGGATCCGGCGAGCGTTATGAGGGCCCGTTTAGTAAAGGAGTACGACATGGTCTAGGTGTTGTGAATTATCCTGATGGGGCTATTTATGAGGGCATGTTTAGTAAAGGAGTACGACATGGTCTAGGTGTTGTGAATTATCCTGATGGAGCTATTTATGAGGGCATGTTTGAGGATGACCAGCAGAATGGAGAAGGTGTTAAAACATGGCTAGATGGTTCACGTTATACAGGCCAGTGGAGATTGGGTAAAGAGGATGGTGAAGGTGTAAAGGCTTGGTCAGATGGTTCACGTTATACAGGTCGCTGGAAAGAGGGTGCGCGCAGTAAAGGTGTTATGATTTATGCCCATGGTGCGCGCTATTCTGGCGAGTGGAAGGATGGCAGGCACAGTGGTCAGGGGGTGATGTTTTGGCTTAATGGCGCACAATATGAGGGCGATTGGAAAAATCACTACGAGCACGGTATAGGCAAACTTACATGGGCGGACGGAACTAGCTATGAAGGTGAATGGAAGCGTGGTCGGATAGAGGGCTATGGGGTGACAACATGGATTAACGGTCTTATGGTTGAAGGTAATTACAGGGGTGGCTTAAAGAATTATAAGCATCAATATTTAACGCTAGATGGAGAAGAAATTTCTCAAGACAAAATAGATCGTGGAATGGTGGATGGCGAGGGTGAATATAAATTCTCAAGTGGCGTTTACTACGGCTCAATACAAAATGGGCGGGCAAATGGTCAAGGTGTTTTAATCTGGTCAGATGGTAGGCGGCACGAAGGCCTGTTCAAGGATGGCTATCGTTATGAGGGTGAATTCAAAAATGACAAACTTCACGGTCAAGGAATTGAAACACATCCAGATGGTTTCGTTTACGAAGGTGAATTTGAAGACGGCATTCGACATGGTCAAGGAGTCATGGTTTTTTATGAGGGCATGCAATATGCTGGCGAATTTAAAGACGGAGGCCCAAACGGCAAAGGGATTATGACGTGGCCAACTGGTAAAAGCTATGAGGGCGAAGTTAAAGACGGCCTATATCTATCTGCCGATCAAGGTTCGTACACCTACCCTAAAGGTGTTTTTTACGAAGGTGAATGGGAAGATGATAAATACAGTGGTCAGGGTATTTATGTTTGGAGTACGGGTGAACAATTTGAGGGCGAGCTTAAAAATGGTGTTCCTGATGGCTGGGGTGTTGAAACATGCCCCATTGTCATTCCGATGGGTGTGTGGTGTGAGTATCTGTTAGGCGATGGTGAAAGGATTCGTTATGCAGTCGAGTATGTAAATGGTAAGAAGTATGTAAATGGTAAGAAGAGTGAACAGGGCGTAATAATTTTTGACGATGGTGGGCGTTACGAAGGCAAAGTTATGAATGGCCGGCCTGTTGGCAAGGGTGTTATAGTTTGGTCGACTGGTAAGCGCTTTGAAGGCGAATGGAAACATGAGAGCGTGGCATCCTCTAACTCAATAGCAGCCACTATAAGGCTTAGAAAGGTGGGCTCATACACCTACCCTAAAGGTGTTTTTTACGAAGGTGAATGGGAAGATGATAAATACAGTGGTCAGGGTATTTATGTTTGGAGTACGGGCGAACAATTTGAGGGCGAGCTTAAAAATGGTGTTCCTGATGGCTGGGGAGTTGAGACTGACTCGGAGGGATTCGCCTTTTACGAGGGCGAGTACAGAGCTGGTGATCGTCACGGACAAGGCGTTGGTATCCAACATGACGGCACGCGCTGGGAAATGATTCATCAAAACGGCACCCTAATCTCCAGCGAACCACTATAACCCCATAAAGCTACCCAAAGCCCCTCTCATCGCATATGAGTTAACATTATATAAAGGTACCGGTGAATAGCTTTGAGGCCCCCTAGGTAACTATCCTTAGCGCAATGATCCAGTGCTTAAAGTCTCGACATAACTTCGTTTATAAGTTTAGATTTGTGTTCAATGCATATATGTGCGTATTGCTTGATTACTTGAATCTGTTTGGGTATATATTGTGCTTATGTTGATCCTGCTGGCACCTGTCTATTTTCAAATTCAATTGACATTTGATCCGTCCACTCCGAGTATTTTTGCCAATTAAAATTCTTTTGACTGTAGAAGGCTTTTTCACCATATTTATTACAAGATCGCCTTCCGATTTTGTAACTGTAGTAATTTTGCGTAAGGCAGCCACAGTTATGTGCGTCGCATGAGATCATTCCATTGCCACCGTAAGCAACCTTTTCACCATTGAGCCAGCTGTATGTATAAAAAGTTGTCTTATGGAGGTGATTGTGAGAGCAGTTAGCAAAAAAAGTGGGTGAGCTGCCAGTTAGAAGGTATGAAATTTTCATATCCCTCATGGTTTCCTCCGGATGCCACCTGCAACGCACTCTTGGAATAATCTCTTGAATGCTAATCAAGGCATCGATATAGGTTTTTTGATCATGGTTTGGCTTGAATATTTTATAAAGCACGTTTGACAAAGATTCTGTGTCAATGGGCTTTCTGTCAACAATCCTCCCAATTAAATAGTCAGCAAGATAGTGAGGAAGTAGAGAGATTAGTTGTTTTTCTGCCAATTCAAGCACAACTGGTATGAAATCATGATGCCTCCGTGAAAGGGTTTTATGTAAAAAACTGTTTAGATTGTCTTGAGAGTCGATGATTGATTGTATGACGACCTGAAAGCAAGTATTTGACTCGATAAAATACTCTATAACCTCATCATCAAGGTCTTTTACTACATAACTTTTATGTTTTTTTAATTGAAAATATTCATCTAGCGGCTGGAAAGAACAGGGCGTTAAGCCCGAACTATTAGTTGAAAGATAATTGAGAGGTGAGTCAATTACAACTCGCTGAGAGGGGTCGAATATCCCATAGATATAATGATCACTTGAGCGAGACCTATAGTCGGGAGCTCTGGAGGTCAAACCAACAACTATTTCTTTGGACTCGATGTCTTTTTTCTGCCTACTGAAAACTTTAATGGAGCGCAACCCAACCTCTGTTGTTGTTTTGACATCGACATTGATATTAGAGATTTTGCAGTCACAAGGAGCGTATTGATTGGCCATATTGTAATCGAAGTATTCCAAATTGTGCCTCAGAGTCCAATCTTCTATCACCCACTCAGCAGCTGTATAGAGCCAAGTATTTAGCTTTTCTCGATGAGTATTTTTTGTTTGAGGTAGCCTTCCAATTCTTTCATGATATTGCTCTTGCTTGCTTTTGGAGAGACTTTCAAGAGCAATGTTTGTGTATGTAGCCCTGTTTTCACGTTCTTGAATATACTTTTGGTAATCATTTTCAAGTTCTTGGACTTTAAGCAGTTGCTTAAGTTTTATATTGCTTACATCGTGTTTTTCATATTCCGTTAATAGAACCTTCTTATCTCTTGAAATTACATCGTTGTATTCATCAATTTGAACTTTTAGCGGTTTAGAGGCAACTGTTGTTAAAAAGGCTTTTCTTCTATCGTTGCTCTGCTTGTTTCTTTGTTCGTTTATTAAGTCACTTAATGCTTCCATGGCTGCTTCTCCTTAATATGTTAGGTGGTTAAATATGCTTCCAGGCAAGAGCGCCAGCAAGGATAACTAAAATAACTCTAGGAAGTCGATCTACGGCATCGTGGACATGTGCACAGTGGTTTCGCTGTTTTCTTATTGTGTGAAGACAGTCAACCACATCTTGCTCCAGATTTAAATCATGCTGAGCGGTGCGTATTAATTGGTAGAACGATATTTTTGAATCTTGCACCTTTAATCTGTGCTGAAGTCGGGCTTGTGTGCGATTTTGTATTTCAATCGGCAGGTATGTGTTTATTTCCAGCTCATCCAGGAGCTTGGCAAACTCGGAATCTTGGCCTGCACACTTGTTGACTATCGTTCTAACCGAATATTCGACACCTTGGACTTGAGGGTTGTTTTCAGAAAGCTCGTGTATTTGTTTATTTAAAGCGTCAATGGTTGAAACGTTTGTAATTGACAGATTCTTTAAAACATCCAATTCTTTTCTGGCATTGTTTAACTCTTCATTTAACTCTTTGATTGTTTGTTCGTTCTTTTGCAGAGACACACCCTCTTTATCGGGCAAGTGCTTTGGCGTTGTATTTGCTCCTTTTATGTCTTCCTCAAATTCATTCCTCAGAAGTTTAAGCATCTCTGGGTTTCTTGGGTAAACCCAGACACGTCTTTGAGGATCCCAGTGTCTTGGCCTTATGTTTTGTGCCCGTGTTTTTTGCTCTCTGGGAATGGATAGTAAGTAATGATTATCTGTTTGTATAAGTCGTATAAGGCATTCACTAACCTCTTGGCGTGTTTCTCCAGTCTGTGTTTTTAATTGTGCGCTTGTGCTCATAGTTAACTCCTTAGTTATTAGTTAATGCAAGCATGTGAATTGCTTGCTTACTAATAACAACTAAAAAAGTAACTAATTTATTCCATAACGCCAAATAAAGACTGTTTGACAGCGGCGTTTTTTAGTATGAGAGCGGGTTATTGGGAGGGGTTAATTGCCTGGCAAGCAGTTTTTATTGTATTCAGCTAGCACTTCGTTTTTAAGGGCTCTAATTTCACCGAAGATTTCTTTTTCAGAGGTAACAATTTCATCTATTTCAAGACAGTAATTTTTGATTTCATTTTCTGTAAATTCGATGAATTTCACCATTCCTATAAAGGGTGCAACAGCTGTAGTGATTGCAACTCCTTCAGTGGTCTTTTCTAGTAATTCAATTCTCTCAAGGGTCCTCATCGTAGTGATTGTATTTCTTTCAACAATGGCACTGACGAGACGATCGTATTTTTCTTGACTAACCTGTGCAACTTTGCTTTCAGTTACTAATTGTGCCTTTGCAACTTCCATCTTGGCTTTGAGAGCGCTCACTTCCGGGCGAGCATCTCTCATTTGCGCCAGTTCATCAGCGAGAACTTGAGATTTACTTGTGGCAAGTATAAGTCTTTGTTGGGAGGACTGTAATTCACCCCTAGCAGCTATAAGGTGATTGTTTAGGTTGTCAAGTCGAGACTCAAGAGGGCTGCTATCTGAGGAAATATCGCCGTAATTAGAATAAGTGCCTTGAGACTCTTGCAGCTTTTCCAGATTGGTTGATGGCATTGAATTTACCTCAGCAGTTAAACCGCTAATTGTCTGCTGAAAGTTCATTACTGTAACAGCAATCGCTGCTGTTATTGCTAATGGCGCAATTAGAGACACCAAGCTTTTTCTGGATGCAGTGCCGTCATCATTCACTTCAAATGAGCCAGATCTTTTTGGTTTGAATAGTGAAGCTAGCCAGCTCGTCGTGGAAGGACTGGACTGCTTATGTCTTTGACTTTGCTTTGCGACACTCTCTTGATATTCTAGACTATCAAGCAAGTTTATGAGTTGTTGGGGTGGTTCAAGAGAGTAATTCGCTTGAGACTCCATTAAATCTATTTGTGTTTTTATATGAATTTTGAGTCGTGAAAGCAGCTCTTTATCTGTGACCAGGGCTTTTTCTAGGGCGTGCGAAGTTGTCTCATCCAGCTCGCCGTCGGCGTACTGCATTAATACAATGTCGTCAAATTGTTGGTTTGTGTTACTGGTCATCTAGTAATTGCCTTAGCTTTGCTTTGCACCTTGAGAGTCCGCTCATTACAGAGCCTATTTTTTTTGATAGTTTTTTAGCTATCTCTTCATATGTATAGCCTTCACCTCTAAGTATTAAGAGTGATCGGCAGTTTTCATCCATTTTGTTTAATGCTGCATTAACATCACTAATGTCAGTATTATGATTCTCATAAACATCAGCCATTAGCTCTTCTTGAATCTCTACAAATTCCTTTCCTTTGTTTTTTCTAATCTCATCTAGAAAAGCATTTTTCATTATTCTAACAAGCAAGCCTGTAAAGTTGTCATCATTGTATCTGTCTCTTTTTTCAAATAGCTTTAAGGCGGCTTTTTGAATAAGGTCGTCAGCATCGTGCGTATTGCCCTTGGTCCACCTCATTGCAATCCTCTTAAGGTCTGGATGAGATTGTTTAAATTGTTTAGAAAAGTGTTTCAATAGTAATAACGAATAAAACGGATTCTTATTCCGTTAACAAAAGTACGGATCAAATAGAATTATATTGTTTAATTTAATGTATATTATAAAAAACATTATAAATCAAGGAGTAGTAATGAAGCATTCATTTTTTAACTGGACCCTCACATGTTTTTTAGCTTTTGGCATCACGCTTCAAGTATCTGCCAATCAATTAAAATTAGACGTCAGCGCTATACATAATGACGCTGTCCGCATTCTTTTAGACAGCTCTGTTTTATATACAGGTGATCAGTTTAAGTTAACCATCAGTGCTAGCTCTGATATGTATGTTTCAATATTTAACATTGATAGTAATAATGAGACTTATTTAATCAATACGGCAAACCAGTTGATTGTAAAAAATAAGTCTGCAGTCTTCCCTTCAATTGACTCGAGTGATTGGTTCGAGCTGATGGGCGATCCTGGGAGCGAATTAATTGTGGTTGTTGGATCGAAACAAAAACATGATATTGACTCTGTGAGTGATTTGGTCGCCTCGCGTAAAACAGACTCATTAAAAGCAAATGAATATGAAATTCAATTATTCACAATTGTGCATAGAGGTAATGTAATTGCAGAACCTAGCGTGAATGTCTTTCTGCAGTCAAAACAAAACTCTCCGGACAATTCGGAAGTTAAGCTATCCCCGGGAATGTTAGACAAGCTGAAACAAAGGTTAAGAGATAGTGATACTGGAACTGAGGCGCTTCAAGAGTTGTTGTGGAATGCGAAGCATGGTTCACTTAATGACGAAAAACTTACTAGAGGGGTTAAAGAGGTGAGTTTATTCAAAAAAACCGCTCCATCTGTTGTGCGTGTTTATACAAGGGAAAGCACTGGTACAGGTTTTTTTGTAGAGAACAGTGATCTGATTCTCACAAATGCTCACGTTGTTGGAACTTCTAGATTTTTAAGAGTTGCCTTAATGCCAAAGGCAAGAGGTCAATTAACAAGAAACAGTTTTGTGGATGGCTGGGTTGTTAGCATAGATGAAGAGGTTGATCTTGCCTTGATTCAGTTAGTTAGAAGTGTGGCTAAAGTCAAACCTTTGGAGTTAGCGTCAAATGACTCTCTCGAGATCGGGCAAGACGTGCATGCAATTGGACACCCAAAGACTGGCGCTTTGTGGAGTTACACAAAAGGCTATATCGGCCAATTGATTTATGATTACCAGTGGGATAAGGAGAGTAAAGCAAAACTGGTTATTCAATCTCAAACACCAATATATTATGGCAATTCCGGCGGCCCCCTTCTTAATGACGAAGGATTGGTTGTCGGTGTCAACACATTCGGAAGTGCCGAATATTCAGGTGTTAACAATTCAGTTTCAGCGGGTGATGTGCGTTTGTTTTTACGAAAAGATCGTAAAAAACCCGAGGCCAAAGAAAAAGACAGCGAAGCAACAGCGATTTCAGAAGAATGGGCGGCGAATGTCGTTTTAGTAAGCCAGTCAGATTATTTTATGGATGGCGTGCTGGATACTTTGTATTATATTGATGATGATTTTTCAGGTTATTCGGAAGAGGTGTACATAAAATCTGGTAAAGCAAATGGAGGTTGGGCTTATGAGTATGATTCTGATGAAGATGGGCTATGGAATGAGAAAGGTATAGACAGCAACAGCAATCGCTTTTGGGAATTAATTTTGCATGATGATGAGGAAGAGGATGGTGTGCCAGACTGGAAAGAGATTGACCTGAATGATGATGGTGAAATAGATGAGTGGGAATCCCTAGAATAATCTTGTGATGCGATCGTTTTTTACGGTAAGGCTGAGACCGAACAGTTAGAAGAATTTGTTAGGCATGATACAGGCTTCAATTTGAGGTTTTCTGAAGAAGTCTATTAACCCTAAAAACTCCTCCACAACAAGCCTCACAAGCCTCACAAACCACATTAACCAAAACCAAATAAAGCTACTCTGTATGGGCTAATATGGAGCTCTCAGGGGTGCAAATACCGCGCTTTTAGGCCTCGTATAGTCCCTAGATAGAGTCATATAGTTTGCTTTCCTTCAGTGTTTTCGTGTTTCTTTTGATCTTCTCACTTTCATCGTAGTACTCGATATGTGCCCGCCCGTTTGGAGGATCTTTGAATACACCATAATGGGCGCATGTAAGTCTTATATGTCTGCCATCAATCATTTTTGTGTATCCAAAGGTTTCGTGATACCACGATGGTAGATTGATAGGTTCCACGAGTTTGAACTCATCATAAGCTTTCCTAAAGTCTCCATATTTTTCTTCCAAAGACCGCAAGAGACCCCTGTAGGGATCACAGCCTTTAAAAATGTTGTCTTTGCCATAAGCATTCGTACCAGCTTCTCCTCTTATTATAAATATGGTTTTATCATCATGGAAAACAGACACTTCATAATGATTAAATATATCGATGGGTTTTGGTGGGAGGACGTTTGAAGCATATCCTGTCCAAGACTCTTCAAACCGTTGATATCTAGATTCCATCACCTTGCTTATTTTATCTCCGAACTCCAAACCAAACGCACCATCAATGGTTGTGGTAAACCATCCAGTAAGCAATCCTGCATTCACGCGACCGATTAACAAAAATATACATAATATTTGAAGAACTTTAAGCACGCTCTCAGTCTATCATATCAAACATCAGATCTGGTAGTGTCATTGTACAATGATTGCCAAAAAACAGTTAATCCATGCTTACGATCTTGAAGTAACTCTTTGTGAGTAACTATACGAAATCAGTAGGTGTTTAAAGTGAATACCCCTTACTTCTTGGCTGTGCCAATCCCAGCTTTACTCCAGCCTGAGCTCGATAAAGTCAACTAGAGTTTTCGGGTTTGGATAAAGTTGGATGCAGTCAAGAAATTTAAGATTTACAAAGTTAGGATTGTTAATTAGCATCTCTTCAAACTTGATGATAAATCCATCTACTTCCTGCTTGAGTCTGCTTTGGGCATGCTCAGATTTTAAAACAGAGTGGTAGGCGTACTGGGCGGCTTGATAGAAATCGACAGAAAGGTCGTAGACCTCTTCATCATAATTTGCAGGTAAGTCTTCTATAATTCTTAAAACCATACTTGCCGCTGAGCAAGTAGCAAAAGAGTCGGCTATCTGCAATATTTCTATTTGAGTGGGATTTGATTTAACTGGCGCTAAATCTGCAATTGAGGGGCTACAAAGAGCAGTCAATAAAATAAATAAACTAGATAATATTTTCATTAGAGGGCTAGTGACGAATAAGGCGACTTCTTGTTTCGTTAAAAAAGTAAATGTGGCAAATTTGAAATAATATATGGGTCATTATGTATCATATATTTACTATTATATCCAGGGCAGCATTTGATTTGATAACAATTGGAATCTCATTATGATAATACCTAGAAGTTCTCATTGCGAGGTGCTTTAAGCAAGATACAGTCTGTGATTTAAGGTTTTCCGAAGAAGCCTATTAACCCTCAAAACCCCTCCACAACAACCTTATAAGCCATTCATCAAAACCAAATAAAGCCACTCTGTATGGGCTAATATGGGGCTCTCAGGGAGTGTTTAAGAGGCATAAATAAGCCCCATGGAATAATACTGAACGCTATGGCGTTAAAGGACTGTATGGGTAATAAATCCATTAAACAATGTCAAGGAGGTGCCATGAATTATCAAATAATTAAAACCAAACTACTAGTCACAATAGGAGCATTTCTCCTATGTATTTCATTCAATAGTAATGCTTCTACCATAAGCCATATTGAATACACATGCCCACTTGGCGGTGAAAAATTCTCAGTTGTTACTCAGATGTCATATTATCAATCGGGAATGAGGTTGGATCTAAAGCCAGAAGGTGCCTTCTATAGCGTTCCTGAGCCCATACCTGTTTGCCCCAACGGGTTTGTTATTTACCAACAAGACTATTCTGATGATGAATTGAAACGTCTTAAGATCTTTATCCTATCCGACCAATACCAATTGCTAAGGAAAGGTAATAGTGATTATTTTTTATTGGCAACAATTCTCGAGTTCATGGGTTACCACAAGGACACTGTCGGTTATACATTTCTTGAGGCAAGTTGGGAAGTGGAAGGTGATAGTAGCGCCTTTCTTGGGCAGGAAAAATATGACAAAGATGGCGGGGGGGTTATATCTGAAAGTCTAACACCAAAAACACTGTATGCCTTAGCGCAAGAAAAATTAAATTCAATCTCAACTGCCCATTTTAATCGCGAAAAATACATTCAATATTTAGACTTGGCCATAGAAAACTTTGAGGCTGTGTTAAGTCTTGAAGACAGTAATGGAGATATGTTTACAGTCTATTTTTTACTAGTAGAACTTAACAGACTTAAAGGAAGTTTTGAAGTCGCTAGTAAACATATTAAAGCACTGGAGTCACATGTAACTACAACCGAATATCAAAAAGAATTAGTTGAATTTGAAAAGAGATTAATAAAGAATAACAACAGCACTCCAAAAAACCTACCATGATGCTATGTAAAAAGACACCGATGCTTTGTACAGCTAAATAAATACACTCATATAGCTCATGATGTATTATATAAATCTCAAGAGTAGCCAAGGATGACAAACCAGCCGTGAAGTGCCTGACTAATAAGATGCGAGTACTGCTTGTTGTTATTCTTACAACACTCTCGTTGGCTGCTACTGCTCAGGAGCGTGTTGCTCTTGTTATTGGCAACAGTAACTATATAACCTCACCACTTGCCAACACCCTTAATGACGCTCAAGATATTGCCGAAACTCTTAAAGAGTTAGACTTTAGTGTTACCACCGTCATAGATGGCAATAGAACAGAAATGATTAAAGCCATTAGAGCGTTTGGCAAGAGTCTGGATAAAAAAACCATAGCACTCTTCTATTACGCAGGACACGGCGTGCAATACAATGGTGAGAACTATCTTATCCCTGTCGGTGCATTGCCAGAGATTACCGAGCGACGGTATTTGAACGATGAGGCGGTTACACTCAGTACAGTCACCGAAGAAATAACACTCAGCGGCTCCAAGCTTAACTTTGTCTTTTTGGATGCCTGTAGAAACAACCCGATTCCTGTAGGGGATAGGGGGATAGTAAAAGGTCTAATTAAAAAAGGTGCTGAGGGCATGATCATCTCCTATGCAGCTGCAGAAGGTGAGGCAGCTTCAGATGGAGACAAATCTGAGGGTGGCAATAGCCCCTATACCAAGGCCCTTCTAGAGCTAATGATTAAACCCAACGTGACTATTGAAGCAACTCTCAAGAGTATTAGAACAGCCGTTCGTGCTGCAACTCACAACAAGCAGTCACCTGATTACGCATCCAGCATAGGAGAAGGAGATTTTTGCTTTAAGGTTGAGGGTGAGGGTTGTGGGATCAATATTATTATCCAGAACACAATTGTAGATAACCCATTCCTAAAAGGTGTTGATAACATCCAATTAGTAGAGCTTGAAGACGGCTCCAGCTATGTTGGCCAAATCATTGGCAGCAATACCCCACAGGGTAAGGGTGTGATGACTCTAGCCAATGGTAATCAAATAGAGGGTGAATGGCACAGTGGAAATATCAGCAAAGGCAAGATAACTATGGCTGATGGTGCCCACTATGAAGGAGAGATACAAAATAGGCAAATGCATGGCCAAGGCGTCTTAACTTCGGCTGAGGTTGGGCGCTATGAAGGTGAGTTTAAGAATGGCCTGATGGATGGGCAGGGTGAGCAAACGCAGGCAGGTAATGAGTATAAAGGTGAGTTTGAGGATGGGATTTTTATACAGGGCCAAGTTGTCCATGCCTACCCAGATGGCACTCGCTACGAAGGTGGGTGGAAGGATGGCATGCTCAACGGCCAAGGAGTTGAAACCTATTCAGATGGCACTCGCTACGAAGGTGGGTGGAAGGATGGCAAGCGCAACGGCCAAGGAGTTGAAACCCATTCAGATGGCGCACGCTATGAAGGAGAGTGGATTAATGGCCAGCCCAACGGCCAAGGTGTT
>Ga0208879_1003545_pt1 | contig 12745 bp, 14 predicted proteins | sample Knorr_S15_td_Bot_FD_185605 | JGI IMG/M metagenome (GOLD analysis project Ga0208879, IMG submission 185605) | Marine microbial communities from Southern Atlantic Ocean transect - Knorr_S15_td_Bottom_ad_5009_LV_A (SPAdes) (version 2) | ecosystem: Environmental > Aquatic > Marine > Oceanic | place...
TAAGCGCGGTAACTGTTGCACGGGCAGCCCCTCAGCGTCGTCGATCCCCATGCGCCGCGCCATCCACACAGTCACCACGACAGACAAAAGACCCAACACGAGCAAGCGTACATCCAAATGGCCAGACAACATCAGCCAGAGGGCTGACAGTAGTGTTCCCAATAAAACTGATCGCGTGTTTGAGGGTGTCATTGGTTCTTCACCTCTTGACCCTATGCGAGCGTTACCGTGGATCAAAAACCGATGATAATCGATTGCCAGACCCGACCCAAAGATGGCGCCCTATGTTCAATATCTCGGGAACGAGCGAGGAAATCACGGCGAGACACTGCGTCATGATTCCGGCAAGCAATGCCCGAACAATCCCACCAATTGCCTGAGAAAACGGTAGGTTAAACCCCAAATAACGCGCGCGTCATCTGGAACAAAATGTACCGCCGGATAACGCCCTGAACCCAGAACAGGGTACTCAATCGTTGTGCGGTTACCTTTATCCAACAATACCGAAAACGGCACCTGCACGATGTCCGTCACCTCGTGATTAAGCGCGAATGCGGCCTTTTTATCGACACCAAACACCAGGCAAGAAATGACCAGGCCCTCACTCCGCCCGGCATGTCGGCCCTCCACATCATCAAGACGACCGAGCAAACTATCGCGTGGAAGATAAAGCCCAATTTCCTCATGAGTCTCGCGGCGTGCCGCATCCATGACACTCTCTGAACTTGTCTCACAGCGCCCTCCCGGGAGGGCCATATGGCCGGACCAGGGATCTTTCGGATCTTGTGCCCGCTCAATAAAAATAACCTTCGGGTCGCTTTGAGAACCACTGCTATCGATGATCATGGCCACCGCTGCCCGGCTATCCCCTTCAGACCGATCAATCAGTGCTGGCTCACGGCCTGCTAACATCAAAGACAACTCATTTAAAGAAATCATATCGATTCTAACTCTGCCGCTTTAGCCGCAACCATGGCAATATTGCTCTCCCTTTCATCTAATGCTACCCCTATGAGCAACGATCAGGGCGTACGCCTCGACCGATGGCTCTTCGCGGCCCGCTTTTTCAAGACGCGTCATTTGGCCAGCGAGGCCACCCGCCGCAACCACGTTGTTGTCAATCAGCAACGTGCGAAACCCGGCAACCGCGTTTTTACAGGAGATCGCGTTTCACTCCGAAAGGGGCCTTTTACTTACGATATCGAAATTATCGATCTTGCAGAAAAGCGCCTCGCGCCCGCACGCGCCGCTGCACTGTATCAGGAGGATGACGACAGCTGTGAACGACGCCGTCTTCGCCAAGCAGAACTCCAACAACAGCGCAATGTGGGCGTCGCGCATGGCCGGCCTGACAAGCGACAACGACGACAATTGACCAAGTTTAGAAATCTCTAGGCTGTGCGTCCAACACGGGCACAACGCTTCGGGATGCGGTCTATCGCGCATGTTATGATCTTCGCCTTCTAGACTAACAGGACACCTTGGTTTCTTTTTGCTGGTGTGTCCAGAAACAACGCGCCTGATTCGGCGAGGCCGCCGGCATGCTCTGGGTCAAATCTTTTCACCTTATCTTCATGGTGACGTGGTTCGCGGGGTTGTTCTACCTGCCACGCCTTTTCGTCTACCACGTCATGGCCGATGACGCCGCTAGCCAGGCTCGCTTCAAGATAATGGAAAGAAAACTGTACTACGGTATTGCCACGCCCGGGGGGCTTCTCACAGTGGGGTGCGGCTTGTGGTTGTGGCTTGGATACGGGCTGGGCAGCGGCAGCGGCTGGCTGCACGCCAAGCTTATTCTAGTCGCTGCGCTTATCGGCTATCATCTTTTCTGCGCCCGACTGGTTTATCTCTTCAACCACGATCGCAATGAACGTAGCCACGTGTTTTATCGCTGGTTTAACGAAGTCCCCGTCTTAATCCTGGTAGCGGTCATCGTACTGGCCGTGGTTAAGCCGCTCTAACGCGGCATCGGTGAAATGCGCCAACATGTGTGAAGTGGTTCTGTGTCAACCGCAGATTCCCCCAAATACGGGCAACATCATTCGCTTATGCGCGAACGTTGGGTGCCGTTTACACCTCATCGCACCACTTGGATTTGATCTCGATGACCGCAGTTTGCGCCGTGCAGGACTTGACTACCAGGTAATGGCAAGCGTCAGCGTTTACCCCGACTTCGACTCCTTCATCGAGCAACATCCGGATAAGCGTTGCTTTACCTACTCCAGTCACCACACCCGCCCTTATCACCAGGCCGAGTTCCAGCCCGGTGACGCACTCATCTTCGGTTCTGAAACAAATGGCCTGCCCACCGCTGTCTCCAAACACACACCATCAGAACACCAGTTGTTATTGCCGATGCGCGCGGGCAGCCGCAGCCTCAATCTGTCCAATGCGGTTGCCATCGCTGTCTACGAAGCTTTTCGACAACGAGACTTCGACGGCCTTGGCACGCGAACCCTGCTTGAGTCTGCCCATGTCCTTTAACCAAGACCTCATTGACACCATTGAAGCCGCTTGCCAAGACAAAAACGTCCCAACAGTAAGCGGAATTCACCTGCCCCCTGCAAGAGCCGATGGCACACCGTGCAAGAAATTTGGCGCTGTTGAACTCGCTGATGGGAGTTGTGGGTTTTTTTCTACCCACTTTGATAACGCCCTGCCGGCTTTGCACAGCGCGATTGAATCGGCCCCCATCCTCAGCCACAGCGCGCTTTCGTTAGCACAAGAATTCGCTAGTAAAAACGCGGCACTATGCGCGCTTGGCCTCGGCGCCAGCAATGCGCTCAGCCAACACCACTTCGCCGCCTCCTCACACCAACTCGACCTGGCACCCGACCCCCTGGTGGGGCTTCACCCACGTGGTGGGGATCACGTCGGTATGGTTGGCTTCTTTCGACCCCTTCTTGACCTGGTGCCCGATGAAGCATCGCTGACCATCATCGAACAAAAAGCCCGGTTTCTGGGTGAGGTGGGGCGTTTTACGATGACGCTGGATCTTACTCAACTCAAGGACTGCAACCCGGTCTTCATCACCGCGCTAACTTTGCTTAACGGCAGTCTGGATGAGGTGCTCAGTCACTGCTCGACCTCGGCCCGGATTGCCGTTATTGGCCCCACTGCCAACTGTCTTCCTGAACCCCTCTTCGCGCGCGGTGTCGAGGTGGTAGGGAGTGCACGTGTTGTGCTTCTGACACGCTTTCGAGAAAAGTTGCTAGCTGGGCAACCGTGGGCCGAAACGGTTGCCAAGTATTGCATTCACCGCGACCAGTACCAGGGCGTTGGGCACGACGATTCAATAGATGCAAAACAATGATCGATTTCTTTAACTCTCTTCGTAACAATCGATGGTTCCAAGCCGTCGTTATCGGCGGTTGCCTCGGGCGGTCGCACTTATCCACTCAGCGAAGCCGCTCTTTTATTGATTGACCAAATTGATTATGCGATCACACTGTTTTTCGTGGTTGTGTTATTAGTCCGCTTCATCGGCGAACCAAGGAAACGGGATTTCCTAAAAAATGGCTGGAACGTATTCGATAGCGCGATCGTCTTGATTTCCATGATTCCCATTAACCGCAGCAAATCCGCCTTCCTGCTTCGTCTGTTGCGAATCTTCCGAGTACTGCGCCTGATCTCTGTCCTGCCGGAGTTGCGATTCATCATCGACAGCATGCTCAAAGCCATCCCCAGAATCTTTTATGTCTGCCTGCTGTTGTTCATCATTGTCTATATTTACAGCCCTTTCAGCTCGATGGTTTTCGCTGACACAGATCCTGCGCGTTGGTCTGACGTGGGGACTGCTATGCTTCCGCTAGTCCAGGTGATGACGCTATCAAGTTGGGAAACGGTTATGTTGCCTATCCAACAGGTCTTTCCCTTTGCTTGGATTTGCTTTCTGAGTTTTATCTTCATCGCGCGCGTCGCCGTATTCAATCTCATTATCGCCGTGTTAGTGGGCGTCATGAATGCGACACGCGAGCAAGAAAACGCTGACACGGATTAACCGCCATGGCACTGATCGAACATTTGTCCGAGCAACTTCTCAACTGCCCCGTTGTCGAGGTTGCCGCAGAGTGGATTGACTATAACGGCCACATGAACATGGCATATTACAACGTTGCATTCGATCAATATGGAACCGACCACCTGTTAGACCAATTGGGTCTGGGTCTAGACCGCGTGCGCCGGACGAACGCATCTACGTTCACGTTGGAACAACACGTTACCTATCTTCGCGAACTCAAGCTCGGTGATTCGATCCTCATCACCTGCCAACTGCTCGATTACGACAGCAAGCGACTGCACTGCTTTCTCAACATGTACCATGCGGATGTGGGTTTTCTTGCCGCAACCAGCGAGCAGTTGCTAATGCACGTCAACCTTGAAATTCGCCGATCCTCGGTCCTGCCGGATGTGGCGATCGACAAACTTGCCGCGATGATGCTGCGTCACCAAGAACTTGCCAAACCACCCCAAGCGGGCCACGTTATCGGTATCCAGCGTAAGTAAGTGTGGCGTTGCTCATGCAGCCCGCATGTCATCGGAACTTCTGAATGATCCCGTCGAGCTCATCAAGACTGTGGTATTGAATAATTACGCGGCCCTTGCCTCCGTTATCCTCCAGCACTACCGGCGCTGCCAACGCTTCAGAAAGCTCTGTCTCCAGTTTGCTGATGTCAGCGTCTTTAACCTGCGGCACCCGCTTGCTCTTACGCGCGCCGCTCAACAGGCGCCTGACCAGCTTTTCGGTCTGGCGCACAGACAATCGTCGTTGTATAACCGATGCGGCGGCGGTCTGCTGTTGCTCTCGTGGCAACGCGAGCACGGCCCGCGCATGTCCCATTTCAATACGACCCAGTTCCAGATGTTCTCGAACGACTGGGACAAGATTGAGCAGTCGCAATAAGTTCGACACTGCCGCTCGCGACCGTCCCACCTGCTCAGCAACCTGCTGGTGGGTCATGCCGAATTCATCCAAGAGCCGCCTCAATCCGGCAGCCTCTTCAACCGGATTGAGTTCTTGGCGTTGGATGTTTTCGATTAGCGCCACCGCCAGCGCGCTCTTATCTGAAACTTGTCGGATCAACGCGGGGATTTCTGTTAACCCTGCTAGCCTGCTGGCTCGCCAACGTCGTTCCCCGGCGATCAACTCGAACCCTCCGGCAACGGTCTCGCGTACAACAATCGGCTGAATGATGCCCTGGTTGGCAATCGATGCCGCAAGCTCACGCAAGCTTTCCTCATCGATATGCAGACGCGGTTGGTAACGGTTTTGCCGAATGCTGTCGAGGGGCAACTGGCGCAACGCTCCGTCCCCCTCATTGACCGTTTTCTCAACTCCAGTGAGTAGGGCGCCCAGTCCACGACCTAATCTTGCTTTCTTCGTCACAATTCGCTCACTGGTTGGTGCGTGTTTTCGGTTCGGCGGTGCCCCCCGCCCGCCGGTGCTATCATTTCGCCAGCCAACGCTAGGTATGCCTCGCTGCCGGCACACTTTGCATCGTAGTCAATCACGGGCATCCCGTAACTGGGTGATTCGGCCAAGCGCACGTTTCTTGGCACCACCGTGCGAAACAGATTGTCCGGAAAGTGCTCGCGCAGTTGGTCCGCCACCTCATTGGCAAGGCGATTGCGGCGATCATACATGGTCCGAAGCAACCCTTCGATTGCGAGGCTGGGATTGTGCGCCTGCCGGACCCGCGCAATGGTCTCAAGCAATCCGGACAAGCCCTCCAAAGCAAAGTACTCACACTGAACAGGAATCAGAACAGAACTCGCTGCTATCAATGCGTTGATCGTCAACATGTTTAACGCAGGTGGACAATCGATCAAGATGTAGTCGTACTGGTCGAGTGTCTTTAGAGCACTGCGTAAACGAAAATCCCGGTCTTCCGCCGTAGCGAGCTCGACCTGAAGACCCGCCAGATCGGCCTCCGCTGGCAATACATCGACGCCAAATGCGGTTGTCGCGATCGCTTCACGAGCCCCGCACAAGCCAAGAAGAACCGAGTAACTGCTGTGCTCAATGTTCTCACGATCAATATTACAACCCGCGCTGGCGTTGGCCTGGGGGTCAAGATCAACCAGCAGAATGCGTCGGCGCATCCTGGCCAGCGAAGCACTGAGATTGATCGCTGTTGTGGTTTTACCCACACCGCCTTTCTGATTAGCAACGGCGATCGTTCTGGTCATGGTATCACCCACGTTGGCCGGCAGCACCGCCGCTCAAGTTGCTGAAAACCACTGCGTGGCGGCTAGCCCTCAACCCTGGAACCGCCAGTGGCACCACGGTTGCGCAGTCCTGTACTTCTTTAGGCAAAGCCTTCAACTCCTCAAACGGCTCCTTCCCCTTCATGGCGATTACCGTAGCCCGCGCGTGCCACAGGTGCCGGGTCGAAGCCACCAACTCAGGAAGGGGCGCGAAGGCGCGCACGACTAGCGTATCAGAAAGCTGTTGCGGTCGGTAATCCTCTACACGGCCATTGATCACCGTTATTCCAGTCAATTGCAACTGCCTAATCACGTGCTCAAGAAAACTTACCCTTTTCTGCCTCGCCTCAATCAGGACCCAGCGGTTATCCGGGCGCGCTATGGCCAGGGGCAAGGCAGGAAACCCTGCCCCGCTTCCAATATCCAACATGTGCTGGCCGCGCACCAACGGCAGTATCGTCAGGCTGTCCAAAAGATGTCGCGTGACAATCTCACCGGCATCACGTGTTGCAGTCAGGTTATGTACCCGCCCCCACTTGAGAAGCAATTCAACGAAATCGAGGCACTGTGCTACCGCCACGGCGCTCAGGTCCAACCCCAAACAACCTGCGCCCTCACGCAACCGGGTCTCGGGCGAATTAGAAGCGCCCTGCATCAATGGAATTAGGCCGCCGAGAGCACCGCGCGCTTATGCAGATGGACCAACAGTAAGGAAATGGCCGCCGGGGTAACACCGGAAATACGCGATGCCTGGCCCAGCGACGCCGGGCGATGACCCACCAGCTTATCTGTGACTTCGTTCGATAGCCCCCGAACCTTCGTATAGTCAAAATCATCGGGTATTGTCATCGTTTCGTGACGGCGGCGGCGTTCAATCTCATCGTTCTGGCGCTCAATATAAGGGGCATACCGTGCCTCCACTTCGAGTTGCGTGGCAATAGCTCGGTCAATCGTTCCATCGGGCCCGCTGGTAAGCGTAAGCACCTGCTCGTAGGTCATTTCCGGCCGCTTGAGCAAATCAATCGCACGCGTCTTCTCTTTAACTGCTTGTCCAAGCAATGCTTCGGCAACAGGATCTCCCGGGTTAATCCAATGTCCACTCAAGCGCCTTCGCTCATCGTCGAGCCGAGTTCGTTTGGTATTGAAGCTTTGCCAGCGTGCATCCTCTACCAAGCCGAGTTCACGACCCGTTTCCGTCAAACGCAAGTCCGCATTGTCCTCTCGCAACTGAAGCCGGTACTCCGCGCGCGACGTGAACATTCGGTACGGTTCGGTCACACCGCGGGTCACCAGGTCGTCGATCATCACGCCAATGTAGGCTTGATCACGACGTGGAGTCCACGCCGCCAACCCTTTGCTTCGGCGCCCCGCGTTGAGCCCCGCGACCAATCCCTGGCCGGCCGCCTCTTCATAACCTGTGGTGCCGTTGATCTGACCCGCAAAGAATAGCCCCTCTAGTGCCCGCGTCTCCAACGACAGCTGCAGGTCTCTTGGGTCGAAATAATCATATTCAATGGCATAACCTGGCCGCGTGATGCGCGCGCGTTCAAATCCCCGAATGCTCTGAACAAGCTTCCATTGCACATCGAAGGGCAGGCTTGTCGAAATCCCGTTCGGGTAGATTTCCGGTGTATCCAGCCCCTCTGGCTCAACGAAGATCTGATGCGAAGTCCGTTCTGCAAAACGCACCACCTTGTCTTCTACCGAGGGGCAATAGCGCGGTCCCGTTCCTTCAATGGCGCCACCGTAAATCGGCGAGCGCTCGAGATTCTCCCGAATAATGTCGTGCGTCATCTCGTTGGTGGCTGTTAGGTAACAACACACCTGTTGCGGATGCATCGAGTGATCACCAAGATAAGAAAAAACCGGCCTGGGTTCATCACCAAATTGGCTTTCAAGTTGGTCAAAGTCTATCGTGCGCCCATCGAGCCGCGGCGGCGTTCCGGTCTTCAGCCGTGCCACGCGGAACGGCAGCGCCCTTAAACGCTCTGCCAGACGATTAGCCGCGGGCTCGCCCGCTCGACCCCCGGCATGGCTCTCAAGGCCCATGTGAATTCGCCCACCGAGAAACGTCCCCACGGTAAGCACCACGCTTGTCCCACGAACGCGAATGCCGCCGTTTGTCACCACACCCCAGACCGTTTTGTCGCTGATCAAAAGATCGTCCACGGTCTGTTGTAACAAGGCGAGGTTCTTCTGGTTGTCCAACTGCGTCCGAATGGCCTGCTTGTATCGCGTGCGATCGGCTTGGGCGCGGGTCGCGCGGACAGCCGGGCCCTTGCGTGCGTTAAGCGTGCGAAACTGGATGCCGGCACGGTCGGTAGCCAGCGCCATGGCGCCCCCCAGCGCATCAATTTCTTTGACAATGTGTCCCTTGCCAATACCCCCAATGGCCGGGTTGCACGACATTTGCCCAAGTGACTCCACGCTGTGGGTGACTAACAATGTGCTGCAGCCCTGGCGTGCAGAAGCCAACGCGGCCTCCGTTCCGGCATGCCCACCACCGATCACGATCACATCAAAGGATTCCGGGTACTCGATCATCTTGTTACCTACCGAGAATAGTAGTCGTATTGACGAAGAATCTGGTGCGTGAACTGCCACGCATCTTTCTGCGACAACTCCGCCTCACGAGGAAACAGAATTTTTGTGTATAGCCGCTTTCCATAGTCGCTTTTCAGCGCAGTAAGCACGCTATGTAGCTGTTGTTCATTAACATTCCTTGCCTGCGTTTCGCCCGGCTCGCGCAGAGAGTATCGAAATATACCGCCTTCCTTCCAGTACCCAATACGCACAACGTGTTTGCCTAGAAACGTGCGGGCGGGCCGGACCAAGCGATCGTATTTTACCTGAAGCGCGCTGTACTGGCCCTTTAACTCGTCTACCAGCGCTCGCTGCTTCCGTTGCAGCGCCGCGATTTCCTTAGCATAACGCGCTTTTCGCGCTGCCAATGCCTGAACCGACATTTGCTGTGCGCCCTCCGCCGCGCCGAGTTTTTTCGAGTAACTGGCTATGTCTTCGCGCATCTGCCGCTGGATTCGCTGCGCCTCCAAATAATCACGGGCCAATTGGGCATTCACCGCCCGCAGCGCCTCTGCCTGCTGCAACAGGCGGGATCGTTTCTTCTCAAGACGCTCGATGGCTTTTTGTGCCGCTTCGCGTTCACCCACTAGGGCCTGTTCTTTCTCGCCGAGCTCCTCGACCTGGCGCCTTAAGCGGACAATTTCAGCCTCAACGCCTTCATTCTGCTGCCTTGTCTTGGTTAACTGCGCCACCATGCTTTCTTTTTCTATTCGAAGCGCACCCTGCTTCTTAACTAACTGCGCCTTGTCTTTTGACAAATCATCGCGCTCCCGCGTCACTGTGGTGAGCGTTTGGCTAAGTACCCTGCGTTCCTTTTCAACACCAGATTTCTCTTTGTCCAGGCGCGTTACTTCCGTCTCTAGTTCGCGCTTCTCTTCGGCCAAAACCTCTAGCCTCAGGGCGGTAGTTGTCCCCTCTTCGAGCAACCGCGATTTTTCTAGCGAAAGAATATCTCGCTCGCTGGTGCGGCTGCGCAGCGCCTCGGTCGCTGCGACTTTCTCCTCGCCGAGCACCTGGTGCGCGCCAGAAAGCGTCACTAACTGCTTTTGCCGGGATGCAAGCAATGTCCCCTGTTCCACCAGCCGCGCCACCATGCTTTCTTTTTCTTTTCGAAGCACGTCCTGCGTCTTAACTAACTGCGCCTTGTCTTTTGACAAATCATCGCGCTCCCGCGTCACCGTGGTGAGCGTTTGGCTAAGTACCCTGCGTTCTTTTTCAACACCAGATTTCTCTTTGTCCAGGCGCGTTACTTCCGTCTCTAGTTCGCCGCGTACTGCCAACAACGCTTGTTGCGTCTGTTCTAGCGACAGCAGTTCGGCCTGGAGCGCGCCCTCGCGACCCACCAACGTCACGTTATCACGCGCTAACCGATCGCGCGCCTGCTCTAAGGAAGCAACGCTTTGCACCAAACCGCCGATCTGCTGGTCTCGATCCGCGGTGGCAGCCTGTGCCAGTTCTGCACGACGCGTAACCTCTCCCAGTTGCAAACGCAAGCCAACGACCTCGTCTCCAAGCCCTGCGATGTTCATTTCGAACGCTGTCTTTTCGGCGCTGTCGCGTTCCACGCGTCGCTCCGTTTTGTCCAGCTGGTCAGTCAAATCAACGTTTCGAATCAGAATGACGACCAATGCCATCAGAAACACCATGACGATCACCATCATAACGTCGGTAAACGAGGGCCACACGCTGTCCTCGTTGGTAGAGGCGGTCGCTGTTCCTCGCAGGTTGACGAACCCGGGCGCTTTCATTCCCGGTTTCTTTCGTTAAGCCTGAACCCAACACGCAACAGACGCGCGATGTCGTCCAGTCGGTTGCTGCTGTGTTTCAACTCCGCCTGATAGGTGCCAATCAATGCCCGCAAATCGATAGCGACCTCCGCGTATTCGTGTTGTGACGCTTCCAGCCGTTTCATCAAGGCGGCTGCAGCACGAATGATGTCCGCAAATTCCTCGCCAGCGCTCTCCGGGCCCGGTTGAAAACGTGGCAATAACGTGGTGGTCGTGAGTTCCTCTATTCGGCTGATGATCTGCGCCTGGACATCGATCACCCGCAAATAAAAATAGCCAAAAAACAAATAGGCCAAAATCGCGGTCATCGTGGTTGACAGTGCGGTCGACATGCCGTGTATCACAGCGCCCAAACTGCCAACGTTCGCGGTCGCGCCAATCATGTCCGAGGCCCCTAACAAAGCAATCGACAGGGACACGATCGTGCCAAAAACACCGGTCAGTATGAGAATGTTGTGAACAAACTTGGGCAAGCTGATGCGGCTGGCTTCAGTGGCGACGAGCGTCGCGGCGAGCGCGCTTTGGTTAATAGCAGCCCGTTGGCGTGACATCTCCTCTAACACGCGATACCGCTGGGCCATCAGCGAGCCCCTCCAAACACCGGCTTCGATATCCCGCGCTGCGTCAATGTTGGCCTTCAGCGCGCCCACCGCGCGTTCCTCGTCATCGTAACGCACGAACAACCGGACCAACTGCGCCATTCCCGCTAAGAACAACGCAACGATCCCGCCGTTAATCGCTAGGCCAACGTGGGTCCGCTGGTTGGACCAATAGATCGCTCCGAGAACCTCGTGCTGCCAGGCCGCGATCAGAAGGGCCGCGATGGTCAGAATTCCCAGCTGAATTAGTACTCGTTTTGCGTGGCCACTCTCTAACATCAAGCTCTCTCCTTAAAAACACATCCCCTAGATTGTACGCCGCTACCCGTCTTCTCCGGTTTTACGACTGTTGGCGCTACTCGTGGTTATCTTTATCTGAAATTAATATATACTACTAAGAAGTATATATTAATTAACCGAGGCGACTCGATGGGAAGAAAAAGGAGACCGCCGCCACTGTGGTGGCTATTAGGCTATGTTGCACAATACCAACCCCAAGCCCTATTGGAGCAATGTACTGCCATGGGGGTTGACCCCGCCACCCTCTATGCGGCGAGCGAAGCCGCGGCGTTGTCACTACCCAGCCCCCTCTATCGCCGGTTATCCAAAGCCTGGGCCGTTCAACAGAGCCGTCAGAGATGGGGGGTTTAGTGCTCAATACACACCATTTTGTAGTACATTAAATAATCTCTCCATAACGCTTTATACAGGGAAACCGCTGCCGGAAGATTGTCTACCACGCAATATTCATCCGTTTGGTGCGCCATGTGGGTTTCGCCTGGGCCCAGGATAACAGTGGGGACACCCCCAAAAGCAGGCTGCAGCGCCGAGGCATCGGTAAAAAAAGGTAGCGCAGCAATGGCTGGCCGCTCTCCATCGCGCGCAGCGCAGAGCGCGTAAACCCGCTCAACCCACGGGTGATGTGGATCGGTCCACACGCCACTAAGGTTCACGAACGGCTCGATTTCCTCAATGTCCCCCTCAAGATAAGCCCGAAAACCCTCTAGCAGGCGATCGTGGCAAACGCCCGGTATGGTGCGGATATCGACCTCGATGACCGCATGGTCTGGCACAGAATTCACGTTTTGTCCCGCGTGCAGATTGCCAACGCTGAGCGAATTGCCACCAAGGTGTGGATGGGGGGTGACATTGAAGCCAAAGTCCTCGAGTTTTTGGGTCGCGCGCGCCGCCTTGTAAAGCGCATTAACGCCCAGTTCGGGCATTGAGCCGTGGGCTGTTTTGCCCGTTGTTGTCATCCGCAACCACAAAGCACCGCGGTGCCCAACCTTTGGCCGATTATAGGTCGGCTCTGCGATTATCATTGCGCCCACGCGGACGAACTTGGCCAGTTCCTGACCGAGCGCGAGCGACCCCTCGCAGCCGGTTTCCTCCCCTGCCGCCATAATCAGCAGCACACCGGGATCCGCCAAGAGTTCATCACCGAGATTCATCGCGGCGGCCACAAAGCTTGCGATGCCTGATTTCATATCCGTCGCGCCGCGCCCGTAGAGTTTATCCTCCACAATGTTCCCGCCGTAGGGCTCCACGCTCCAATCATTAAAGCCCAAG
>Ga0208879_1003553_pt1 | contig 12716 bp, 7 predicted proteins | sample Knorr_S15_td_Bot_FD_185605 | JGI IMG/M metagenome (GOLD analysis project Ga0208879, IMG submission 185605) | Marine microbial communities from Southern Atlantic Ocean transect - Knorr_S15_td_Bottom_ad_5009_LV_A (SPAdes) (version 2) | ecosystem: Environmental > Aquatic > Marine > Oceanic | place...
TCTTTTGGGGGCGCATCGGTCCTTTTGTATCGTCATTGTCGTGGGCAGAAATTTCTTGCATCATCTCGTGTCGCACCGCGTGCTGTGCGGTCGGATCGATGGTGAACGGATTGTCGTGCACCCCGTCGTTGAGCATCTGAAGTGATCGGCGATATCGCCGATCACTTCGATCTCGACCCGATAATTCTCGTCCACTTCAGCCGGAACAAAATCGAGGTGAATGATTTTCTTTTCGCGATCAGGGTTCCACATTTTCGGTGGATATTCGGCCATGTCGTATCCGATCGTGATCACGAGATCGGCATCGTAAATAGCCCGAAAAACGAGGTCCTTTGCCTGCAGGCCAATTGTGAAAAGCGAATACACCGAGTTCCGGCTGATCACGCCTTTTGCCATGAACGTGTTAATAACGCCAATTCCGGTAGTTTCTGCAAATTTCCGAAGCTCACCCGAGGCTCCCTGTCTGATTACGCCGTTGCCGGCAAGGATCACCGGGCTTTTGGACGAGCCGATTACCTGAAGCGCATCGGAAATTACATCGCGGTCCGGGACCGGGCGTGTCGGTCGAGATTTCTTGATCGGGTCAAGATGGTCGGCAGTCATGCTTGCCACATCTTCGGGCAGTTCGATATGGCATGCACCGGATTTTTCGGCGGCGGCCAACTTGAACGCCTTGTGCACGACCTCCGGGACATTGTGGGGAGTGAGGATAGTGGAAGCCCACTTCGTTATCGGCTTGAACATGCCAACAACGTCCATCGACTGGTGACTTTCCTTGTGCCAGCGCTCGATTCCGGCCTGGCCGGTTATGGCAATCAACACCAGGTGTCAATCGTTGATTTATAGCGATTTGGTTCGTTCGGTTGGCGTTCAGGCCAACCGTTAGATTCGGAATAACAAAAAAGGGCGCGGGAGGTTCAGTCGAGCCCGGCCCGGACCACGATTTCGTTGCCGGCACCATCGAAAAGCCCGGCAGCGGTCTCCCCGACCTGCAACCACCAGCGGTCGTAATAGATCACCACGTCCCGAAGCAAACGCCAGCGAATAAAAATCGGAAGCACGGTAATTTCGTACGCCGAGAGCGGAAGCCGATTGTGATATTCCTTGAGAAACAACGCACCGGCCTCAATATCTGCCTGTGGATTTCCTCCCAGCGCTGAAAACCGGGTGACCACGCCGCCGAGGTCGAGCAACCGGCTCGCCCGGATTGAGGTGTCGAAGTCAAAGACCGCGGTCACCTCGTCGCCGGCGAACATGATGTTCCTCACACGGTAGTCGCCGTGACACACGTACTCGGGCAGCGCAGTGAAATCGACTGTGGCAAGCTCAGACGCGCTCTGTCTCGACATCACCCGCAGTTGTTCTCCCCGGCCGTGTGGTTCGCCGGAGTCGACCGCGTGCTCGTCCAATAGATCAGCCAGGGATTCCGCACGGTGCAGCCATAAGTTCGGATCGACAGTGGGCAGGGTAAAAATAGGCCAGTCACCCCGCTGCCCATCTGGAACGAAGTCTTTGCAAATGACGTGGAGCCGGGCCAGCGCGCGGGCGGCAGCCAGGGTTCTTGTGGGATTGGCAGTTTGACGGTTTATTTTTGGACCATCGCCCATCCACCGAAACAGCGTCCACCCGGCACCTTCGAGCCAAACATTCGGTTCGCCTGTAAGAGCGGGAACTATTTCAGGCGCAAGATCGAATCCGCTCTGCCGCAGATGTACGAGAATCGCGGCTTCGTAGCCAAGATTACCGGGTGAGTTTGGCCGGTTGCTCCTCCTGAGATCAAATAACTCCCCTGCCCGTTCCACCCTGAAATGGATGTTGTACGAGCCCGTGTCCAGATCTGAAATTGCCGCGTCGTCAAGTTCGTACGCTTCAATAACAGAATCAGGCACAACCCAAACGTCCTCCTGCAGCCGGGCGTCGCGGTAATCGGGCATGTCGGGGTCGGGAAAGTGGCTTAGAGACATTGGTTGTGAGTTCGTGTGTCGTGTGGCTGGACTTGGAGGCTATCGCGTTCTGCAAATATCGAGCAGAATCGGTGGCGACTTTATTTTCGCAGGCCTAACGACGTTAGAGCCATTCCAGCACGAACCCGCCCGCTGCGGCAATAACGACAACGGACCACGGTGGAAGTTTCCAGATGGCCAGCAATCCGAACAACACGATCGCGAGCCCGAAATCTTCCTGGTTGCGCACGCTGCCAGTCCAGATCGGGTTGTAAAGAGCCGACAACAACAAACCGACGACGACCGCATTCACGCCTGCGATCGCACCCCGCACCCGGTTGCTTTGGCCGAGACGTTCCCAGAACGGCAATACGCCCCATACGAGCAGGAACGAAGGTACGTAGATCGCCGCCAGCGCAACCAAGCCGCCTATCCAGGGTTGAGAAAATATCCCATCGCCATCGTCGGCCCCCATGACGGAAGCACCCAGGAATGCGGCGAATGTGAACAAAGGCCCCGGAACGGCCTGCGTTGCGCCGTATCCGGCGACAAACTGATCGTTGTCGATGTATCCGGCTCCGACGGTTTCCGATTGCAGCAGCGGCAGCACAACGTGGCCCCCGCCAAATACCAGCGAGCCTGATCGATAGAAGTTTTCGACGACATCTATTTCGTCTCGACCTGTCGTTTCGGCAAGTAGCGGGAGCCCGGCGAGCAAAACGAAAAACCCAACGAGGACCGCAAGTGCCAACTTTCTGGACCCCGCAGCGCCTGTTGACGAAGCGCCAGCGTCAGCCTTATCTGAGTCGGGATCGCGCCTTGCTCCTCGGAACAGCAATAATCCGATGACTCCGCCGAGAACTATCACCGCAACCTGCCACAGGGCTCCGGGCACAAGCAGCATGAACACGGTCGCCGCGATCCCAATGGTGATCCGGCGACGGTCCGACCAGAGTGTCCCCGCCATGCTCCAGACCGCCAGCGCAACGACGGCAACCACCGCCAGTTTCAATCCGTGAAGCCAGGGCGAGTTGGCAACGTTTTCGACTTCGGACACGCCGTAGGCGAAAGCAATCATGACGATTGCCGAAGGCATTGTGAACCCGAGCCATGCCGCGATTCCGCCAGCATGCCCGGCGCGCAGCGTGCCGATCGCTATTCCCAGCTGGCTGCTGGCAGGTCCGGGCAAGAGCTGACAGAGTGCCACGAGGTCGCTGAACGACCTGTCGTCGAGCCAGCCGCGGCGGGATACGTACTCTTCCCGGAAATAACCGATGTGCGCTATCGGTCCACCGAAAGATGTCAATCCCAGCCGCAGGGCGATCAGAAAAACGTAAACCGGTTTCATTAAGATTTCAGCCCTGAGTGCAAATGTCGTTCGACCTATCACAGGCCATATTATTCGTCAGCCGATATTATGGCGTCCGCTGAGTATCCGCGCATTTCGAGTGTCGGCCCGCGGCCCTTGCTGATTGAGCGATGTCAAATGGCGGTTGCCCGAATCAGGCAACTCCTCGAAATTGATCGAGAGTGTGCCTCAAAAGCCACCCGGTAAGGAAGCTGGTTCGAGGTATCGTTATGCAGTCGCGTTTTTCATGTGGTCCGGTTGACCGAATGGCGGTTTGGCCGAATGCAGACCGGGTGGCTGGCAGCGAACGATGGGAATCGAGTGGTAAATGCCTGGTTGGCTCGTTGAGATAATGCTCCCTACCGCGGTGTTTGGCGGGCTGCTCATCATATGGATCGCGATTCCCGCCCCCGAAGGTGAGTCGGACTTCGCCAGTCGTCTGCGCAACAGGTTCCGTAAATAATGTTTGCAACCGCCGATCGCAAGCGACTCCTCGTCGGCCTCGTGCTGATTGTAGTCATCATGGGGGCGTTCCTGGCATTTAATCGCCTGCCGAAGATCGGCATCGTGGGCGAAGACCTCGATGCGGTCAGTGCGCCCGGACGCCAGTGTTTCCAGGGTTTCTGTATCGATCGCGAGCCCGGAACTTCGTTCATCACGAGGTGGGTCAAGTTTTCGATTTCGTATCTCAGGCTTGTCACCATCGGGATGACGTTCGCCTTCATTACTGCCGGGCTTGCCGAAGCGTTTCTATTTTCGAAATCTGTTGGCAAGGGACTGCCTACAGCCGGCGTATTCAAGCGAACGGTCCAGGGTGCGGCAGTTGGCGGAATGATGAACCTGTGTTCGGCCTGCATCGTTCCTGTTTCATCGGCTTTCCACAAGCGGGCGAGCATCGAAGGCGCGGTCGCAATGGTGCAGGGATCGACCACGCTGAACATTCCGGCGCTGGCGATGGTTTTTTTCGTATTCAGCCCCGTTCTCGGGTTCAGCCGCCTGATTTTTGCGATAGTCGGGGCGTTGATCATCGGACCGATCGTCGTGTTGAGCGTACGGCGGGACCGGGTACAGCCCGTCGACATACCGGATGCGTCCCGTGACCCGGCCGATCTTCTGGGCTGGCGACAGGTCTTGATTCCGGCGTTCAGGCAGTGGGCGAAATCGAGTATCGGATATGCGATACGTCTCTCGCCAATCATGATTCTTGCCGGATTCGCCAGCGGCCTTGTAATCCAGTGGCTGAGTCCGGAAGTGGTGGCTACTTATCTGGGCAACGATGTGCGCGGGGTGTTGATTGCAGCAACGTTCGGCGTGTTGATTAACGTTCCGCTGTTGTTCGAGATACCACTAGTCGCCCTGTTGTTGTTGCTGGGCATGGGCACCGCCCCGGCGGCTACCCTTCTGTTCGCCGCCGCAGCAGGAGGTCCGGTGACTTTCTGGGGCCTAGCCAGGTTGATGCCCCGCAAGGCTATCGCCACATTTGCGACTGCGACCTGGGCGGTTGGAGCCGCAGGTGGATTGCTGGTATTGCTTGGCGGCGCTTATTTCTGGGAAGACGCTGGCCTCAGCGACAGGATAGCGAAGGCGGCCGGCACCCCAACGGTCGAAGAGCTGTTCCTCGCATCGGCCGGAGACCCGGTCGACCTCGCCGACTATCCCGAAATTTTCGACGGCATTCCGGCCAGCGACGAATTTGCCCCGTTCCGCAACGTCGCGCCTCTGATCGGCACAGATGCGCTGATCGAAAACCGGTATCCGGGTGTTGCAATCTTCGACTTCGACCGCGACGGCGACCTCGACTTCTACGTCACTTCAGCTGAAACGAACGCGCTGTTCCAGATCACACGCGGCGGGCCGAACAGGCTATTTAGAAACGAGGGCGACGGTCGGTTCATCGATGTCGCAGCAATCGCCGGTGTTACTGCTGACACACAAAACTCGACCGCGGTCGCAGCGTGCGATTTCGACAATGACGGCTACCCGGACCTTTACGTCGGCGCACAGGGACGCATTGGCGACAACCTCGACTACCGATCGGCTGCGCAGGACCCGGCGCTGGCCGTCGTGGTGCAGGACCGGCTCTTCCACAACAACGGCGATGGAACCTTTACGGATATCACCGCGACCGCGTTCGCAGAGCACGCCAACATCCGCTCGGCGGCCAGCGTTGCCTGCGGGGACGTTGACAACGATGGCTGGACCGATATCTATGTTGGAAACAGGGCCGACCAGGACTTCGTGCGTTTCGACACCTCCCGTCATCATGGCAACTACAACACGTTATTCCGCAACAAGGGTGTGGACGCCAACGGCATTCTGACATTCGAGGATATGACGGAAGAGGCGGGCCTGGTCTCGCCGCCGATCCGGATGCGAGATACCGACGGCAATCCGATCACTTTTCCCGGTCCGGACGGAGAACCCATCGAAGGTTTCGACTTTAGCCTTGTCGATGCCAACGGCATTTTTGTTGGCGACCCTGCAGGACAGACATGGGCGACGATGTTTTTCGACCATGATTCTGACGGCGACCTCGACCTGTGGGTTGCCGACGATGGCGACAGGTTGAAGGTCTACCGCAACGACTCGACGGCCGCAGGTCTGGCGTTTACGAGCATCGAAGAGCAGTTGGGCATCGACCAGATGGGTCAGTGGATGGGGTTTGCACTGGGCGACTATGACGGCGACGGCGATCTCGATGTGTTCGTTACCAATATGGGGTTTCAACCCCTCGCCCGGCCCTGGACCGGCGTCCCTTCGGCCGATTGTGTCTACTACCATGCCTCGGAATCGGGCACCTGCTTCCATGCGCTGATCGAGAACCGGGTGAACGAAGGTGCCGACCCCGACCGCCGCGGTGCCTGGGAGATCGTCACAATAAGCACGGAGGTCGAGCCGAGTGCGGTTTTGCCGCCAATCTCGCTGACTGGTGAGTTTGAGACCGCTGACGGCAGCCCGATATCAGGACTGGAAGCGTACGAGTTCGGGTTCGGTACTGTCTTCTTCGACATGGACAACGACGCCGATCAGGACCTCTACTGGCTGGGCTCCCTGGCATCACGTGGAGAGGGTCCGAATGGTGATTTCGCCCCTGGAGTTGGGCGCATGCTGCAGAACACCGGCAGTGGGGGCTTCAGGGACATCACCGTTGAATCGGGAATGATCGATTCGCTTGGGGTGGACTACTCGATACTCGATCCCGACGACCCCGATTTCAGCGCAATAAAACAACGGCTGGGAATTGAGTTCCACGAAAACGGCAAAGGTGTGGCGGTCGGAGACCTTAACGGCGATGGGGCGATCGACGTAATCGCGACGAACAGCAACGGCGAGTCGTTTGATTCCGGTGGCGAGCCGGTAGTCGCCGGTGGTCCACTATTCGTCTGGATGAATTCGGGCAACGACAACAACTGGGTTTCGTTCCGACTGAGCGGACGTATGGCGATTGACGGCACGGGGTCGAATGCCGATGCGATAGGTGCCAGAGTCATGGTTACTCACACCGGTCCGGACGGCGCATCGACTACCCAGGTCAGGGAAGTTCTGGCTTCTTCAAGTTTCCTCTCGATGAGTTCGACAGATGTTCACTTCGGACTCGGGAATGCAAGCACTGTGGACGTAATTATCGAGTGGCCGAGCGGCGCCACGACCGTTTTGACCGAACTGGATATGAACCAGCTGCACGAGTTGATCGAACCGGCGGGCTAGACGCTGGTTGTAGTTCCCAGGGACGTTGTTTACATAGCCACTTCAAATCTGTGAACAACCTGTATGGGCAGTACAGCTAATCGCGGCCACCCTCGTCTGAGTGTCTCGGCTTCGTCAGTATTGACAGCAGCAATCCGAGCAACGAAAACGCGGTGACCAGGATATATGCCAGTTTCCAGCCGTTCATGAACGAATCGCTGGCGGCCCGGTTGCCGGCAATTTCGCCCAGCGGAATATCGAACCCGTCCGCAGCCATGATTCCCACCACGACGGCCGATGCGATTGCCTGGCCGGCCACGTTTCCCACGTTCCGGGTAACGTTCGTAAGCGAGCCAACAATGCCGAATGACTCGCGAGAAATCGACCCCATGATGATGCTGTTGTTCGGCACGTTCCAGAGCCCCATTGCAAGGCCGTTCGCAAGTAAAACGGCCATCACCACCCACATCGCCGTATCGATCGTGAATGCGATAAAAGCGACCGAAGTGATCACGAGGACCGCGAACCCGATGACCGAAAACGGTCGTTCGCCGAACCTGTCGCCGAGCCGACCTGAAGTTTGTGCGGCAACTCCCAGGCCAAGCGATGTCAGGAAAAGCACGCCGCCGACAGCTGCCTCCCCGATATCACGCACGCTGAGAAGGTAGACCGGCATCAAGAACCTGACCACCGTAGTGCCAAGGAACCCCAGGAAGCGTGCCCCGATGGCCATGGTGAAGATCAGGTTCGTGAACATCCGCAGCTCGAGCATCGGCGAGTCGATCCTCAGTTCCCACCAGATGAACAGTGCCAACAGGCTTACTGCTGTTGCGGCACCGCCAAGAATCAGGGGCGACACAACGGCCACGCCAAACGGGTTGTTGATCAGGATGACGGTGATGACGATCGTCGTCGCCGAAACGATCGCACCCACCCAGTCGAACGGTGGCCGAATCCCCTGGCGCCGCTGGCTGACCCGTTTTTCATCGAGGAGGAAGTAACCGGCAATGAAGGCGATTCCGATCGGCACAGTGAGCATCCAGAAAAGCGCTTCCCACGGCAGGAACTGGAGTACGATGCCCGCGATGATCGGACCCGACGCGCCCCCGATGGCGACCGCGGTCGTCTGGCTTCCGATGGCCTTCCCGCGTTCACGGTCAGGGAATACTGATATCACCATCGCGGTGCCGACCGACTGCCCCATTGAGTTGCCAATGGCGGTGATGACCCTGGCCATGATCAGCAGGCCAAACGTGGGTGCCATCGCTGTGAACACTGCCCCGCCGCCAAAAATGACCAGGCCGACCAGGTGTATCCGGCGACGCCCGACGATGTCGGCCAGCCTGCCCATCGGCATCATGAATGCGCTGATGGTCAGCCCCTGCGCAATGACCACCCACGAAACGGCTCGAAGGGTTACACCAAAGTCATCGGCGATCTGCCCGAGGGCGACGAACACCATCGACGCGCTCGCCACCATCGTGACGAACGAGATACCGATCGCCGCGAACGCCTTCCATTTGTAGGAATCGTCGACCAGGGACTGGTCAGCCGACCGGAGGGCCTGATGCTTCGGATCTGCGTCTCCGGGCGAGTCGGTCAAGCGGGACCGACTGTTTGGCCCGGAGCGGCAGGAAATCGGGTTACCGAGTCATTCAGGTTGGACATCGACGCCATACTACTCCCGCCCCGTGGCGAGTGAAGTTGACCTCGGGAGATGTCGCGGCGACTTGCTCACGCCAGTCATCTGGCAAGTGCGCCCCGCACGCCCGAAGCTGGAAGAATTGTTGTACTTTGCTAGGTCGATTTACTCTCGACCCAATCGAGGTCGAACTCGAACCCGAAGCCCGGGGCATCGGACGGTTTCAGGTACCCGTCCTTGATGACTGGCGTCCCCGGTAGCACAACCATTTCTTCCAGCGGAACGCCGGGTGGCGAAACGCCTTCCGACCGTTCGGCCCACATCACGGCCGGCATGGCATAGGCAAGGTGCTGGCCGTACGGATAGTTAGTGCTGGCGTGCGGGATCACGGTAAGTCCGTACGCCTCTGCAAGGTGGCAGATCTTGATGCCGGCCGTCATGCCGCCCACCCACTGGAGGTCGGGCTGGAAGATATCGACGAGACCGTGACTCGCTGCGAGCGCGAACGGGTGAACTCCGTACCAGTGCTCCCCGGTGGCGAGCGTTTGATAGGGAATGCGCTGGCGAAGGTTGAAGTAGCTGTCCAAATCGTCGGGCAGCATGTAGTCCTCGAGCCACTTGATCCGGTATGGGCGCAGCGCCTCCGAAAGACGCACCGCGTAGTCGGTGTTCAGCGACATCCAGCCATCGACTGCGATCTCGATATCGTCGCCGACCTGCTCCCGTGTCCTGGCGACCAGCTCTACGCTGCGGTTGATTCCGGCGAGCCCGGCGTCTGGTCCTTCCCGCAGGAACAGTTTTACCGCTTTGAACCCGAGTTCGAGGAACCATTCAATGGAGTTTTCGGTGCCGTACGAGATGTCGGTGTTGCTGGCGTAGCAGAAGATTTTTTCTTTCTGCGGACCACCGATCAGTTCATATACCGGCCGGCCAAGCAATTTGCCTTTCAGGTCCCAGATCGCATTGTCGACCGCGCTGATGGCGAAGCTGGTGACCCCGCCGGCTCCATAGGGTGAAGCAGCCTTTTGCATCAGGTCCCACACTCGTTCTGTCGCCATGCAGTTCTCGCCCTCGACCAATGGCCCAAGATGGTCGTTGATGAGCGGCACGGTTACTCCGCTGTGCAGCGTCAGGCCGAAGCCCCATGTGCCATCGTCGGCGGTGACCACACATGCCGTCCGCTTCCAGGGATTAGCCCAGTCAGAACGTTTGAGTTCGGGGTAACGCTGCATCGGGCTGACAAAGCCATCTGTTTCGATTTTCGGAACGCGCGGCCTGGTCTTTATCTGCGGAGTTACATCGATCTCGATGGCTTTTACTGATTTGATGTTCATGGGTTGGCTCCGGGCGTGCGAGGCGCACTTTGTCGCGATTGTATGCAGCTCCGCGGGGCACGCCAGAGCCTGTAGGCGAGCAGGATAACCCAGGGCGCTGGCTCCGGGCGCGGCGTTGGCTCCGGACGCACATTCGTGCTTGGTCGCGTATGCAGCTCCGCGGGGCACGCCAGAGCCTGTGGCGAGCAGGATAACCCAGGGCGCTGGCTTCGGGCGTGCGAGGCGCACACCGACTACTCCCCCCGGTACTGCTCGTCGGCATTGGACCTGAGGAAGTCCATGTTCATCTCGACCCCCAGTCCGGGAGAGTCAGGGACGTGCAGGTTGCCTTCTCGTACATCAAGTGGGGCTTCGATGAAGACGTCATACGCGTCGAGCCGGTGGCGCGCCGTTTCCAGCCTGTAGAAGTTCGGGACGCTCATCATGACATGTGCCCCCGCAAGCACGTTGATTGGCCCGCTGGCATCGTGTGGCGAAATGGGCACGTAGTATGCCTCGGCCATCGTCGAGATTTTCTTCAGTTCAGAAATGCCGCCTGTCCAGGTGACATCCGGCATCAGGAAATCGGTAAGGTCCTGCTCGAGGACAGCGACGAATTCCCAGCGCGTGTGCAGGCGTTCGCCAACGCTGATCGGGAGCTCTATCTGGGCCCTGACATTTTTTAGGGCGTGGGTGCTTTCGACCGGCACCGGTTCTTCCCACCAGTGGATGTTCGAGCTGCTCACGCTCCGGGAAAGGCGCACTGCGGTCGGTACGTCAAACCTGCCATGGGCGTCGATAAGCAATTCCATGTCGGGGCCGGCGCCCTCGCGAAATGCCGCGGTGATTTCGTTTCCTTCCGCTTCACCGCGTGCGTCCATTTTCCCGCTGAGATATCCGTTTTGCTCCTCGGCCATCGATGGGTATGGATCGAACTTCATGGCGCTGTGACCCGAATCGGCGATTTCTTTTGCCTGTTTACGGGCTTCATCGGGGCCGATATTGGGATCGGGGTGCGTATACAGTTCGATGCTGTCCCTGACCGCGCCGCCGAGCAGGTTGTAGATCGGCTGGTTCAGGGCCTTGCCGCGGATATCCCACAGCGCGATGTCGATGCCGCTGATGGCGTTGGTCGTTGCGCCGCGCGATCCCATGTAGGTAAACCTTCGGAAAATCTTGTTCCAGATCTTCTCGATCTGGATCGGATCGTCGCCTACGATCATGGGGCTCAGTTCTCGGAGGATGGCACAGACCGCCCGGTTAGCCACCGGGTGTGTCGTGGTCACCTCGCCCCAACCGGTGATTCCTTCGTCGGTCTGCACTTCCACAAAAATGTACTCACCGGGGCGGCCGAAGTAATAGGCGGCACGGGCGTGCAACAACCAGGGCGTGACTTTCGTGATCTTCATGAGGGGCGGTAAACCTGATTTTCAACTGAACGGAACGATGTCAAATGCGCAAGTATTTTCAGCGCCAGCCAGGTGCCCCACAAGAGCGATTCGCCGGTGAATAGGTAAGAAATTGATACCGCAAAATCCACCCGGAACCATAGTCCGGGCACCGGCACGCCTGTACGCTCAACGAAAACGGTCGCCCCGCGGGAGTGCGGAAATCAGCAAAAAGGAATGCGTAATCCATTGTCGAGAACCGGAGCTCGTGAGTCGCAGAATGTTGTGATCATCGGTGCCGGGTCCGCCGGGCTGGCCACGAGTTATTTCCTCGGCAAACGTGGCATTGACCATGTGATTCTGGAACGGGGCGAGGTCGGCAATACCTGGGTCACCGAGCGATGGGACGGATTCCACCTCGTGAATCCGAACTGGGCGGTCCGATTACCGGGTTTCCACTACATCGGAACCGACCCCGGTGGATACCTGTCGAAAAACGAGACGATCGAATATCTCCGCAACTATGCCCGGAGTTTTGACGCCCCGGTGCAAACCGGTGTGGAAATATCATCGCTCGCCAGCGGCGATGACCAGTACGTACTTTCCACGGCGAGCGGCACAGAGGTTACGGCCCGTTGCGTTGTGGTCGCGACCGGTGCGTTCGGCATACCGAAAATTCCCTCGTTCAGCGCGCGGCTCTCGGGTTCCATCGACCAGATTCATTCGGCGGGTTACAGAAACACAGCGTCGCTTGCCGAAGGGGCGGTGCTCGTCGTCGGCTCGGGGCAATCCGGGGCACAGATTACCGAAGAACTTATTGAGTCCGGTCGCCAGGTGTTTTTATCTGTGGGCAGTGCCGGTCGGCGCCCCCGGCGATATCGGGGGCGGGATTCGTCGTGGTGGAACTACAGGATGGGGAAGTTCGACAGGACGATTGAGGACGTTGAGTCGGTCGACGATGCCCGCTTCGGTTCATCGGCCCACACGAGCGGCGCTGGTGGCGGTCACGACATTTACCTGCGGAAGATGGCAATGGACGGTGTGAGGTTGTTGGGGCCTGTGACCGGTGGGAACGGCGATGTCCTGGCGTTTCGGACCGACCTGCTGGAAATTCTGCGAAAGGTCGATGAGTATCCGGTCAGGTGGAAGAAAAACGTCGATACGTACGTCGAACGAAACGGGATACAGGTGCCGCCAGATGATGCGCTCGACCCCCCTGGTATCGGCAAGTGGCCGAAAGAAGAAAATCCTTCATCGCTGAACCTGCTAGAAGCCGGTATTTCGACGATTATCTGGGCGACGGGTTTTCAATATGATTTCGACTGGATCAGGTTGCCTGTCACCGGCGAGCGTAAATTTCCGGTCCAACATCGAGGAGTGACGGAGTTTTCGGGC
>Ga0208879_1003554_pt1 | contig 12715 bp, 12 predicted proteins | sample Knorr_S15_td_Bot_FD_185605 | JGI IMG/M metagenome (GOLD analysis project Ga0208879, IMG submission 185605) | Marine microbial communities from Southern Atlantic Ocean transect - Knorr_S15_td_Bottom_ad_5009_LV_A (SPAdes) (version 2) | ecosystem: Environmental > Aquatic > Marine > Oceanic | place...
CTCAAAATTATCATCGCCCATGGCGGCGGCTACCTGCCGTATTACGCCGGGCGCACAGACAAAGCCTACGTTTCTCGCCCGGAAACCCGCATAAACATCACCAAGCAACCAAGCGATTACTTCTCACAGTTTTTTTACGACACCGTCATCTTTGATCGCGATATGCTTGGTTTGTTGGTCAAAAAGGCAGGAGACCGACAAATCATGATGGGGACCGATTATCCGCGTGGCGAAATCGAGGAAGATCCTATTGGTTTCGTTAATCGTTCAAAGGACCTGTCACGAAAGAGCAAAGACAGAATTATGGGATTGAACGCTGCCAAATTGTTCGAAATCTCAGTTTAATTAAATAACTCATCTGACGGAGGTATCAAGATGGCACTCGCGCTTTCCAATTTCCGCTTAACATTGCCTGAATGGTGGCAGGACGATCAATCCGAACCACCGGTACTCATAGAACTGACAGCTAAACGCTGGAAGGGTTTAACGCTTTTAGCCCTTATAATGGCGTGGAGTGGATTGGCGGTCCTCGGCTGGCAAATGTGGAGCGGGCTATATATGCCGCTGATCGAAATAGGGCTAACACCGACAGCTCAACCAATAGCCCTGCTTAAAGACGCCTATTCCGGCGTTTTAGCAACAATCGGCTTTGCGCTAATTGTCGCAGCCCTAATAATCGGCATTTACGCGCGCTTCATGGCCTGGTGGCGGCACGGTTGAGATATCTCTTTGCCCTTATATTATTGCTGTCAGATGTTGGTGCAGGCGCTGCAGAGACTATAAAAGTCGACCTTGAGCTGGTTATTGCCACAGATGTATCTCGCAGCATTGACGAGGAGGAGGCGCGTCTCCAGCGTGAAGGTGTCGCGGCAGCGCTTCGATCCCCCTACGTATTGGCCGCTATCAGAAGCGGCTATAATAAAAAAATTGCAATCGCCTACATCGATTATTCGAGCAGCGATTACAATGAAATAATCGTTGATTGGCGGATTATAAATGACAAAGCCTCGGCCGATGGTTTCGCCGATGCGCTTATCAAACAGCCATTGACCTTTGGCCGCCGCACGTCAATCAGCGATGCCATAGAACTGGCCGCGAAAATGCTCCGAGAGAACAACATTGATGGCCGGCGTCAAGTAATAGATGTCGCCGGCGACGGCCCTAATAACCACGGCAGATTGGTCAACGAGGTGCGCAATGAAGTGCTCAAAATGGGGATCACGATCAACGGGCTTCCGATCATCAACAACAATTTTGGATTTGGAAGTCGTTTTCACCTGCCCGACCTCGACAAATACTATCGAGGATGCGTTATAGGCGGCCCCGCTGCATTTCTCATTATCGCCAAAGACTTCAAAGATTTTGCCCGCGCCATTCGTCGCAAGCTAATATTCGAAATAGCCCAGACACCCCGCACGCCCAAGGTTCACTTGATTAGAGTCGCCGCCAACAATTCGACAGCCAAACCTGGAACTGGTTTTATCTATCAAAAGGGCTGTGATATTGGTGAGCAAATGCGGCTTCGTATTTGGAGTGATGATCCATAAGTCGAAGACCGGGAATAACATTCGGATTATATTATGAATACAATTGAAAATTATGAACTAGATCGAGCCGAAACGCTTGCTCTCAAGGCCATTCAGTTCATCCTTGCTGATGAAAAGCTAGAACAGGGATTTATGGTGACCTCCGGTGTTTCACCAGCTGATTTTAAAGATATGCTTGGCGATCCTAACTTTTTGGGCGGAGTACTCGACTTTCTCCTGAGCAATGAGGATCAACTCGTCCAATTTTGCCAGGAAAACGAGATCGACCCAACCGAGCCCGCCAAAGCAAGGCGGCAGTTTCCTGGCGCGGTTTTGGATTTCTAGGAGACGGCTTCGCTAAATTTACACGGAAAGTAGATTTTTAACTGTCGAGACGAGCTTTGTTAGTTCAAATGGCTTTTGGAGCGAGATATCCGCACCGAATTCTTTGGCAACATAAAGTAAATCATCACCTAAATCGGTGATAGTCGCGCGACCAGGCCCACCAGACATGGCTATAATTTTTAATGTGGGCCAGCGCTGTTTTAACTCTGTTATGGTTTCAAGACCGTCTTTTATCGGCATAAAGAGATCGCATTGACCACGATGGAATTCAATCTTTTAACCGCCCTCACTGACAATCCCAACCGAGTATTAGATCGAGACCGTCTTCTTGATTTATTGCAAAATAGAAGTTGGGAGCCCTACGACCGAAGCATTGACGTTTTGGTGGGACGCTTGCGGAGTAAGATCGAGAACAATCCAAAAAAGCCGGAACTCATCAAAACCGTACGTGGAACCGGCTACGTTCTCGCGACGACGGTCGAGCACGAATAATTTAGAGCGCACCATCTAGCCAAGCCGTCGGGTCATTTGGCGCAAAATCTTTTGGAAAAATTCCGACTCTTAAGGAAGATATCGGGCCTTCGCTTCGAAACTCGAGAACCGGTCGCTCGATTTTTACGCCATAACTCGGTGAGACCCATCCGAGGCGCTTGCTGGCTTGCCAACGCTCATCCACTTTAAAAATCAACTCAAACACTTGGCCTTCCGCGTTAATTGACCAACGATTGGTGGATATTTCCTCGAACACAGATTCCGAGGCAAAATGAAAAGGGATGGTTATCGCATGTTCACCGTCGCCCTCAAAACTATCACACAGGATTAAACGGTGATGCTTTTTATCCAAAACAATTTCTCTAACCACGGTCACTGGCCGAGCTAATCGCTGGTAGCCTGAATGCGCACCGACAAAAATATCTTTCTCAACACTGCTGTCCCATCGCCGAACCTCTGGTATCGCATCATTTTGAAATGCAAAAAGTTCCGCCTCCGAGACAAAGCGATTTTGCTCCTCGCCATCGATCATTGGCGTATTGTGGTAGGCGGTTCCGCGAAATCGATTACGCTGTTCGTAGGAGGCAGAATAAACAAAGCTGCCGCTGTCGGTGATCAGGGAAACACCATTGAGAAAAGCTTCAAAAGAAAGACAATCGTTATGCCCATGGCCACCCCTGCCGCCATACCCTATTGGACCACACTCAATAAAAACATGATCTTTTCCCGTCGCCATGACGTAGAAACCAGAATTTTCAAAAGCCTTTGACGTGGATGGTTGTGCATCATTTTCAAAAATAGAGTTCGGCCCGTGCGTCCAAAAGCTTTCCGCCTTTGCTTCCGCACTGGAAAAACCGGCGCTTTCGATTTCCCACTCTGCGTTGATCATATCCGGTAAGTAGGAATGATCATTCAGGCTTTGCCCCCCAAATGGCAAAACGCGGGCATCATCCGAATCGCCCCAAAGCGGCACCAGACCATCAGGCCGCGTATAACAACGGGTGAACTCGGCCATTTGCAAAAGTCGCTGCTTATAATCCAGCGAAACTTCGTCTCTACAGTTTCGGCGATAGCGGGCCGGCCAGAAAAACAGCTCAGCGACAAATCGATGATAGCCAACAGAACCTTCGAAATTAGTGCCATCTTCCAAAACTTGGCGCGGCATTTCCTGGCATAAAATCTGCCAGCCCTTTGATTGCCATTTTTCTGCTTGTTTACTTGACCCAAAAAATAATCCAGCAAAGACCAAGGCTGCGGCATCTGCGGTGCAATGATTGCCGTTTACGCCATAGTCTTCAATATAACGTTCACAAAATACGGCATGCTCGAAAAATGATCTCAAAAATCCAACGCGAAAATTATAACCATCCCAGGCATCGGATTTTTTGAAAACATGGAAGAACCAGCTCCAGGTAAATATTCGCATCGCCGCTTCCATAGCGATCGTCCAGTTTACACCACGGCCATAGGGATTGCCTTCAATCCAATCCATCAATACGTCGCGGACAAAGCTCGCGTACTTTTCTTCGCCGGTTAGCATGTAGGCCTGACCGACGGGGATCAGCCATTGCAATCGAGAGAGTTCCCACGGCACTTTGACATCACTGCCGCGTTCTGGATTGAGGATGTCGATATCGCGAAAGAATTTTAGCGGCCAATCCTCTTCGACCTTAAAATCGGTATCCCACAAGATGGGCCTGCTCAGTGTTTCAGGCCCGGAGCCTAAAAGATCGACTTGCAATGCCATTGCCGTTTCAGCAGCGGCCAAAATGCGGATTGAGTCTTCCGAAATGACCGCATCCAACGCCGCAGTCTCAACGCGCTCGGTTAATGCCGGGTAAGGACGATCAGACAATTGCAACCAGAAGTCTTCAAAGTTGTCCACGCCAAATTGGGCGACAAATCGACCATCATCCAAACCATAGGTTGGAGACACGCGATAGCGATCGAGCATCGCGCGGGCTTCTTGGCCGAGCCTGCGCCTCAACTCCTGAGGAGAGCGGTTAAATCCGCGCCGTATGCGATTGAGCCAGAGCCCAAACATCGATCATCCTTTTGTTTTGTTTCAACCTACATAATAGGAATGAGGCCTTAAACAAAAGATAAATGTCATATAGAACAATCATTTGTCGAAATATGGTCTCCTTAAAAAAGGCGTGCTAAAGAAGAACATTTGTCTATTCTTTCGCCATGAATAATAAAAACAAACTAAAAAACGGGGGTATTGCGAGGGCCTTCTCAAGCCGAAATTTCAGACTTTTCTGGTACGGCCATTTCAGTTTCATCATTGACGTCTGGGTCAACCGCATCACTGTGGCCTGGCTGACCTGGGAGCTTACCAATTCTGAAACCTGGCTTGGCTATATGGGTGCAGCCTCGATGGTGCCGATGTTGTTTCTCGGGCCGTTAACCGTCACCTCGAGCTGATTAGGAAAAGTCCGAACATGATCCAGGATGTCGCCTTTTAAAACTGTCTCCGGCTCGCAATGTATGAAGAGTTTAGGAAGCTCACTCAAAGCCAACCACGCATTGTTTGCATCGATCACAACAAGAACATCGGCCGGTTCCCCTTCGACAGGAATCTCCCGCGGCCAGGCAAGCGTCGGCCGCCGATCTTCACGTTGATTCTTATATGGTCGGCGGTATTCATCCCACACCACTTTTGGTAAATCTCGGATCACCATGGCAGGTAATATTTTCTCGACAAAAAAGTTATCTTTTAAAACCAGATCATCGCCCTCGCCCGAGCGAAAATTGCGCATTAGTTCCGCGACTTCGGGCATCCAATTCGACCATTGAAAATTGCCCATCACACCTTGAGTATAGGCAATTGCTTTCATTGCCTCCGGATGATTGCGCGCCCAGGTGAGCCCCAACTGCACACCCCAATCATGCATCATCATGGTGACATTATTTTCGATACCCAACGCCGACATAAAGCCGTCGATATATTCCTGATGCTCAGCCAGACGGTACGAGTTCTCTCCGCTTTCCGACAATTTTTCAGAATCACCTTGGCCGATATTATCAACGGCAATGCAGCGCGCCTGATCTTCGACGTGGGGCATGATATTGCGTCACATATAGGACGACGTGATATTGCCATGGAAAAAAACGATTACGTCGCGTGAATCTCCCGCCTCGCCCGTATCAACAAATGACATTGTTTTGCCACGGATAGTCACCTGCTGCTTCTCGTATTTCATTTTGGAATCGATTGTAGTCATGTGCTCTTCCGCCCCCCCCCCATTTAGCTTACGCAAGTGCTCGACAATTCCGTCTCCATCCGTTACGAGCAGTGACATTCGCCTTCTGCCCAGGAATTGCCCAGGAATTGTCTGTTGCAAAATAATAGCCTTTTTTCCGCCAATACAAGCCCTATTGAGCGCCATCGCCAAGTTCTGCGCCTGGCGGCGCCAATTATATTCGCGAACCTTTCGGTACCCTTGCTGGGCGCGGTAGACACCGCTGTCATGGGACATTTGGAACATGCGCACTTCCTTGGCGCCGTGGCGATCGGCGCAACCATTATGCAATTTGTCTATTGGGGATTTGGTTTTCTGCGGATGGGGACCACCGGGCTGACGGCTCAGGCCTTTGGCGCAAACGACTCAGGTGAGGTAAAGGCCAATTTCCAGAGAGCTGCCGTGTTGGGTTTGATCATCGGTCTTGCTCTGTGGGCGTTGCAATATCCGATTATCAGATTTTCACTCTATATGTTTGAGGCTGGCGAAACGGTTGAGCAACTGGCTCAAACATATTTCCTAATCCGAATATGGAGCGCGCCAGCGGCGCTCATAAATTACTGCCTGATCGGCTGGTTTATCGGCATTCACAATACGCGCCTGACTTTTATTATTCAGGTTTGGATGAATTGCATCAACATCGTGCTGGATTTGGTTTTTGTCATTGGATTTGGCTGGGGCGTTGAAGGTGTGGCCGCCGCGACAGTAATTGCAGAAGTCAGCGCAGCTCTGCTCGGGCTCTATCTCTATCGAAAAGAGATAACTAAAATTGGTAGCTCGAACCTAAAAACAAAGCTACTTGATACCGAAAAATTGCGCCGCATGGTTGGCATTAACATCGACATCTTTATCCGCACCTTCTGTCTCATTTTTGCCTTCGCTTATTTCACAGCCCAAGCCGCCAAATTTGGCGATTCAGTGTTGGCTGCAAACGCCGTTCTTATCCAATTTCTGCATTTTTTGTCGTTTGGCCTGGATGGCTTTGCCCAGGCTGCGGAGGCCTTGGTTGGCGGCGCTTTAGGTGCCAAGGATCGGGCGACCTACAAAGCAGCGGTAAAAACCACCACCTTATGGGCGGTCGTGGTTTCCGTCGCCTATTCGATTGTCTATTGGTTCTCGGGACCTCTCATAATAGATCTGCTCACGGATTTGGAAGATGTCCGCATTGCGGCAAAAGAAGCCGTCCCCTGGCTGGTGCTATTACCTATGATTGCGGTCTGGCCTTATATGCTCGATGGCATTTTTATTGGCGCAACACGGTCCGCCGACATGCGGAACGGCATGGTGATTTCCTTGGTGATCTTTATCGTCGCGGTTTTTGTATTGAGAGCCGAATATGGTTATCACGGTTTATGGCTGGCCCTGACAATATTCATGGCCGCCCGCGGGATAACGCTGGGGTTGGCCTTTCCAAAAATAGAACGAAACCTAGAAAACGCCTAAAAATGATAGCCGTAGCGAATACCGACTGATTCAAGGCCTTCATTGGTTGAGCACAATTTAGCGTTTGAAATGTGATCAATATGCAGCATCAAAGCATGTGCGCCGGCAAATCGGTAGCCGACATCAACGGACTCTCGGAATAGAATACTGTAGCAGAGAGATTTTTTGTCGCGGCGGTCTGTAACTTTTGAGCCGTCATGATAGGCACCGCCGAGTGATCCGTTAACAAAGAAATTACCTGAAAAGCCATATTCCCATGTCAGCCCGAGATAGGCTTGATTAGTGTCATCGCCGGAGTTCACGGAAAGGCCGACATGCGGACGCGGCGACCAGATCGCTTTCAAGATGTCCGGCGAGGTAAATAGAATCTCCAGATTTCCGTCAGAGCCTTCTTCTTTTCTGTGACTAAACGGGCCTTGATCATGCCACAAAGCACCTACTCGGATTTCCGATAAAATGCCTTTGGCACTGTTGGAAGACGGCGTATTGTACTGAATAGGTTTCGCTGGAATTCGCACCGATGGCGGCGGCGCATCTGACTGCGGGTTCGCCGGTGGTCGGATGGTGCGCCCGCCAAAATTAGGACGAGGCGAGGATTGTGCATTTGCAAATGGATGCGGCTGATTAAGCATGCGCGTCATGTCATACACACCGCCAGCAGTCCCAGCCTCGCTTCTAGTTGCTATCAGCAACAAGCCAAGAACAGCCAAAACACCGATGCTAAATAACGAAGATTTTAAATTCCTCACCGTCAAAATACTCTCATAAATTCAATTATTTCATTAATTTAGACAGTTTTCGCATTGTCGCAGAGGCTTGTCTAGAAAAATTGCAAGAAAGCTGCCTTGAATCTCTCAGACAAGATTAAATTAAATATTTCCGGTCTTTTCAAACTGGCGGGCGATCTTTAAAGCTATTAACCAGAAAATCGACAAACACTAATAAATATTGAGGGGATTTCCATGATTTATGAATTTAGAACCTACGATCTCGTTCCCGGTTCCGCGCCTGAAGTAATGAAACGTTTTGGCGAAGCTTATGAAAAGCGCAAAGAATTCTCCGAGCTTGCCGCTTTTTGGTACACCGAAATTGGGCCGCTCAATCAAGTCATTCATGTTTGGCCCTACGAAGATACAAACCAGCGAGATGAAATACGCGCGGCAGCTGTTGCATCAGGAAACTGGCCGCCTAAAATCCGTGATTTTATCGTAAATCAGCATGTTGAAATTATGAAACCGTGGCCTTTCTCACCTGAGCTCACGCCGGGCAATCACGGTCCTTTTTATGAAATGCGCAGCTACATCTGCAAAGCCGGCTCAATTCCTGGCACCCAAGAACGGTGGCTGACAAAGCTGGAAGAGCGAACCGCTATGTCACCGCTCAGCGCGGTCTTTAGTGTCGATATTGGATCGGCGCTCAAGATGGTCCACATCTGGCCATACCAATCTCTCCAGCAACGCCATGAAGTCAGAACTGAAGCGCGCGAAAAAGAAATTTGGCCGCCAAAGGGCAGTGGCGATGGACCACCTTATTTTTCTCAGGAAAATAAAATACTGTTGCCTGCACCCTTCTCACCGATGCAGTAGAGACCTTAAAAAAGGGCCGCAAAAAATTGTGGCCCTTAAATTTATCTAACGACTAAAGTCTGCGGCATCACTTTTCGAATTCTCGCCAGCGTTCCTGTTCGGCATGAGCCTGTCGATAGGCTGCCTATGATGTACGCCAAAACAAGCAGAAGCGCAAAATTTTCAATTAAAGAAATTGTCAATTGTCGCACGAAATTCCCTATCCCAATCGTAGCCTTAGTATATGGCTATTCTTTCATAAATTTAAAGACCATGCGTGCAAAACAACCCCGGCTTACCATTCAAGTAGAGCATTGAAATCGTTAGAGTTTAGAGCTGAAACTACGCTTTTAAGCCCGATCCTAAGGTAATAATTTTCCAGGGTTCATGATACCCTTTGGATCAAGTGTCGCCTTTATCTGCTGCATAACAGCCAAAGCAACTGGATCTTTGTAATTTGTCATGGCATAGAGCTTGGTCGTGCCAATGCCATGCTCGGCACTAAATGAGCCGCCAAAATCCGAAATTGAACCATAAACCGCAGTTTTGATAGCATCTGCATTTGCTAGAAATGCTTCACTTTCTCCTTCGGGCGGAAAAACAGAGTAATGTAGGTTCCCGTCACCCAGATGTCCCATATGGCACATTTTGAGATTTGGCATAATGGCTTCTGCACGTTGGGTCATTTCATCCACAAAGCCATGAACCTGATCAAGAGGTAAAGAAATATCAAAGCCAACGCGCGTGCCGGCAGCGGTAACAACTTCAAGCGCACCCTCTCGCATTTCCCACATTTCACGTCTTTGCGCCTCGGAAGAAGCAATCACGGCGTCAAGAACAAGACCATCCTCAAATCCACTCTCCAATATTTTCTCGAGTTTTGCAGATATCGGTAAAACGCCACCTTCACCCACGACGGCTTCGGCATCCGAGGTCGCGGCAATTTCAATCAATACACAGAGTTCGGGAATATTTTCAAAAGGGATATGATGTTGCGGTGCATGTTTCTGGACCAACTCTAAAAACACACGTGGGATAAGCTCGAACGCCTCAACGGCCCCTCCGGTTTCGGCTTGCGCCCTATTGAGTAACTCTAGCCCGCGTGAAATATCCGGCACGACCGCATAGGAAGTCGCTCGGGCTTTTGGCAAATGAAACAACTTCATCGTAGCAGCCGTAATCACGCCCAACGTCCCCTCCGATCCAATGAATAAATCGCGCAAATCATAACCGGTATTATCTTTGCGCAATCCCGACAGCAAATTGATTATCCGCCCATCTGGCAGGACGGCTTCAATGCCGAGACAAAGCTCCCGCGTGTTGCCATAGCGCACGACATTTTGACCACCGGCATTGGTCGCGAGATTACCGCCGATCATACAGCTTCCTTTGGCACCAAAATTGAGCGGAAAGAACAGGTCCTGTTCCTCAACTGTATTTTGCAAGGTTTCGAGAACGCATCCCGCCTCCACAGTCATCGTCATCGCAGCTGGACTGATCTCTCGAATTTTATTCATGCGTTCGAGCGATAAGACGATCGCCGCGCCACTGTCGTCGGGGATTGAGCCGCCGGCCACACTCGTATTGCCGCCTTGCGGAACGATCGGCGTGCCGGTTTCAAAAGCCAGCTTCACCATCGCCGCGACGTCTTCGGTCGACGTAGGTCTCACCACCGCTAAAGCCTTACCGGTCATCTTGCCGGGCCAGTCAGTGACATATTTGCTCATATCCTGCGCATCGGTAAGCACCGTTGAGTCATCGAATTTGGATTTTAAGCTCGAAATGAAATCGGCCATGGTAATTGCCTTTAATTTCTATTTGTTTATTTCGAACTATAGATAATATCCAAGCCATGACAACCGATGCCAAATTTGTATAACGGCTTGTCGACAAAAATTTTTCTGGTAAATTAATATTATGACCTACAAGTTGAAATTCGATCCCGGAGTTAACTGTGTCTTTATCCAGCACTTTGGTGATATCGACGTAGACGAGATGTCCGAACAAGTGAAGAGTTTGGCAATTAATTCGGAATATATCAGAATCATGAATATCTTTCGTGATGTGACACTGACCTCATGACACTCTATCAGGGATACGATCTGCAGGCGTTGGAAGAGCAGTACGACATCGAGGCCACGGTACCGACCATCGAAGTCTACAGAGTTGAATATGGTGGCTTGTCCGAAGCAGCTATAAAAAACAGTAATCCTTCTCTTGGTGTGTCATACGGGTCTGAGCCATTGCAAAATCTCGATATTTTTCCGTCTGACAATACGCCCTCGCCGATTGTTGTTTATATCCATGGCGGTTACTGGAAAGCGGGTGATAAAGCCGGTTATGGCTTTCCTTGCGCGGTGTTTAATCAGGCCGGCATTACGTGGATACCGATCAACTATCGATTGGCTCCGAATGTGAGTTTGGACGAAATTATCGATGATGTTAGGTGCGCCTTAGCCTGGGTCCACTCGAACGCAACGGATTTTGGTGGTGACCCAGATCGCATTATTGTTTCCGGAAGCTCCGCCGGAGGCCATTTGACCGGCATGATCGCTGCCAAAGGATGGCACAGCAAATACGGCCTGCCGGAAAACGTCGTTAAAGGCGTTGCAGCCATGAGTGGCCTATATGATCTCGAACCATTCCTACACACCAGCCAGAAGAACTATTTAAATCTCGATGTGAGTGCTGTGGAACGCAACAGTCCAGTGCAAAATCTTCCGCGTGCAGATCTGCCCATGCTGATTGCCTGGGCCGGCAAAGAAACCGACGAGTTTATGCGGCAATCGCAAGATTATGCCAACCTATGTCAAGCCGCAGGTAATTCGGTAGAAACGCTTTTCTATAAAGAGCACAACCATTTTTCGCTTGGAAAAGAATTTTCTATGAGTCAAAGCGATCTGGTTAAAGGCATTTTGGAGCTGATCAACTAGCAATGGACCTTTCTTTTTTTATTCAACCCGTGCATCCAATTGACCGCGACTACGGCATGGTCTTGCAAGAGGATATGGACGCCATCATTCTTGCCGACAAACTCGGCTACAAGGAAGCCTTGATTGGCGAGCACTTCACTGATCTTGCCGAACCCATCACCTCGTGTCTGATGTTCATCGCGCGGTTAATTCCAGAAACCAAAAAAATCAAACTCGGCTCCGGCGTTGTTAATTTGCCTGCCTACCACCCCGTTATGGTCGCTGGACACGTCGCCATGATGGACAATTTGTTGGAGGGCCGTTTCCTCTGGGGGATTGGGCCCGGTGGTCAGCCTTCGGACATTGAGGCTTTCGGAAATTGGGAAATCGACCGCAACCTCAAGATGGTTGAGGCCTTTGATCAGATTATGGAACTATGGTGGGGCGAGCCGCCCTTTGACATTAAAGGTGATTTCTACTCAATTCAGACCACAACCACTCACATGCCGGAGATCGGCCAAGGCCTGGTACCCAAACCTTGGCACAAGCCGCACCCTCCCGTTTTGGTTACGGCCCTAGCCCCTTACTCACATGGCATTACTCTGGCGGCTGAGCGCGGCTGGAGTCCAATCTCGTGTCAGTATGTGCAAGCCCATTGGGTTAAAACCCATCTGCCAAAATATCTCGAAGGATTGAAAAATGCGGGGCAACCTGAAGACCCGAGCGGTTGGAGGGTGGCAAAATGCATATTCGTTGCGGAGGATCAGGCGAGCGCTGAGGCTTATGCCAGATCAGAAGACGGTCCTTACGGGTTCTACTTTGCGAACCTCATGAAAAAACTAGGAGGCGGAGGCAGGCTGGGTCTGTTTGGCACACATCCAGATCAACCCGAGGATCAAATCACACTGCAACAATCGCTCGATACCCAGGTAATTGCTGGAACCGTTGAAAGCGTGGTTGATCAGTTACTGGCATTCCGTGACGAGATTGGTCCGTTCGGCACACTTGTCTATACCGGCCTTGATTGGGCGGACAAAAAACTCGCTCAACGCTCGATGGTACTGATGGCGGAAGACGTTATGCCGCGCGTCAATGCAGCGCTTGGAGAGTAATAAACCAATCAATAGAAATACGTGTATGTTAAGTGGGTTTTGGAGCCTTTCAACGCAAATAATATCGACGAAAAT
>Ga0208879_1003556_pt1 | contig 12709 bp, 11 predicted proteins | sample Knorr_S15_td_Bot_FD_185605 | JGI IMG/M metagenome (GOLD analysis project Ga0208879, IMG submission 185605) | Marine microbial communities from Southern Atlantic Ocean transect - Knorr_S15_td_Bottom_ad_5009_LV_A (SPAdes) (version 2) | ecosystem: Environmental > Aquatic > Marine > Oceanic | place...
CTGCGACGGTGACTGACCACCTCATCGCCCATCCGATCTCCCGGAAAGTCTGTGAGGCCACTCTGTTACCGAATAGCGAATTCGGCTATCAGCTACACGTTACTGCGGCTTTGGAAGTTGGTCCTGGTTCGCGTGCCCAGGTGCTCCATCGGGAAGAGGACTCTTTCACATTCTTTCCCCTGCCACGCCCCAACCTGATCGTTGCCAGCATGTGGGCGATGACAGATTTCCGGTCTGACAATGGGGCAACGTTGCTGGTTCCAGGAAGTCATAAGTGGCCTGGTGACCGGAAAGCAACCAGCGACGAGGTTGTCGAGGCGGAAATGCCAGCCGGTTCTGTACTCTACTGGCTAGGCGGTCTATTTCACGGTGCAGGGGCTAATACTTCACAGGACTGGCGCTATGGGGTGATCCTGACCTATTCAGCAGGTTGGGTGCGGCAGGAAGAAAATCAATATTTGGACGTAACAGCCGAAAGACTTGCCGAGCTTTCGCCAGAAATCAAACAAATAGCGGGGTTTGATATGTATCGTGCCCTCGGGTTATACGATCCATCGGTAAGCTGATTACAGGGACAATACAAGGACTGACAACCAAAGGTGATACGTTCAACTGTTTGCTGAACGAATAGCAGTTTATAATTCGACTTCATCTGTCCTGACCGGAAAAACCATGCTTAACCCATCTGCCGCGCAAACCGTCATCGATCATGGCGTCAGCCTTGGTGCCGATTTCGCCGAGCTATTCATCGAGCGTAGCCAGACCAATACCGTCACCACGCTGAGCCAACTGGTCCAATCCGTCGAATCCGGGATCGATTTTGGTATCGGTATCCGACTGGTCTATGGCACCAAGGTACTCTACGGCTACACCAACAAAACAGACGAAGAAGAACTGAAGCGAATAATGACTGAGCTGGCCGCCAAGGACCTGCGAGACCCCCGGACCACTTCAGACACCTTCGACTATCGGGGCCCGGTTGAACACCACCCTGCTAGCAGAATTCTGTCGTCAGACGCAGAAGTGGACAGCAAGATTGCCTACCTTCTTAAAGCAGATTCAGCCGCGCACGCTGCCAGCAACCTGATTTCACAGACACGCGGCAACTGCCGACAGAAAGAACAAAAAATTGAAATCTTCAATAGTGAAGGCCTGCACACCAGCGATTTAAGAAATTACATTCGCGCTACCCTCACGTCGATTGCCTCCGACGGCTCGGAACAAGCCACCGGCATGCGGAGTGACGGTGGCCTGCTTGGCTGGGAGATCAGCGAGGCCCTTGACCCGGAAAAAACCGGTGAGGAAGCCACAAGGCAAGCTCTGGTAAACCTGGGAGCAAAACCCTGCCCCTCCGGTAGAATGCCGGTGGTGATCGGCAATGGCTTTGGTGGCGTGATTTTCCACGAGGCCTGCGGCCACCTGCTGGAGACCACCTCAGTGGCCAAGAAAGCATCCGTATTCCACGACAAGATGGGCGAGATGATCGCCAACCCTGCGGTCAGTGCGGTGGATGACGGCACCATGACCAACGAATGGGGTTCGATCAACATCGATGACGAAGGCATGAGCACCCAAAGAACCCAGCTAATTAAAAATGGCAAGCTCACCAACTTTCTTGTGGACCGGATTGGTTCCGAACAGACAGGTTTTGACCGCACCGGTTCAGGGCGACGCGAGTCCTACAAGTATGCGCCCGCTTCTCGTATGCGTAACACCTTCATCGAGGCAGGTGACGCTGATCTTGAGGACATGATCGGCTCAATCGACAAGGGCATTTATGCGGCCCAGATGGGCGGAGGATCAGTCCAGCCAGGTACCGGCGAGTTTAACTTTTCGGTCACCGAGGGTTACTACATCGAAAACGGCAAAGTTCAGTACCCTGTAAAAGCCGCCACTTTAATTAGCACCGGTCCCGCTGTTCTGAAAGAAATCTCAATGGTGGGCAGCGACTTTTCCCTTGCTTGCGGCATGTGCGGTTCAGTCTCTGGCGCCGTACCAACTTCTGTTGGTCAGGCAACGCTGAAAGTGGATGACATTCTTGTCGGGGGTAATGCCTGATGAGTATTGCGCAACAGGCAGAAACTATTCTGGCTAAAGTCCAGGCAGCAGGCGCCCAGGGTGACCTGATTATCGACCGCGGTGATGCGATATCACTCAAAGCACAAGATGGTGAACTTGAGGAACACAAAGTCACCTCCAGCCAAATATTTGGCCTCCGAGTTATCAAAGACGACCGTGTGGGCACAGCCTACAGCGAAGCGGCAGACAAAGAAGCGCTGTCTTCGCTGGTTGAACAGGCACTGGTCAATGCCAGCTACGCCGCGCCGGAAATCCATGAAAAAATACTAGCGAATAACAACGAGCTCTCCACTGATGATAATTTGTTGTGTCCTGAAGAACAGATTGCCATAGAACAGAAAATTGAGCTGGTGTTGAAACTGGAAGCTGATCTCGCGGCAAAAGACAAAGTCAAAAATGTCCCTTACAACGGTGTCCAGGACGGCACAGGAGAAAGGCACATCTATTCTACGGCTGGCCTGCATGCTGTCTCAAAAAGCAGAATGTGTTCTGCTTTTGCCTATGCACTGATAGAAGACGGCGAAAAGAATGCTATGCAAGGTGTTGGTCAGGCCGCCCGATTGTTTACCGAAATTGACCCGGACAAACTGATTGAGGAAGCTTACAGAAACACGATTGATATCCTTGAAGGAAGTACCGTACCCTCAGCCCATTACGACGTGATCTTTGACGAGGAAACCCAACCCTCGGTTTTCAGCGTGTTCAGCATGATGTTCTCGGGTAAATCCGCCAAGGATGGCGTAAATCCAATGCGCGACAAGCTAGGACAGATGATCGCCGACCCTCGCCTGACGGTGTTTGACCAGCCTGAAAACATGGACGGTTTTGGCTACAGCCTGTTTGATGACGAGGGGGTGCCGGCAGAAAAGCTGGCCTTAATCTCCGATGGCACGCTCAGCACACTCATTCACAACAGCATGACTGCGGCCCACTTTGATACCAAAACCACCGGACATGCCACGCGGGGTCCACGGTCAACACTGGGGGTCGGTCTTCACCAGCTTGAGATCGCGCCTGGCGATGCGAGCGCAAAGGAACTACATGCCGGTAGGTACCTGGTCCTGACAGATCTGACGGGCTTGCACTCCGGTGCCAATCCCATATCCGGTGATTTCAGCTTTGGTGCATCCGGGTATCTGTGCGAGAACGGAGAGCGCGTACAGCCCGTTCGCGGTATTACCGTGGCAGGCAATTTCTACGAGATGCTCAAAAAGATCCAACTACTAGGCGATACGCAACACTGGAACTGGCAGCGATCAAGCTTGATGCCCGCCATACGTTTTGCCGATGTCGCGATATCCGGCTGAATGAACAGGCTTACAGATGCATGGCGGCATTACGAAACCCTTGGCCGTTGAATATCAGGGCTGACTTTGGCGCCACAAATATCCCTTCCCCGTAGATTGGTAGGAAAGCAGGAAAGTCCGCTCTCGCTCAATTTTATTTAACGTAGGCTGTAGCTCGACGTGTCGGGGGTCATCTCGATGTTGGATTGCGGCCTGTTCATTGGCAAAAGCGGCAACGAACAGCATATCGCCTGCCTTAATGTCCGGGCCACGATCCGAATCTCGCAGCGCGAGTCCACCACTGTAGATCAGTGTGCCAGGTTCAGCTTCCCTACAGTAATCAGCATGCTCACCTGTTACTTCGATATAGCGTTGTTTCATGGCAGCATCTGTAAAGCGTGTACCAATCAGCGTGATCGCGACACCTGCTTCGCTCATGGATTCGTCTGATTGCGCTCTGTCCCACCAGCCATAGCCTTCAATATCGGCAAACAAGTTACTCATCACGCGACGCCTGGTCATACTACGTTCACCCATGGTCTCCATCAGGGTCGCGTGGGCCGGACGTGCAACATGTGCATCAAGGCTGGACTGACCCTGTGCATAGCGTTCAAAGACAAGCACATGGCTTTCATTCTGTAGCGAGCGCGCGGCTTCGTAGGCGCTGGTATCTGGTTCCCCCAACAGTGCGTCCTGCCCCCTTTGCTGCCAGACATCCAGCCACTCGTTGACGGTCGTTGTTTCTGTGCGAACCTGATATTCGACCAATGCCGTCAATGGAAAATCACCAATACTCATATTTTCTGTGCTCATATTCTCTGTGCTCATAGTCGCCTTCAGATTGTTACTTTTATTCTTAACCAGGGTTTAAGGGCCAAACTCACAAATTGAATCTACAGTGAATATTCCTGCCAGATCACCAAGCTAGCTTTCCCTTGCCGCCAACTTAGACCAGGTTAGCTATGAAGCCGCGGCTGCTATTTACCCTGGAATTTCGCTGGTCTTTTTTCCAGAAAGGACGCAATCCCTTCCTCACGGTCCTCGGTATTAAAGCAGTAGTCCTGACCAAAGAATTCAAGGCGACTATGAACAGCGAGACTGGTTTCCAGCGCCTGGTAGATCATCATCTTGGATATTCCAATGGCAATAGGTGGACCATCCGCGATGTTCCTGGCCATCTCATTAGTTGCTTCATGGAGTTTCTCCGCTGGTACGAGTTGATTGATGAGGCCGATAGCCTCAGCCTCTTTCGCATCGACTATCTTGCCTTGAAAAATCAGCTCACAGGCCTTAGCCGGACCCACAAGCTGGGTCAGCAAATATGCCCCAGAGGACTCCGGCGGGATACCACGACGCGTCCAGATAGCGCCAAAACCAGCATCGGCTGAGGCTATTCGTATATCACAAGCGAGTGCAATGCTGAGCCCCTGACCTACTGCGTACCCATTGACCGAGGCAATTGTGGGCTTGTTCATCGTGCGAAAGGTGTCAGCAAATCGCATCAGACTTTCAGGGCCTCTGGCCAGTTTAGACAATGGCGTCTGCTGCTCTCTCGTGCCCTCGGAATCTGCAGGTCGCTCTTTTACATCCTCACCGGCACAAAATGCGCGACCCGCCCCCGTCAGAACAAGTACCCTCGAGCCCAGATCGCCCTTAACTTGCTCGATGGCATCGTTGAGTTCCCGAGACATCTCCACGGTTAGCGCGTTCAGTCGCTCTGGCCGATTCAAAGTGAGCGTTGCGATTCCATCGCGCCTTTCCAATTTTATGGTTTTATAGTCTGTCATGCTGTTCTCCGTTTTCGTACAAATGGGGTCAGTGTAAAATTTACATCTCCATTGCATTTGGTTGAGCGTGCTTTTTGGGAATGGTGTTAGATTTTGTAAATTTATGGGTAACGCTGCTTCAAATAGTATCACTTGACGTTAGTAACGTACCGCGTTACTGTTCGCTCGATGATTGTATCCTTCAAATGCGCTGACACTGAAGCCTTATCGAAGGGATATAGAGTTAGACGCTTCGTCAAGATTGAGAGAGTTGCTCTTCGCAAACTAAGGCAGTTACAAGTATCTGACAGGCTTTCAGATCTAAGAGTTCCACCAGGAAATCGACTTGAAGCGTTGAAAGGTGACCGAAAAGGCCGACATAGCATTAGGATTAACGATCAATTTCGCATTTGCTTTCGCTGGACGTCAGCTGGAGCCAGCAGTGTGGAAATTGTGGATTACCACTAGGAGTTTAATGATGAAGAAACTACCACCCGTTTCACCTGGTGAATTGCTTAAAGAGGAGTTTCTCGATCCGATGGGAATCTCTCAATATCGCCTGGCGAAAGAGATCGAAGTCCCTGCTCAGAGGATCGGGGCAATCGTGTTGGGCAAACGTTCAATCACAGCTGATACAGATCTGCGACTTTGTAGATTTTTTGGACTATCGAATGGCTATTGGCTTCGAGCCCAGGTTGCATACGATACCGAGGTTGCCGAGGAAGAGCTTGCCGACGAACTAGTGAACATAAAGCCATGGAAACAAATAGCCAGGTAGAGTCCGGGATACGTTTATTGTTCTAAGCCAAACTGCTTCCCTACCTGCGCATCAAGTCTGTTCTTCGACAGCTCGCCAGGCTGCATCGAAAGCGGCATCCATGTAAGCGCGGGCCTCAGAATCGGAATTGGCGATGGAAATACGCCCGAACTGCGCGCGCCCGATTTCGTGGGGCGCCTCCCCCTCAGCCCACTCCGGGTCATCGAGCCCAAGATAGCCGTACGAGTAACCGTGGGGAATCCTGTTAACGGTGATGGCGCGTATATCTGTCTCATGGTTGAAACCATGCTTGCCCAGCATCGCCTGTAACTGATCGCGGATCTCTTTTTCATATTGCTCGAACGATGTCCCGTAGATCTTGTAGCGCCCGATGCGCAGCAGGTCACGACACGTTCCCTGCTCCTCGGTTGCCGGTGTCGGGGAACTCATCATGAAAACTGCCATCGGGTCCTCCGGCTTGACAGGTGGCTCGTAGCCTCCTGTCGTCATGGTGGGTGCTGCACTTACCCACTGGAAGGGATCATAGGGGCACTGCGTAATGGTGACCCCGAGTTCAGAGAAGGCGCGGCTGTTGTCCAGCAACACATTCGCATAGACGAAAGGTACTTTTACACCATAGCGCAGACCCTCTTTCTGTCGCTCACTCATTTCCGGGCAGAGGTGCGGTATCAGGCCGTTATAGCAGGCAAGTATGCAATGCTTGGCACTGATGCGCAGGGGCCTACCCTGCTGGACATAATCTATCTGCACCTGGTCTTTGCCGGTTTCTCTTACCCCGACGACGGTGCTGTTAAGTCTCATCCGGGTCGGCTGGTTATCCTGGTCCAGCGCGCCATAGTCAAACCGTGCCACAGCAACATCTGTAAAACCCTTCATGTCTGGCGAAACGCCCGGAATCAGCTTCTGCACCAGAAGTCTTGCGATGGAAGCGTTGCCGTCCGGGAACATTCGTATTTCGGCCATACTATCTAAAAACATCGCCGCCAGAGACTCAGCGACGTTTGCCAGCCAGCCCATGGCACGCAAACCCGGCACACCACTTGCGACGGCCTCGAACACCGTGTGATTCCACCCCGATGGACCGTTTAAGATGCGCAGATGCGCACTCATTAGCTGTATTGTCTCCTCCGATAACCCGACACGGTCGACCAGGAAGCGGTTGTAGCTGACAGAGTTCACATAGTCCCATTTTTCTGTCAGCGACAAGTCATCGAGGTAGTCGCGCTCACCACCGAAAAAGTCGATCAACTTGTCTTGCTCCTCAGGCGGAAAGGGTAACGCGCGAACACCGTCGCGATAGTTACCCCTGCCATGCATGAACTTCATCCAGTGACCGCCCAGCGTCACATGGCCCTCAGAAGTCGGGACTGTCATGCCGATGTCCGCATGTAATTTCCCCGCCAGTGCGAAATCATCCGGGGTATTGGCGTCCATCGCGTCAAATGCATCCTGGTCAATACCAATGTCGGCAAGCAGACTGGTCGCCGCGTCGCTGTAGTTACCGGGATTTTCAAGATTCTGGGCACCGGCCAGGCTCAGCACCATTCTTCCATTGTGGTGGAATTCATTACGCTTGGCGTGGCCGCCAAAATCATCGTGGTTATCAAGTAAGAGAATGCGTGCACCATCACCCATTTTCTTCCGGTAGTAGACGGCAGCGGCGAGCCCGCTCATGCCGGTCCCGACAACAACCAGATCATAATGCTCAGGAAGCGTCTCATACTGCGCGGGTTTCTCGCCTCGCCATGCCAGCGCATGGGCCACTTCGAAAGATCCCTCGTGACTACCGCGCATCCCGGTCAGCGTCGGAGGATAATAAACAGGAGAATCGCCCGAACCGAATGCTGCAGGCACAGATGTCTCAAGACTCGCCCCGGACTCAAAGCCATAGGCCGGAAGCAGAATGCCTCCCGCACCTATCGCCATACCATTAAGAAGATCCCGCCTCGTTATCTGTATCGCCATTGCTGTCTCCGAGCGGTTTACATGTCAAGTGACAGGCTCTACCATGTCATCTGACATGTCAACTTCACTGTGCCCCAAGACAATGACTGAACGTAAACAACAGATAGTGCAAACGGCCATCGAGATAATCGCAGATGAAGGATATGGGAGTCTGAGCATGCGTGCCCTGGCCCGCGCCAGCGGTATGAAACTGGGTGCCCTGCAATATCACTTCCGAACCTCGGAAGAGATGTTGCGGGCAATTGTCGGCTATGTTGGCGAATCGTATCGTCAGTCCTTTGATCGGTTCCAAAATAGGGATAACCCGCCAGGGATACGCGAGATTGTGATGTTCCTACTCAAAGACGAAGCAGGCGATACTATGTTTGGCGACAGGCTCTTGCCACAACTCTGGGCAATGGAGCAGGTCGAACCGCTTGTGTCTGATCTGTTGGAAGACGTCTACGCGACGTACCTCACAATACTGGAAGAAGCACTAGAAGCTGAAGGTAATTCGGCGCCCCGTGCCGAGGCACTCTGCCTGATGTCTCTGGTGGAAGGTTCAACAATTTTTATGGGCAGTGGCAGACGCTGGGAAGGCGATGCAAAAGCCTTTGTTGACACTGTGCTGGAGTTTATTGACAACAGATATGGTGAAAAGTCATGAACCGGACACTTTCTCTTGATTACCCGGCTCTCGATTACCAGGTTAACAGGCTTGGATTCTGGTCCGCCATCGTTGTGATAGCAACGGCCGTTGTCTCCTTTTTCCTACCATTGGATGCGCCGGGCGGTTATACCGCTGAGCATGCTGACCGCGTGGCCTGGCTGAGTGCTAACAGTGGTACTTTTATCCTCGGCTGGATCAACCAGATTGTCGCCATGCTCAGCTTATCGGGCGTCTTCTTTGGTATGGCCTGGCAACTAGCGACGAGGAACCCGTTGCGTGCCATTATCGCGGCAATGGTCGTTCTCATTTCTGTTGTGGCCTTTATCATCCCCAAGTTCATCGCGGTCTGGACCATACCGCTGCTGGCACAGACGATTTCAACCGGGGCGGTGGGTGCCGATCTGGCCGACCCACTACTGAGGCTACTGAACGTCTCTATTCCATTTTCACTCTACACTTCTTTTGACTACCTGGGTTTCTGGCTTTACGCCGTGTTTGGCCTTCTTGTGGCAGGTCCCCTCTACGGAGAAAAAGAGTACGGAGAAAACATGAGCGCTAAGATCGCCGCAGTCACTGTCGGTGTTTTCGGTCTGGTGTATCACGGCATGCTGGCCGCCCTGCTGTTTGGCACCATCGCACCGGCAGACATTGAGTTCTGGTTCCTGAGTGTTTCTGGACTGTTGTTGATCGTGGTTGTGGCAATGATATTCAATTTCAGGCGCGTCATGGGGACCCAGACCCTGGAGACCAACAATGACGCTCAATAACAACACTACGCGGATAAACCGATGACATACAACATTACACGGCGAGACTTTTTGAACGGTATGGCCATCGCCACTGGTACGGGCCTGCTCGCACCCACTGAACTTTTTGCTCAGACCGGCACCGGCGCACTGCCTAAGGTTTATCCGCCTACCCTCACCGGCATACGCGGCAACCATCCAGGCTCATTCGAGACCATGCACGCCCTTGCCTGGGGCGGGCAAAAGCCAGACAGGCATCGCAAACTGGACGAGCACTATGACATGGTGATCGTCGGCGCAGGCATTAGTGGCCTTGCAACCGCCTGGTTCTATCAAAAGGCAATGGGACCCGATGCGAAAATCCTGTTGCTGGATAATCACGACGACTTCGGTGGGCATGCCAAGCGCAATGAGTTTCACCATCGCGGACGCACGTTACTGGGCATCGGCGGTTCAGTAAACGTGGACACCCCTGGTGACTGGAGCGAAATCTCCAAAGGCTTGCTCGACGATCTCGGTGTCGACCTCGAAGCCATGAAAGCCAATTCGGAAAAAGTCGCACTCTTAAACACAACCGGTGACAACTTGCTCGCGTTCCCGGGACTGGATGGCCAGGCAGGCCATGTAAAGATCCGTGGCAAATGGGGTCAGTTGATGCTCGGCGTCGGTGATTACAAATCTGCGGTACAGGCTCTCCCGCTCGCTGCTTCAGAACAGGACAAGTTGATTGAGTTATTCAGTGGCGACCGCGATTACCTCGAAGACCTGTCACAGAGCGAGAAACAAACCTACATCGAGTCGGTCAGTTACGCCCAGTTTCTCACTGAGCGGGTTGGCCTGGCAATCGATACCATTTCCATTTTCTATCCGGTTCCCAAGCTGATGTTTGGACCCGCCGGGTTGAGAGTGAGCGTTATGGAGGCGTTTTACCTGGGTTGCCCTGGTATGCAGGGAATGGACTGGCTCAGTGAATTAACCAGCGCGATTCTCAAAGGTCTGAAGGCCGGTTCCCAGTCACTGTATTTTCCGGACGGCAACGCGTCGCTCGCCAGGTTGCTGGTACACAAACTGATCCCGGCGGTGGCGCCGGACACTCACGGTTTTGACGATATCGCGGTAAGTCGTTTTGACTATGGCGCGCTCGACCAAAAGCCGCACTCGATCCGATTGCGACTAAACAGTACTGTGGTCGGCGTGCGGGAAACCGGGGACAATGCAGTGACAGTTGATTACGTCCGCGATGGAAATGCGGTCAGCGTAACAGGCGATCACTGCGTGCTCGCCTGTTACAACAGTGCGATCCCATACATCTGCCCACAACTGCCGGAAAGTCAGAAAGAAGCGCTTCGCTATGGCATCAAGGTCCCGCTGGTGATGACTAATGTCCTGGTCGACAACGGACACGCTTTTTCCAAACTCGGTGGGGGCCAGGTGACTTGTCCCAATGATCCATACGTCGTAGTAACCACAGCGCCGGTAACGATCACAGGCGGTCACGAGCCACCGCGTGGGCCGGATGATCCGATGGTGATTTACATGCTGGGCGTTCCTTCGGTGACATCTACAGGCGCTGAGACCAGCCATGATTTGCTTAAACAGGCGCGTCACAACGTCTATGCGACCACATTTGACACCTATGAGCAGGAGGTCCGGGGGCAACTGCAGGGACTTCTTGGTGAACACGGCTTCAATCATAAGACCGATATCAAGGCGATTACCGTGAACCGCTGGCCTCACGGCTATGCCTACGAGTACATGTCGCTGGATGATCCGGAGTGGGCGCAGGGACAAGCGCCTCATGAACTCGGGCGAGCCCAGTTCGGCAGGATTTCAATCGCCAATTCGGATTCCGAAGCTCGCGCCTACCTGGATGCTGCGATCGATGCCGGTTGGCGCGCCGTGGCCGAACAAGCTACATAACAGGATAGCGACGGACATGATCGAGCGCCCGCCACACATACTTCCATTGGTCGCCGAAGATACTGACAGGAGTATGCTGAACTATACAAAGCTAGTAAAACGTACCGTTAACAAAACAAAGAAGAAGGTCGAAATCATGCAAAAAATCTTGAGTTGTATTGTCATTATATTGATGTCGTTTTCCGCAATGGCGGACCACCATGGTGTTAAGAAAGGTGCAGAGAACGCTGATCTCCACGCTGCGATCAATGCGTTTGACCATGCCTATGCGAATAACGATGTCGAACATTACTTCAGCTTTTATGCTGACGATGCGACGGTGTATTTTGGTGACAGCAGAGTGGATATCGCCGCTTACCACGAAATGTGGACGGGGTTAATGGCAGCGGGCGGCGGCGTTGAGCGCAACGAAATGTCGGATCTTCAGGTGCAAGTCATGCCCAGTGGTGATGTCGCTATATCGACGTCCTTCATCGACAACCGCACGCGCTCGCCTGATGGAACAACGGCTACGTCGAGAGCGTTCGAGACTGACGTGTGGCAAAAGATCGATGGCAAATGGAAGATCATCAGCCTGCATTACAGCGAAATTTCAGCGGAAGAGTGACGCTCCGCCTGTCGAGCCGTTAATAGTATTTGAAAGGATATCCTGGCAGGTCGAGCAACGTCTGATAGCGCTCTACGTGCTGCATTGACCATCCCCTCGAACTCTTCCTGGTCAGGTGGTTCAAGGTATAGCTTTCCGATTTTTGCAAGGTTGTCTAGCTGACGCACTCGGCACCCAGTGTTGTATTTTCGATCACTCTTTCAACCACACTTTAGGTTGCTCCATAACTCGCTTTAAAAAAGCTTTAGAACGCCGCTTTTTTTTGTACTCCTTGGCTGAATAGATCGTAGGATTTATCACACGGTGCAATTGTCGTTCACTGGGTTCAAGAGTGGCCATGATTTCTGAATAGGTCAGGTCATCAGAAACAATTAATACATCGATATCGCTGTCCGCGTCTTCTGTACCTTTCGCAATCGAGCCATACACGAAAGCCTGCTCAATGTTGGGGAGCAATTCAGACAATCTCTCTCTCAATACATCGGCAATGCCAAAAGATTTAATGACGATTCCGCGTAGTTCATCAAAAATTGGACAATTTGGGTTGGCCTGGAAATGTACCTGATTGCCCAGTCGAGATTCCGTGATTATTCCTGCCTCGCAGAGGCCAGTCAGCTCACGAACTACAGCACCCCGCCCTGCCCCAACACGGCGGAACAATTCATTTCGATAGTAGCTTCGCTCAGGTTTGCCGTACAACACTGCAAGCACTTTTTGCCTTGTTTTTGGGAACAGTGCGTCACCCAGTGAACTGTTGATTTCCATACGCGTAAAGACAGGACCCAAAAAAGGTACTTTAGGACCCATTTTGGGTATCGTCAAGTTAAATCAGCATCACGCCGCAGCGTTACATTGACTTCAGAGGATGGCTCCGGGCTGTAACCGGACGCCTGTCGAAACCGAGATTAGTGAG
>Ga0208879_1003559_pt1 | contig 12697 bp, 4 predicted proteins | sample Knorr_S15_td_Bot_FD_185605 | JGI IMG/M metagenome (GOLD analysis project Ga0208879, IMG submission 185605) | Marine microbial communities from Southern Atlantic Ocean transect - Knorr_S15_td_Bottom_ad_5009_LV_A (SPAdes) (version 2) | ecosystem: Environmental > Aquatic > Marine > Oceanic | place...
TAGCCACTTCGATTGCCTGTTTAGCAAACTCAATAGCCTTCGTAAAATCACCTGCCGCGGCATGAGCAGCAGCGAGCGTGTCGATAAAGCTATAGTACTGCCAGTCGTCTATTTCACATAAGCGCTGAGCTAGCGTTACGGCCTTAGGCCCATCTCGCTGAGTCAGATCTTCACTGGTGGCAAGTGCCCATGCGAGGTTGTTGTAACTCCAGAGAAACTCCGGCGATTTTTCAATACTACGTTCAAACAGTCGGCACGACTCTTCAAAATCAGCGGTTTCAAAAGTCTCACTATATAAATCTAAAGCCTGTTGTAAATCGTCATTGCCCTGATCGGTCTGAAGTGATGCCAACTCACCCCAAAACCCCATGGTGATATTTGGATCTAATTTGACCGACTGCTCATACAACGACAGGGCTTGTGCTTTATCACCATTCGCTTCATGGTATGTACCAAGTACTCCAACTATCCTTCCAAAACGACGACGTTCGACACCACTTGAAGTATCCATAGAATCAGGAAGGTACGCATGTAGTGTTTTTGCCGCATCGTCTTCGATCGTCGTAAACGCATTGATATTCACGCCGTCTTGATTCTGCAAGAACTCTTCTGCTATCTCGTTGGTCAGTGAGGCGAAACGGGTTTCCAGAATTGCCGCCGCCGTTTCTGGGATGTATTCGGCGCTGTAAGCTAACTCGTAAGGAAATGATGCCAGAATTTGAGCGGCATCATCGGAAAGCTCTTCCACTCCGGAAATGCCAAGACCCCCTTTGTGGTGAGTCATCGTTGCGGCCATTTCACTTGTAATCTTGGTCAGACCAGAAAGAGTGAGTTCACCCGTAAAACCAACAATCGCTGTTAAGGCGTCTGCATCAATCGTCGTCATTCCTATAAGTGTGAGTTGATGGCGATCGACCCTCAATGCTGTTGCTACTGAACTATCAAGATTCGTTAATCCATCAAGCCACAACGTTCCCACGAATTGCTGCAAAGTTGTCGCTTGCTCTAGCGTCAACGACGTCAAACCGTCCAATCCTAAAGTTCCCGCAGAGCAACTCGCGAGCGACTCAATGCCCTCATTCGATATAGTTTCCAGGGCGTCCAATCTAAGTGATTCACCCTTAAAACCGGAAAACAATTGTAACACTTCATCATCAATATGCGTAACACTTAAAAAACCAGCGCCGTCGTGTCTTGATATGCAACCGTTGACAAACGCCATGTGCCCTGGGCAATTTGTAAGCTTCTCTAAGCCCGATAACACAACCGTGCCATTAGCTTGAGAAAGGACCGCTGCCGCGTCATCCGACAACGTCGATACACCTCCAAGTGTCAGAGTACCACCATCCATATTGTATTTAACACTTTTGGCTACCTCGATCGAAATATCGGTGAGACTGCTGAGCGATAGATTTGGATGCTTGGCAATCGCTCCCATGGAGGCGTCGGAAATACTTCCGACCCCGATACTCAATTCCGAGTTGTGTTTTGCCAACTGCGCTGCCGTTTCAACGTCAAGTGTTTCTAGACCATGCAGCGATAACTGGCAATCCAATTGGGCCAGCTCACTTGCGGCACCGGCGGTCAGCACCGTCAAGTAATCAAACGAGACTAAAAACGTTTCCTCGTCCGTAGCGGCCACAATTTCCTTAGCTGTTGCGACATCCAATTCTGTTAGCGAGTCCGAATCAATCGGCAGTTTGTATTCCGTATCAACCAGTGCGTTTGAGATAATTTTTTTCAATTCATCATCCCAGACCTGCTCGTAGAGTTCCGTCAGGATGGCTGCCGAGTCTTCGGTAATTCCCGTGCCGGCGATATAACGCGCGGCAATTTTTTGCATGACAACTTCATCATTTTGCACAAAGGTATCTAGAGAGTCGGCTATCGTTTCATGGTGCGGGTGTCCTTGGATAAGCAGTTCTGCTGCGGCAACATCATCTTCAAACACCTCCCCTAATAACTGCGCTGCGGCAATGTATTCTGCAGCGGAGGCGGGCTCTGTTCCAATAACACCCCTGAGCAACTCGCAATCCGGCGAGCTAATCCAATCAATAATCTCCTGAATGGACTCCTGTGTGTATTCGTCGTCCGCTTCACTAAGCTTCGTTTGAATGTGATCTAATACAGTCTTTTCATTGCACGCTGGTGTAAGATCAGTGCCACAAGCAACCACAGCCTTGATTGTCTTAAGTTGGTAACCATAGCTTTCGATGGCGTAGCGATGCAGTGGTCCGTTTCCGTCGTTGTCAGGCTGATTTACGTCAACTCCACAGCTTGCCAATGTTCTAGTGGCAGAAATATTATCTTCGCAGCATGCCACAGCAAACATAGTTGCGCCACTTTCTTTGCTGAGTACGTTAACATTAGCACCCGCTTTAATGAACAGGGTCATAAGTGCGGTCCGGTCGCCGCTAATCGCCTTTTCCAAATAAGTTTTACCGTCGTTATCAACCGCGTTGATGTCGAATCCAGCTGTTAGTAATGTATTGGCAAGTTGTACACGGATATCAGCATCATCAAAATCGTAACTGGTAACCACCTGATGCATTGCCGATTCCGGATCGGAAGACAGTTTTCGAGTACCATTCACGTTAACTCCGTTTTTGATCAAGGACTCAACTGCTTCAGGATTACCATAGCTGCAAGCAAATATCAGTGAACCGATATCGTCAACTTGTGCGCCTTTGGCAGCCAAGTGTTGGGCTACTTCGACGTGCCCTTTGGCCACCGCGGCGATATGAGTAGATTGCCCATATTTCACCGATTGGATATTGGCGCCCTTGCCAAGTAGCATGTCAATAATTTCCTTATGTCCATGTAGAGCAGCTGTAATCAGTGGTGGTTCACCCCAATCGCCACCGTCAGCACTGCAATCTTCGTCAAGTAGCCGCTGTAGGAGTTCTGTGTTGCCCGTCTCACAAGCGTGAGATACCGCTGTATCCGTATCTACTTCAGCGCCGTGGGACTCAATTGCGGCGAGGATTTCGGGGATATTCCGTATTTTCGCTCGCAGCCATATACTGCTTCTATCGTTCCATGCGGTTGTATCCAAATCCGGTGAAAATTCTAGTATCGTTGTGACAAGGTCAATGCTGTCCAGCTCAATCGCAAGAATTAATGGCGTCTCACCACTTTCATCGTCCGTGACATCGACGTCCGCGCCGGATTCTAACGCTGCTCGGACCGATTCAATATCCGTGCTACGTACGGCCCCCAATAGGTCACTGCTGCTGCTGTCTTGTTCCTGATGCGCATCCGTTTCGTCACTGATTACATCCTCGTAGTCATAACCGTCTATCCAATTTCCGCTAGGAGTGCTGGAAAGGATCACTTTTGCCCAACAACTAGGGTACTCGCCTTGGATGCCGATTGACTGTTCATCGTCGAGTTGTATGATCGAAATGGCTCGGCGATCAATCAATGCAGCTTTCCATTCATCTTCCGTGGCATACTCCGCGTTTTGAATGGGACCGTGGTCAGCAATTGCTTGCGCCCAAGAAATAGAATCTGGGCCTAAACCTTCACGGAGGTCGAATTCTTTACACACGACTGTCTCGTTACTTACTAAGCACCCAACGGCTTCCGCCATCGATGACTGCAAGAACGCTGTGATGTTTTGAAAGAGATAGGGGTCAATTTTAATGCCTTCTTTACTGATGCCATCCTCATCATCCTCGAGGGTATGAAATTCAATTCCTGCAGACGCATTACCATACCAACCGGTATGAGAATATCGAATCATCAAATCCGTGCCGCGTTGAATTTCTAGGCGGCCTGTACCTGGTCGGAAGTCCATGTAATATTCAACGTCTTTCGTGGGACTAGGGGAAACCCCTGAAGAGTTGTTTGACGTGTTGGCAGACTTGCGTGATGCGGGCGTTGATTTCTGGACACTCGGGGGGCAGTTCGCTAGAGTCGTATTGCTGAGGTCCACTACCTTGGCAATTTCCCGCGCAACAGCACTGCGGGAGTCGAGGTCGTCCGGAGATTTAGCAAAATCAGCGATCCCTACCAGTAAATCTCGGTACGTTTCGATTAGCGACTCATCGTAAACGGCCAGACGTTTACAGGCGTGACCGCCCGCCCAGGTTGTGTCAGCGCAAAGAAAACCAAACGGTCCGTCATCTTGCAAATATTGATTCAGCAGTTCCGCGGTAGATTTTTCCTGGGCTAGGGCATATTCAGGACGGAGTTTCGCAAGGACGTTCGTAAGGGCGACCGTAATGACTTTTATGACTTCTTCTTCTTCAGGTGTAATAACATCATCATGACCGGTGATAATTCCGACAACACGCAATATGTCCATAGAAACCGCTAAACGCAAGATCGAGGCCCCTGTTCCGTTTGAGTAGAATTGCATCAGTTCTGGACCGAGGATACTATCGCGGTTCTGATCATCGATAATCGATTCAGCGGTTCGATGGATCGTTAGGATTTGTTCTTTAATTGTGAGTAGTTCTTGAGCAGGCATAATATGTCCTTTTGCACTGAATTCCGAATAGTCTAGCTTCCCTCATCCTACCCTCTCAACCAAGACCGGTTCAAAGGGAAAATACCGTAATTTGAGGAGAAATAACAAATGTACTTAAGTAGATATGTGACCTTGGAGAGCCTCCGGCAAAGTCACCTTGCGGTCAAAAACTGCTCATCGTTGCAGTAAATGATCCGCTGGGTGAGGAAGTCTATCTCTCTTCGGTCTGATATCGAACAACGCCCTCACCCCTTCCCATCAGCGCTCATGCATTTGTTGCCTGTCGCTCGCTGTGCTATCATGAATCACTGCTAGTTAGCTAACGGCATTTATATTGTAATTAGTTCAAAGGGTTTATTTTTATCACTGAGGCGACCGAGATATTTTATTCTCAGCTGGTGTAAATATGTTACAAAAATGCGTAATTACAGTTTGCACTCTATTGTTAGCGGCTACGAATAACTGCGTTGTTGCTCAGGAAGTTCACCCATTTGACCGACCATTAGAAGAATTGTCTCGCCAATTTGAGGTTGATCTGCTGCGAGCATTTGAATCCAGTCAAATTCCAGTGGAAACTGAGAAACAACGGCTAACTCTTACAGACCCGCAACTGATACCAAAATTACAGGCTATTATTGAATCGAGTGACGACGCGCTCGCGGAAGAGGTTACACGGTTTCTTAAGGAAAGCAGACAGGAACTTTCTAAGAGCGTTGAGAATTGGAGTCAAACCGCTGCAGAGAGCCGAAAGATTCCTGACGACTTTAAAGAGGTAAGAGATAATCGACTAATCGAGAGTCGGATCACTCCCGACTATAACAAATTCCAAGTTTTTTTGTCCCGCATCCCGGACAACCTCTGGCTATTGTTAGGTCTTCCAATAGCCTTGTCGGCCTGGTGTTTTTTCTTTCGGGAGTCTATTCGACGTACCCTTTTTCAATTTCGCGCCGCGCATTTATTCCAATTTCCTTCATACCTTACCAACAAAGAATTAATTGTTGGCGCGAGCGCCGTTAATGTAGTCGGAATAATTCTCATGACCATCATTTGGTTTATTATTGGTGCCTGTCTACCCGTGGATACTAATCCGAACGCTGAAATTCAAGATCCATCCAAGTCCAATTTGCCTTCACGAATTAAAGCATCCACAGCCTTAAGGAAGCATACGGATTATAGATTATTAGGCCCCGCACCAACAACGAATCAATTTACGGCATCTATTGACGAGATGCGGACAGATTTTGCAGATGCAGTACTGACACGGTACACCGCACAAAGACTAAACAACTTGCAGGTTGAATACATCGCCAAGGTCAATGAACGTGAGCAGGAGTTTGCATCCGCGGTTCTTAGTGCGGACAATTACATTGAATCCGTTGAAAGGGTGGAACAATACTATCCATTTATTTTGGTAATACTACTGTTACCTTTGGGAGTTGTGCAATTACGTCGTAGCGGTTCAAAACAACTGCTCTGTTATGCGTGCAATGCCCCGACATTAAATCCCAAACAGAACGAACCTGCATTTCTTATTTGCGGTGATCCCGTCTGTGGTCAAGAAACACTTAAAACCGATGCGACCTATGATCGTTTGTTGTTTTCCACTGTAGGCGAAACCAATGGCGGAAAAACTCAATGGCTGATCACTCTAAATGACATGATAAATCACTCCAATCTTCCATCTCAATGGAAACTGTTTCCGTCTCTTGTACCCGAAGTACAGGAACACCTAACCAGCATTATGAAGAGCACAAGGTCCACGGGAAAAGGCCTCGTAACCCCGCCTGACAGAGCGAATAATCTGCCGCTGACCTTTGAAGAGCATGGCATTCTCCCTAGTCGTAAATTCATTGGAATATGTGACTACGGCGGGGAATGGACGGGCGTTCGCGAAGACACACAGGTATCACGGCGGAGGGCTTTAGCGAGCGATGGTTTCCTTTATTTTTTGGATCCGACACAATCTGGCGACCAATATCAAAGGCTCATGGAATTTCACTCCCAGCTCAAAGAGGAAGCTGATGTCAATAATAATAAAAAATCACTCGACAAGCCGGTTGCCGTTGTACTCTCTAAAATTGATCTTGTGGACGAAGCCAGTGGTGCCCTCATGGATTCACTGCGTGCGACGCTCAATGCTAAAACAATCAACTTGAATCTGATTTATGATCGTTCCCAATGCGTAGTGGATCATTTGCAACACATTTTCCCTGATTGGGACGTTGAAAGACGACTTCGTGAAGTCTTTGGCGAAAAATACTGTTTTTTCCCAATGTCAACCGTAATCATTACCCCAGACGAAAATGGCGTTGATGAGGATCCTCGTCGGTTCCAAAAACCCATCGGGGTCTTTGAACCGCTCATGTGGCTGCTGCACATGCGCGGTTGCCGTGTTTTTGAAGCAGATAATCCATATTAGGAATTCCATGTCACCTACTACGCTCAAAGAAGCAACAGTCGAACTTGTATTTGACTGGATATTGTACGGACACGCTCCAAGCACGCTCAGTGAAGGTGAATTCCATTTTGTTGCCTCATCTAAGGAAAAGTCCAAGTGGTCGCAAGAGCTAAAACGTTTTGTTAGTACATTACCGTCCAGAGCATTCAATAGCGTTGATAACGCAGATCAATCGATGAATACCGGGATTGTAAATTTGGCGGTAGGCACCAAAACCAGTGAGACTGTGTTTTTTGCCTCGGTCCCTACGAAAGAGACCAAAGGACGTCATGGAGCATTCGCCCATATCTGTTTTATTTCCAGAAATCCAGTTCGTGACAAACCGCAGATTCCACTTTTGGCTTTGATGACTCGTGACTCCAATTTGAAACGGAATCTAATCACTGAAACAAGTAGAATTGTCGATTTATATATTGATCAAACACCTGATTCTCAACCAGCGGAACCGATTACCGTTGAAATCAAACATTCTCCCCTTAAAACTGGGATACCGGATTTTGAAGACCCGTTAACACAGTATATTCTGCAACATCTGATCAAACCAATTGTGGAAACCGAATCCACTCTTGTAGTAAATGCTCCTGCCGCTGTTATCCAAACACATCTTAATGAACTAACAAACTTCCTCGCCAACCAAGGAGTTCCCATTTGGACGGAGTTTATGACTCATGTGGACGCCAAAGATCTATCCAATCTACCCATCAATTCCATGCACATTATTGGCGTAATGAAACACGGTTCCATCGGGAATTCCTCGGAGTTCTCCGATTTTTCGAAGAACAATCCGGCTACCTATATCGATACAATTGACAGCGGCGGCAAACGAACCGTTACTGGCGTGTCCGCTTCCCTGAAACAAGCCGTCGAAACAAACGAATTCCGCCAATTTGCTAGCAATATTAAAAAATACTCGGAAGGGGAATGTGACCTTGCCTCACTAGTAAAACCATATATCCAAAGTCTGGAATCCTCGGAAAGGAAGCTCTCAGAATATATTCAAATCATCAGAGCTCTAGACAAACTCGAAATTCTGTTCAGCCAACCTCGCAACACAAAAATGAAAGACAATGAGGTCGACTATGCACTAGGGTTCATTGAGTTCGTTTTTTCGCCAGCTCAGTCAAAGCACGCTTGCAACAACCTCTTGTGGAAATTATGGCGCGGGAATCCCAGAGCGTTCTCGGACTCTATCCCATTCAAACAATTATATTTACCCAAACAATTCAAACAAGATTATCATGCAGCATGGCTGGAACGGGATCTTGATGATCTTAGAACACTAGATTCTATCGCTAATAATTTTAAAGAAGATGGTACAAACGAGTACTATAAGCTGACGCTCAAAATTGCCAGCGAGAACATTTCATCAGCCAGCGACTCAATTGATTTTATCACCCTTTTTCTTAGAAATATAACCGCATACGTCGCGGCGGCACATCAAAATATCCCAGGCCCGTTCTTTCCCGGCGAGTGTATTCGTGAATATTATACGAAAGCCGACTTTCCACGCCTGCTCTGCAATTGGCACGCTACCAATAAAGCGAGATCTAATGAAAACCACATCCAACTTGTGTTGTGTGAATTAGTATCCAATGCACTTATCTGTTTGGACGACACCGCGCTAAAGACAATAGGCGAACTTGTCGACGATGCTCTCGAACACGGAGAGCCGTCTTTCTGTGATGCCCTTAGGAATGCAATTGGCGATTCTACATTGAATCTCAAAATACTCATCCCCCTTCTATCAAGCATGAGACATCAACTAGGGTTAATTCATTGCATAAAGGTATCTGGATGTCAACTGACACACACTGCTGAAACACTGCAGAGGCTGCGGTCTTGCATCAGCAAGGAGACAAATCGCTGGATCAAGCAATGCGTTGACTATCTGGAACGGTATGACCCAATTCCAGCCGATGTCCAGAATTACCTCAACACTGCAATAAATTGGATAGGAAACGGGACCAACTGGCCAGAAACGTATTGGAAACGAATCTTAGCGGCCATGGATGTGATTGATCTGAGTCAAGTTTCTGAAAACCAAGTTAGCATAACGAAGGTCATCACAGAACGTTACATTGCAATTAAACAATTGCATGACGACGCTGTCCAAGCAAATGCATTTCCAGATTCTTTAACCGACCACTACGACGCTTGGACAATAGTGTTTGAAGCTTTGCGCACTCGCGCTGGCAAGATTAAGAAGGAGAACGAATGAGTGTAGTTCATTCAAATCGGCAAGCAAAATACAATGCGTTGGGATTATTCACGGGTTGTTTGATCCTCTGCGCAGTTAGCACTCCCGCATTATTGCCCGGAGCCAAATCAAATCAACCAGAAATTGTGCGGGACTTTCCTGCGGTTGAGCCTTTCCCGGAACCTGATTCAGTGGCGACGCATCAAGACGACATGATCACTTTTTCCCCTCAGTTTATTTCCGCACGGGACAGGCGACAAAGAACGTATTCAGATGTCCGTTTGCTCACTAACCACTTGGAGTCATCAGATATCCCGCTCCCAAGCAAGAGTTCTGATTTACAGGAGGTATTTGATGACGTGCGACGACTGACTGAACTCAGGGATAAGTTGGCCGATTTTAAAAACACTCTACTCGTCGAAAACGAGCCGAGCGTTGGTCTCCCAGCGTCCCGCGTTCCAAGCCTAGTCAACAACGCCGACGCATTTTTTGAAGATTACCGTGAATCCATCAAGCTTTTTGCGGCTCTTGAACTTCACGCACCAGAACTTGTCATTGAGCACAAAGAAACCCATGACTTTTATTTGGTCAAACACATCACCTATCCAACATTTCAGACGAGTGTACGTTTATTAACGGAAAACATCACTTCCGACACACATTTTGATGCGATGGTACAAGGACATGCGGTCCTCCAAAAGCAACTTACCGAGTACGCATACGACACGGGTCCTGCGGGCAACCTTACACAAATCCTCGCCTGGCGAAAAGAAAATCAAATCACTTTACAAGCGATACAGCACCTTCGTGACTATCGCGAAAGCGTATTCCCCGCGAACATTATTCACTTAGATAAGTTTCTCGAGTACTTTCCTACAGCTCTAGATAACGCTCGTAAAGAATTTCATGAAACCTTACTGAATTATCTCGCCCTACAACTCAAGGAAGAGTCTTATGTAGTTCTTTGGGGGCAACCGAACGATCTTTCTACAGCTAATGAAGTAAAGACCGATGCGATTAAACTCCATTTAAATAACACATTCCTGCCAATTGATTTCATCACAAAATTCAATAATGATGTCAACTACAATTCAGATGATGTTCGTAGAATCACAGTCGGCTTAACTACCTATTCAAACAAGATATCTTCAACGCCAAAAAATGAAGCGATTCGTTCATACAACGAACTCCGCGCGAATCTGCAGTTCGAACTCGAACCTTATGAGGTATTCAGGGAGTCCATGAATGCACATAGACGTGCATTGCCTGCTGGGATTACCAATAAAGCGGAACTATTATTTGGCACCGTAAATATGTGTAACTATATTTTCATTCGTGAGAAACAGTAATGGCTTTTCCATATTCAAAAACGACGTTGGGCATCCGCATCGTCATGACGACTCTCATTGGTTTTATTTGTTTACTAACAAACTCAATCAACGCCGATCAACCAGACTTGGTTGATTTGGAAATTCAGTTACGGCAGCAGATGGCAAAAGTACTAAGCTCTCAAGACGAGTTTTCTAATTGCCGGATCGATCGTGTCGAGCTATCGCGGCAACCCAATGAGATGAAACTACATTGCATTATTGGGAAAGATACCGACCTGAACCAACTAAAAGAGACCATCAAGAACGATCTCCTGGGTGCTGACAAGTTAAAAGAATATGCTGCGTTTCAGATGCAATTGGAATCTCATGTTATTCCGCTGCGGACGGACATTGCTAATCAACTGCAAAATTCTCTCCTCAATGAAGACAAAGTCAAGGTTCTCGGGAATTACCGTTTAGCGGCAATTCGTTTTCGGGAAGATAACGGAATTTCGATCACAATACAGTCGATCGATCAACAGGCCGCAAACCAACTCACTGACGACGAGAAGGCTGCTATTTGCGTTTTGCTTGAGGACCAAATTCGAACTCATCCAACTTTGAAAGACTACGGCGCTGAGCGCATTTTTGGGACTCGGCTGGAAATCAAAGACGGTGCAATTATTGCACGGGACATCATTAAAACATTTCATCAGGACTTCGCGCCAAATGCTATCGTGATCCGGTCCGTTTTGCCGAATTCCCGCCGTGGTATCGATGTGATTGGATCACAAAGTGCCGATTTAGATTCAGCTACCGCCTTACAAGAACTTACGTTAATACTCGAGCAAAACGGATTGCAGGGTGATCCTCTTAAAAATAGCTCCATAAACCTCGTGTCAAATGATGTTCCTCGAATAGCTTCTACACTTTCCGTGCTGACAACTCAATTTGACGAGAGTTATATCGGCAACCTTCACTTCGACACGGACGGAAAATTGATCGTTCCTATTTTCGGTTTAAAAGACTTGGAATCCGCTGCTTTTGACACTAGGCTTACGACGCTGTTGCAAACGGAGAATTTGAAAGGAATTCCGAGTAACCAGCTCTTTGAGATTGTAATAAACATTTCCGATATCAGGCTATCAGATGTAATTCAAAACCGCATGAATTTGGAACGATTAAAGGGAGCTCTGGTCACGAAGGTTCGATACGCAGTAGATCAAACACTTGTCATTCAAGGGATCTGCAATGATCAAGCAGACAAAGTTAAGATTGATCAGATCTTACTGGAACTCAAGAATACTCCGGCACTAAAAGATAAATTTCCCGGCGACCTGGACTCGAGAAGTTTTGCGATTAATCCTATACGCAGCATCGTACCCTATCTGAACTATGTCGCCGCTAATCAATGGAGACTGAAGTATATTCACGTTACAGATGTCACACAATCCAGCGTTGATAAGCCTCTTACATTAGTTGTTGAACATTATTGGGCGCCGTTGCAACGGGACCCTACGCTAGAAGGTATCAGTGATACTGGACAAACATACCGCAAACTTATTGAACAACACCTGATGCTGGCACTCAATAATATCGACGACTACAAACCAAGACTGCGCAACGGAATCAAGTTGGAAATAATACCTAAAGTGCGAAACGGTGAGGCGAACCAGCAAGGAATTAATTACGAGGAGGAATTAGAGGACATCTCGGTAAAATTACAAAAACTTGATCAGCGAACACGAGAGTCAGACAAGCAATCCCTGCAGGCGACGATCGATGAACTGGATCGGCTTTTAGAAGGCAACCCCGGATGTTCAGCAATTTGGTGGTTGCGAGCGTTTTGTCATTTTAAGCAGGACCCAGATAGTCCTCTTGTAATGCGTAACCTATATAACATTATCGCGATTGAAGCTATAATCCGGCGGCAAGGCGGTCTGCGAGAACAAGATACTTTCGAGCTAAATAACACGAACGTGAAGCTGTTACGTTCAACACTCACAAGCCTTAAAAACGTAGAAGAAGACGTTCCAGCAATTCATAAATGGTTTTATGAAACCATTAGAGAATAGCACCTTATCGCTGGCAATCTCAGTGAGTTAACGGCGATTGAGATTGACCGCTACTAATCTTTACGGTGAACATAGACGTAATAAGCGCTAAAGATCAGGTCCTCGCCGCGGAACCAAGTGTGCAGCGCGATTGGACCTTTTTTGAGCTTGGCGGTGAACACGACCGACTTGTCACCGGACTTC
>Ga0208879_1003560_pt1 | contig 12692 bp, 11 predicted proteins | sample Knorr_S15_td_Bot_FD_185605 | JGI IMG/M metagenome (GOLD analysis project Ga0208879, IMG submission 185605) | Marine microbial communities from Southern Atlantic Ocean transect - Knorr_S15_td_Bottom_ad_5009_LV_A (SPAdes) (version 2) | ecosystem: Environmental > Aquatic > Marine > Oceanic | place...
CGACGTCCTGGTGAGGAACTACTGGATCATCAAGGTCTTCTGTTTTTTTGCGTCAAACGCCACCGTGTACATTCTCAACAGCCTGTATGTTTTCGAGAGTGGCCGCCACCGCCGCCACCATGAGGTGTTACTTTTTTTCCTGATCGCTCTTTTTGTTTTTCTGGGGGGCACCTGGTTTGGCACGTTTTTGATCAAGACCGGCGGCTGGCAGACCACCTACGCCTACCTTTTTGTACTCGCACTGGGTGTCCTGACCAATTTTGCCCTGCGTAAATTTGTGGTATTTAAACGATGAGGCTGTCGAACCCCCTTCCTGTTTGCTGACAAATAGTTACATGAAAAATAACAAGATAAAGTTCCTGCTGTGTGGCCTCTTTTTCATTGTGCTGGCCGCGATCACCTTCCGTTGTGTGTGGGGGGCGGATCTTGTTTTTTCTGCTTCGGACATGAACATCGGCCGGCTGGCCTTCAAGAAGGGGAATTTGCCGGAATCGTTCACCGGCGCTTTTTTTGCATCGCCGGTGATGGGCAACAACGGCTTCGGTTTTACGCTGTTCAATATTCTGCTGACGCTCATGCCGCTAACGGTTTTTGCGAACGTCTTCTATGGCTTGGTGCTGGTGTTCGGTTCGCTATCCTTCGTTTGGTTTCTGCGGCTCTGGAACCGGAGCTGGACGGCTTCGGTATTCGGGGCGATGGTGGCTTTCTGGTTCAATTCGATCATGCTGGCGGCCGGCGGGCATGCTTATAAAATGGAGGTGTTGGCGTTTTCCGTGCTGAGCCTCTGCTTAATCGAGAAGGCCATCCGGTCCGGGTCGTTGCGCGGAACCTCCGCATTTTCGATTCTTGCGGGCCTTTCGGTCGGAATCATGATGATCGAGCAGCAGGATGTCGCCTTGCTGGCGGGCCTGTTTGTGGGGTCATACACCGTGTTTCGCTTGGTGCAGATGCATGGAAAATCGGTTGTGCACTGGTTGTGCGTGTTGGTGCCGATCGGGGTCATTGCGCTATCGCTTTCGGGCAGCACGGTGCTGAGGTCGTATGAACGGAACATTGCCGGCGCGGCTCAGGTGCAAAAGAAGAGTGGCGATGACAAGTGGAACTATATCACTCAGTGGAGCATGGTTCCGTCCGAATGGCCGGATCTGATTGCATCGGGGTGGAGCGGCTGGGGCAGCAATGACCCCCGCGGGCCCTACTGGGGAAAGATTGGCCAAGCGGCCGAATGGGAAAAGACGAAGCAAGGGTTCCGCAATTTCAAGATCACCAGCATTTATTTCGGCATCATCCCATTCCTGCTCGGGGCATTTGGCCTGGCGAGTGCCGTGGGCCGCCGGAAGGAGACGGAGGCCAAGGTCATGCTGTTCTGGAGCGTTGCCGGTTTGATCGGGTTGTGGCTGGCGTTCGGGAAATATTCGATTCTCTACAAGCTCTTTTTCGAACTGCCGATGGTTAGCAATATCCGTGCGCCCATGAAGTTTCTCGATAATTTCCAGATTTGCCTGGGCATGGTTGCAGCCTATGGGCTGGATCGGTTGCTCGTTTCTTCCAAGGAGGAAAAAGCCACCAAGACCCTGTGGATGGTCGGCGCGGGTTGCTCGGGGTTGATGCTTCTTGCAGGCCTTAAATATTTGGTGGCGCCGGCGGGCCAGATGGCGTCCTTCAACAAAATGGGTTTTGCCGACTATTCCTCCATCATGGTGCAGAACATGTCGAGCGCCTGGTTCCACGCTGCGTTGCTGGCCTTTGTCTGTGCCGGGTTGGTTTTCATGGTTTGGAAGAGGGGGAAGCCGTCCCGCTGGGTCGGGGCGGCATTTATTGCCGTACTGGCCGTGGATAGCGTGGCGCTGACATCACACTATTTCCGCGCCGATAATATCGTGGCGCTCAAGAAGGGCAATGTGCTCATCAATTATCTGAAGGAGAATCAAGGGGACGAGCGGATCTTCTTTATGGATCAGGCCGGCATCTACAACCAATGGCTGGCCGCCGATGGGCCGTTCCATGGGTTGAATATTTTCAATATCTGGCAGATGCCGCGCATGCCGGTCGAATACAAGGAATATTTAGGGACGGTCGGGCCCAATCAGATCCGTCTGTGGGAGTTGTCGTCCGTTAAATATGTGGCAGCTCCGGCCGATGTCATGCAGCAACTGCAACAAAATCCAGCGCTTGGAAAAAGGTTCCAGCCGGTACTGAACTATCAGGTGCCCACGGCGCAAGGCATGCGGCCGGATGTGCTGCTCGAGTTCAAAGGTGCCATTCCCCGCTTTTCCCTGTTTACAGGCTGGGATGTCCAGCCGCTGGAAAAACATTGCGAGATGCTGGCATCACCAACGTACAACACACGCACAACGGTTTTGGTTTCGTCGCCGTCGGATTTGTTGCCCTCAACCAGTCTGGAAAACTTTAAATCGGTGGAAGCGGTTGTTACGAAAAAAACCGCCACCATCAAGGTGAAGTCCGCGCATCCTGCCATCCTCCGTTTTTCGCAGCGCTACCGTCCGGGTTGGCAGGTTTTTGTGGACGGCGAGAAGGCCAAGCTTCTGAAAGTGGACTATCTTTGCATGGGTGTTAACGTTCCGCCGGGTGAGCATGTCGTGGAGTTTAAGTGTGCGAGCGGGCATGCCAACTTAGCTGTGATTCTCTCGATAGTCTTTGTGTCAGTGGGGTTGGGAACGATTCTTATCGTGCGTAAATAACTTGATTTATCAATGATCAAAACCATTTTCAGATCCTTTAACAAGGGTGGATTGCTCAAGCATAGCTCGATCCTGTTTGCGGGCACGATGGGGGTGCACGTTCTGAATGTCCTGTTCCAGATGTTTATGGGGCGGTACCTGCGGCCGGAAGAGTATGCATTGCTCGCGGCATTGCTGGGGGTGTTCAACGTCCTGTCGACTCCGCTCTCCGTCATCGTTTCAACCTTCAACCGCTACTCCAGTTTGCTGGTTCAGCAAAACCGGGCAGGTGATGTGCTTCGGCTGGGTTTGCGCTGGGGAATCCGGTTGGCAATCATTGGCGCCATTCCCTCGCTTCTTTGTTTTATCATGCCGCAGTATATTGCGGACTTTTTCCATCTGGAACGGGTGGAGCCCGTCTATATTTTCGGGGTCATTTTGATTGGTATTTTTTGCCGGCCGGTTGTCAACGGCATGCTGCTGGGCATGCAGCGGTTTAAGCTCTGGTGCATCGGCAACGTCATTGGGGCCGCGGTTCGATTGGGCGTTGGCATTGGTCTGGTGCTTTTGGTGTCTCCGTTTGCCGGCTGGGGGTTGCTGGGACATGGCATTGGATTCTACAGCACGATTCTGGTCGGCGGTTTTTTTATTTTTTCCGGCAGGCATTCGGCGCAGACGACCCAAGAACCCCTTCCCAGAATCGAAGGGTTCCTTTTTGGCAGTTTCTTTGTGCTGTTTGGCTCCTCGGTGCTTATGACGGCGGATGTTATCTTGGTTAAGAACCTGTACCCGGAGTCGGCGCCTGACTTTGCCTATGCCGCAACCCTTTCGCGGTTGGTGTTGCTCGTACCCACCGCTTTCATCGGGGCCATGTTCCCGAAGGTGGTGGCCCAGGGCCGGGGAACCCGCGAGCATCTGAGTGTCCTGAAAAAAACATTGGTGCTATCCCTGCTTAGCACGGTTGCAACAGCGCTCATGATATCGCTCTTGGCCAACTTCCTTCCCCGATTTATTTATGGCTTGGACGAGGTTTCTGCAGACCTCGTCCGCTGGATGCGGATGCTGGCGTTTATCATGGTTCCGATTGCGCTGTTTAATGTGTTTACCCGTTTTTTGCTGGCCCAGCACCGGTTGCTAAATGCGGCGTTTATCCCGCTGGCCGCCGTCGTCTACATTGGCTGCTCGTACAAGTGTACAACCGGGGTGGACGGGATTCTCTACATCCTTGGATCCGTTTCCATTGCCGCCCTGTTGATCGTGGGAACGATGGTGGTTCTGGATGCCCGAAAACAGGGGGTGGGCGAATGAAGCGTTTGGTTGTCTTCTTTCCATCGTGGCGGTATTTCGGGCATTTGGCGCTTCCGTTATTCGAACCGCTGGCCGACCGCTATGAGATCACTTTTTTCCACACGGAAAAGGCGGTCTATGGATGGGCCGATTTTCCGGACCTTTCCGACAAGGGCATTAAAACGGTTGATCTTAAGACATTGGGCACCTTCTCCTTTATCAAGGCACTCAAGCAGCTCAAGCCGGACTGCTTGGTTGTTTTGGACAAGGGCTGGGTACAGGACCGGGCTATATTACATGCGGTCCGCTTTCTGGGTATCCCTTCTATCCAAATCCAACATGGAAGCGTGGCCATTATCGAATCGCCGACAACCAAATCCTTCTTCAAGCGCGCGGCGACCGAATTCGTCAAGATCCTGAAAACCTTCAGGTTGTACAACACGACGGTTATCCGGACCGGAATAATTCCATGGTTGAAGTCGGTTCCATTCCAGCTGCAGTTGTTTCTCAATCCGAACAACTACTATTATAATTACCGCTCCGAAGTGACCGCCGACCTGGCTTGCATCACGGGTGCTTCCGATCGTGAATTCTTTATCCGCAAGGAAGGCTATCGGGAAGACCAGCTTGTGGAGATGGGCAACCAAAACTATGAACGGGCCTACGCTCTGCGCGACGAGCCGGTCCCGGAAAATCGACATAACCGAATCCTGCTGATCCCTCAGCCGCTGTTTGAGGATCATATCCTGCCCGGTGGAAATGAAAAGAAGCGGGAGTTCATGGAAGGATTGCTGGATGCCGTCGATCAGCTCGATGGCGTGTCGCTGGCCGTCAAACCGCACCCGCGCGAAAACACGGAATGGTACCGGGCCAATTTTTCAGAAGATCGGCTGCATGTCTATGGGGGCAAGACCGATGTCAATGATGCGGTATGGGAAAACCGCTATGCCATCGGTTTCTTTTCCGCGGCGCTGATCAACGCGATCATTATGCGCATACCGCTCGGGATTATTCGCTGGGTGGATGACAGCATGTACGGCTTGGAATTCGACCAGGACGGCGCCGCCATCCCGCTACAGACCGTTGATGATTTGAAAAAGATTGTCGCGGCTCCGGAGAATACGTTTAATCCGTCTTTCTATGCGTATGACCGTTCCGTGCAGACGGTGCTGACTGAAACCATCGATAAGGCATGTGGGTGACATGGCTGTTGAAGTATTAAAGAGAATGTTGGTGAAATCCGGGTTGTATGATGCTGTCTACAACATGGCTGGGCCGGCCCTCAACCGGCCGTTCCGGGAACGTTCGATCAATGTCTTCCATGGCCGGCGGTTGATTTTCATCCACAATCCCAAATGTGCGGGCACATCGATCAAGCGGGCGTTGGGCCTTCCGGCCAGCAACGTCGCCGACCATCGCGTTCCGTCGTACATGGTGCACCGCCAAACATGGGAAGCCTACTATTCGTTTGTGGTTGTGCGTAACCCGTTCGAGCGGTTGGTAAGCAGCTATGCCTACCATACATCGCCTGCGTATGGCGGGTTTTTTGCCAAGCGGTATCCACAACTAAAAGAGCTGGATCTGAAAGCGTATTTTGAACTGATGCATAAAGAGCCAACAGGGATTCGCCCGCAGGTTGACTATATGCAACATCGGCGTTCGGCAAAGCCGGTGGACAAGGTTTGTCGTATGGAGCGGTTGGCGGATGATTTGTCGGACCTGTTCGGACATCTGGGCATTCCGGTTGAGCTCCCGCATGAAAACCGTACGGAACATAAGGCCTATCGAGACTACTTTTTGGATGATGATTTTGCGCAACGCGTGCAAAGATACTATCAAGCAGACATGGAAGGTCTGGGTTACGAATTCTAGGGAGATGAGGGATATGGGTACTGAGCGTAAATCATTTAAAATGGCCGGGCTGGGAGTCGGTCCCGAGTATTCTCCACTTGTGATTGCTGAACTGGGCATCAACCATGAAGGAAGCCTGCAGACCGCATTCGAAATGGTGGATGCCGCGGCCCGGACCGGAGCGAGGGTGCTGAAGCACCAGACCCATGTGGTTGAAGATGAAATGATGCCGCTTGCCAAGGAGGTTGTTCCTGGAAATGCGGATGTTTCGATCTACGACATTATGGACCGGTGTGCACTTTCGGAAGCGGATGAAATCCGGTTGAAGGAATATGTGGAGTCCAAGGGGATGATCTTTCTGAGCACCCCCTTTTCCCGGGCGGCGGCCTTGCGGTTGGAACGAATGAATGTGTCCGCCTATAAGATTGGCTCGGGCGAGTGCAACAACTATCCATTGATCGATCTCATCGCCTCCTTTGGGAAACCCATGATCATCAGCACAGGCATGAATACCATCGCGAGCGTTCAGAAGACGGTGGCGATTTTGGAAAAGCATGGGGTGGATCATGCCTTGTTGCATACGACCAATCTGTACCCAACGCCGAACCACCTGGTTAGGCTCGGGGCGATGACGGAATTGGCTGAAGCTTTTCCCGGCACCGTATTCGGATTGTCGGACCACACGGTCAGCAACCATTCATGCTTCGCGGCCGTCGCGTTGGGTGCTTCGGTTCTCGAGCGGCATTTTACCGACCGGATGGATCGCACGGGACCGGACATTGTTTGCTCAATGGACGAGCTGCACTGCCAGCAATTGGTTGAGGGATCCAAGATCATTTGGGAGCAAAGTGGCGGAAGCAAAGGACCGGCGGATGAGGAGCAGGTAACGATTGATTTTGCCTTCGCCAGCGTGTGCACTATTGCCCCGGTAAAAAAGGGGGAATGCTTCTCGCCGGAAAATATTTGGGTAAAGCGTCCCGGAAAAGGCGGGATTCCGGCGGAGAAATTTGATCAAATTCTGGGCTTGCAGGCCGTGGCGGATCTCGCCGCCGATGTGCAGCTGCAGGAATCGGATATTGCATGGGAGCAGGCATGAAAAAGATTTTGTTCATCACCGGAACGCGCGCGGATTTCGGTAAACTGAAGCCTTTGATTTGCGCAGCGGATCAGAGCCCCGATTTCGAGGTTACGGTTTTTGCCACCGGCATGCATCTACACCACAAGCATGGGCTGACCGTAACGGAAATTGAAAAGAGCGGCATAAAGAATATTTTCCGCTACTACAACTTTACGACCGAATCCACCATGGAGCTCACGCTGGCCAAAACGATCGAGGGAGTCTCCTCATACATCCGGGAAGAGCCCCCCGATCTGATCGTTATTCACGGCGACCGGGTCGAGGCGTTGGCCGGGGCCATTTCCGGCGCGTTAAACAATATTCTTGTGGCGCATATCGAGGGCGGCGAAGTATCCGGCACCATCGACGAATTTCTGCGGCATTCCACTTCGAAGATGAGCCACATTCATCTGGTGGCGAATGAACCGGCTAAGAAACGATTGGTGCAGATGGGCGAATTCCCCCAAACGGTATTCGTTATCGGCTCGCCGGATATTGACGTGATGCTGTCCGATGATTTGCCCAGCCTTGAGTATGTCAAGGATCGCTACGACATCAGATTCGAGCAATACGGCATTTTGATGTTCCATCCCGTTACAACCGAGGTTGACGAGATTGAAGAGCATGTTGATGCGTTGGTGGATGCCGTGCAGGGATCGGGACGGAACTATGTGGTCATCAATCCCAATAATGACGTGGGCAGTTCGGTCATTCTTGCGGGCTACAAGGCATTTGAGAATAATCCGAAATTCAGATCTTTTCCTTCCATCCGGTTTGAAAATTTTCTGGTTCTGCTGAAAAACTGCGCTTTTATCATGGGCAATTCCAGCGCAGGGATCCGGGAAGCGCCATATTACAAGGTGCCGACGGTCAATATCGGGAGCCGGCAAAGCGGCCGCTCCGTGCGCGAAGACATTATCCATTGTGGCTATGAAAAGGCGGAAATTCGCCAGGCCATCGATGACGTGGATCGCTATGTGCCCATCCATCACGACGATCACTTCGGGGCCGGAAACAGCAGCGAGCAATTCATGGCGTTGCTGCATAATCCCCGCTTTTGGGAAACCGCAAAGCAGAAACGCTTTAACGACCTGCAGGTGGATGCGTGAGCGGCGTCATCGGATTTGTTGCTTTTCGGGCGGGGTCCAAGCGCCTGCCCAAGAAAAACGGGCGCAAGCTCGGGGATAAGACGCTCTATCAAATTGCGCTCGATAAACTGGTGGCCTTGAAGAGGGCGGGGGTGCTGGAGGCGGTGGTGGCATCGACCGATTCGCAGGAGTGGCGCACCCACTGCGCCGAAACGTATGGCGCCGAAATCGTGCTCCATAATCGGCCGGCGGCGGTGTCGGCGGACCGGTCCAGCGATACCGAAGTGGTGCTGGATTTTTTCGAGCAGCATCCGGAATTCAAAGGATGTGCCGTCCTTCTTTCGCTCTGCACCTATCCCTTCATGAAGTCCAGTGTGCTTGGGCAAATTGTACAGGTGCATAAGGAGGGCAATCGCTCCGTATTTGCGCTGACGGAATCCCATCACATGCCGCAAAAGCTGCTGAGGGTTGAGGGTGGAGTCATTAAGCCCTATCTATTCGAACGAATGAAGGAGTTCGAATCAAACACCAAGGTTTTGCTGGAACAACATCCCCCGGCTTTTCACAGCACGGGGGCTTTTCTGATTGCCGATGCCTGCCAAACAATGACGCAAGTGAGTGATCTTTGGCATCAGGACAATATCGGATACGTGATGGATGACAGTTTCCATATGGACATTGACAATCTAGCGGATTTTGAGCTGGCCCAGCTCAGGTATGAACAAACGAAAGCCTACGAATGAATGAACCACGCATTGCCTTGATCGGCGCGGGGCAGTTTGGCAGTCGGCACCTGCAGGCGCTCGCTCTCTGTAAACGGCCCCTGGAACTATATCTGGTGGATCCTTCGGCGGCATCCCGTGACGTCGCAAAAGAACGCTTTGAGGGCATTGAAGGATTCGAACGCCATCCGATTCAGTACGTGTCGGAGTTGGATGCATTGCCGGATGCATTGGATGTCGCGATTGTCGCGACTGCGGCATGCTATCGTCGACAAGTCATCGAATCGCTGCTCCCCAAGTGCCGGGTCACCGATCTGGTATTGGAAAAGGTGTTGTTTCAAAGTGCCGTCGATTGCCGTGAGATGAAAACCTTTCTGGAAAACTATTCGACGCGGGTTTGGGTAAATACCCCCCGCCGGATGTGGAAATTATTTAAAGGAGTGAAGTCCGCGCTCGAAGGTCGGTCGGTCCGGCATATTTCTTTTAGCACGGCGGGCTGGGGGCTGGCTTGCAATGCCTATCACATGCTCGATTTGTTCTCATGGCTGGCGGGTTCGCCGATCGCGGAACTGTCGACGACCTTTCTCGATCCCGCTCCCATTCCCGCTCGCCGAGAAGGATTCCATGAGCTGACCGGTATGCTGGCGGGGCGGTTGGCCTCGGGCGCCCGGTTTACCATTACGGACCATCGGGAAGGCCGGCTCCCGTTCAAGCTGATGATCGAAACCGAGGAATGCTGTTTCATGGTGCAGGAAGGCAAGGCCGCAGTCGTGGTTCTCGATGGTGACGCTCCTGAAATTGAAAAACTGTCGGGGATCAAGGAGCAGTACCAAAGCCAGTTGACGAACGAATTGGTAGAATCGTTGCTCGATTCCGGGACGTGTGTGCTTCCGGCCTATGCGGAGGCCGCCGCGATCCATGAAAGGATGCTGCCGGCCTTTGCAGAAATATTCAATCGCAATGGATTGGGAGAGAATGGTGTATGTCCAATAACGTAACAGACAATGTGTGGCTGGTCGGCGCCGGAAAAATGTCGATTGAATATGCCAAGGTATTGGCGTCAATGAACATTAAGCCGGTGGTCATTGGACGAGGAGAGGCCTCAGCGGCCGAGTTCACAAAACAGACCGGGCTCGATGTCATTACCGGGGGGCTTCCGGGGTTTCTCACATCCAATCCCGATCAGCCGACGGCGGTGATCATTACAGTGAACGTACTGGAACTGTCAGCTGTAACGCGCACCATCCTTGATTATGCCCAGCCTCGGATCTTGGTTGAAAAGCCCGGCGGAATTAATGGCCGGCAACTGCAGAACATTCAGGATGGCATCGGAACCGCTGAAGTATTCATCGCATACAACCGCCGCTTTTTTGCATCGGTCCAGAAAGCGAAAGAGATTATAGATGGCGATGGTGGTCCGGTGGCGTGCTCCTTCGAATTCACTGAGTGGGGGCATGTGATCGAGCAACAGGTTTTAGGTCGCCCTACAGAAGAGCTGGCGCACTGGGCGTTGGCCAATTCATCGCATATTTTTGACCTGGCTTTCTTTCTGTCGGGCCATCCCGAGAAACTGAGTTGCTACACCACCGGGGGGCTGTCATGGCACCCGAGCGCCAGCCGGTTCAGCGGGTCCGGTATCAGCAAGCGCGGGGCAACGTTGTCGTACCACGCCAACTGGGATGCGCCTGGCCGCTGGAAGGTCGAAGTAATGAGTTCAAATGCCCGGGTGCTGCTCTGCCCGTTGGAAAAGCTTCAACTCCAGAAAAAAGGTTCGGTGGCTTGGGAGGACGTGGAGTTGGAAGAGGCGTTGGATCAATCCTATAAACCGGGGCTGTTTGAAATGGTTTCGACGTTTCTTTCAGATGCCCCCTCGCCGGATCTGTGCCGTTTCAGCGAGATGCGGGACGTGTTGGATACCTATCAGCGGATCGCAGGCTATTCCAATTAACGGGCACTCGATCATTAGGCGAATGCGATGAATGACACTCTGAGAGAAAAAATTACGATTTTGGTCAACGTGCATAATCGGCACAGGCATTTAGCCCGACAACTCGATTATATCCAAGCGCACTATGACCATATTCTGGTGTTCGATTCATCCGATGTTGAATTTGCGGGAAAAGGCGACTATCCCAACGTGGAATACCACTATTATCCGCAGTGGGAATATGTCGATAAGTTGGCGGATATTGTCAAGAAGGTCGAAACCCCCTACGTCCACTTGTGTGCCGATGATGATTTCTATGTTCCGGCATCGGTCGTTGCCTGCGTCGCCTTTCTGGAAGATCATCCCGACTATGCTTCTGCGCATGGGCACTATCTCTCGTTTCATTGGGATGGGAAGTGTTTTGATACGCAACCGCTGTACACCAATTACATGGGCCGGGAGATCCGAAGTGATGATGTGGCAACCCGTCTGAAGGAAATCTTCGGGCCCTATATTCAACTGCTGTATGCTGTGCATCGGATCGAAAACCTGCGTGAGTGTTTTTGCCTGGCGAGTAAGTCCCAGGTGACGAATCACAGGTTGGTGGAATTGCTAGTCTCAGTCATTGCCATCATTAACGGGAAGCATAAGGTGTTGCCCATATTTTATGGTGCCCGGGAAATGCTCTATAATTCCGCCGGCACTTTTATTCCCACAATTAATGAAGTCTTGAAGCGAGGTGCGCTTCGAAATGAGTACAACCGCTTTGTCGCATTAATTTCCGACTATATTCAGACAAACTCGGGTATGCCTGCAAGTGATGCAATAAAGGCGTTTCAATCAGCCTTTTTGCCCTACGTGAATAGTCGGGCCCGAAAGGTTAAACAGCTTCCTCAGCTGCTTCCAGCGAAATTGCGGATATGGCTAAACCGCTACAGGCACAAGGATGGCGGATGGAGTGCGGTTGGACTTGCGCCGAACACGGAGTTGGATCGCATCAGCTCGTTTGTGCAGCGCCACAACTGTTGATAAATTGGTTAACACGCCTTTGTCCCGAAACAAATTTAGCTGCGTAATATGAAATAGATCACTCACTTACCGGGTTGAGGGGCTTGGCGGCTTTGCTTGTATTCATTTCGCATGCCTAGCATGGATTTTGGAGAGGAAGTTTTTGCTGTGGATGACGGTTATTTCTTTTTAAATGTGTTCACAAGCTCAGGTTTGACGGTTTGGTCGTAGACCGTTCTAAAGGTGTCTCTATCAATTTTCCCGAGAATGGGCTGAAAGTGCTCATACAAATACTCGCAGTTCTGCGTAAGCAATGGATAATGCACTAGTGTGACGGGGATGGATCGGCGCGCAAACTTTAGCAGCAAATCATATAGGCCGGTTGCCAGAATAAATTCCTGCTCTTTGGCATTCCGGGTTTGGGTCAGCCCTCCGGGAATGATGAATAGGTTGAGACGGTAGAGTAGCTTACGCAACCAGGACTCTGTCTTTAGATTTTCCCGCACGACATGTCGCCGGCTTTCCGCGGCATCGTGTAGATCTCTCATGGGGATGAATACATGCTCGATGTTCACGTCATCACGATCAAGCACTTCGTCCGCAAACTGATTGAACGAGGGACATTTCACGATATACGGAGCATCGTCGTTCCGGATGTCGTATTCCAGGCCCGCCCTGGCGGTTGGGTCGATTTGCATGCGGTCTTTTGTAAAGCCGGTATCCAGCCCCAGGTTGGTTAGTAGCTGCACAAGGAAGGTAGTGCCTGCGCGGCCGGTTCCGGCTATCAATACATGGTTTCTTGGCATAACGTAACGATTTCTATTTGCTAGAGGTTCGAGGCTGTTAAGGGTGTTTATATATTTGTGTCATTCACCAGATAGAGCGGGCGCTCTTTGATTTCGTCGAAGACGCGGCGGATGTATTGGCCGAGGATGCCCATGCAGAGCATCTGGAGGCCGGAGACGAAGAAGATGGCCAGCGTGAGGTAGGTGGTGCCGGCGTGGCTGGGGG
>Ga0208879_1003565_pt1 | contig 12682 bp, 9 predicted proteins | sample Knorr_S15_td_Bot_FD_185605 | JGI IMG/M metagenome (GOLD analysis project Ga0208879, IMG submission 185605) | Marine microbial communities from Southern Atlantic Ocean transect - Knorr_S15_td_Bottom_ad_5009_LV_A (SPAdes) (version 2) | ecosystem: Environmental > Aquatic > Marine > Oceanic | place...
AATACGTAATAACGTACTATTAGTAAGCCCAACAAATAATTTTGTAGATCCTCCAGTAAAAGGAGATACTTTAAAAGCTGTTGGCGAAGCATTTAAAAGCGCATTTGTTAAACTCGTATTAACAATACCTCCTGTCCCTGCGACAAAATTAGAAGTTTTCTCGATACTGAATGTTGGAGTACTTGTACTTGAATTAGAATAAAATATATCAAAATCAGTATCGAGGGCTGCCTCATTAATAAAGCTTCCATCAGCACTCAGCCCATCTTTTGTTGCTGTAATATAATATCGGGTAGAAAGACTTGGGTAACTAATAAAACGATGGTTGTTTCTAGGGTAGCTTTGTATCATATATGTTCCACCATTATCAATTTCGGTATAGCCACCATCTCCACCAAAGGGATCAGAAAACCCGTTAGCTCCGGCTGTAGCATTAAGTTTAAATTGAGTGCCATTATCTTGGGTTCCTCCGGTTAAATCATCGGTGCCTCCAGATTTATCTATAGCTCCATAATAAAATTGGACTGTATTATAATCTTTATTTCTTGATGAAATATTTGTAGTAGCTCCAGAAGATCCGCTTTTCGCCATAGTTATATCATCACTATAAAACACACCTCCATCTGTACCAAAAACCACTTTATTTCCATTCCCTGATCCTGGTCTAAATATCATAGAATGCTGATCGGCATGAACCAACGATACACCTAAAGCGTTTAAATTATTATTATTCGACCATTTAGAGATTTGACTCCAATTTGCACCATTATCGGTAGATCTAAATAAATCCACCCCACCAACCACCAGATTGTCGTTGGCATCTGCTTCAATTACTAAATCGTAAAACGCCTGGTTTCTGGTAAAATCCGCTGCGGGAATCCCAGTATCTACATCACTGGGTTCGTTTAAAGTTGAAATGTTCATAAATGCATCTGTAGTAGTAAAAAGATCTACTTCACCATTAACATTTGCTGCAACCCAAAGTGTGTTAGCACTAACATTAGATGTTTCGATTTCGGTTCTATCCGCATTAGCTATAGTGTGCATTAATGTAAATGATGTGCCATTTGTAGATCTATTTCAAGATCTGATGGGTTGGAAGGTGTTCCATTTGATTCGTTAATTGTTATTTTGGACCAGCTCGTCCCATTATTTATAGACCTCCATACACCCTGCTCACTTAATGAGTGCCATTGGTTGGGCGAATTAGAAAAGCCATATATTCTCCAGCAACTGCTGCATATAACTCTGTAGTGCTCCCAACATCTCTGGCTACAAGATCATTAATATAAAAAATTCCATCTATTTGTTGATTCCCATTACTTGTTCCTGTATATCCTCCAAAAATATTCGTCCAGTTTACACCAGAATCTGTCGATTTCCATATTCCTCTACCTAAAACTGCACCAATATAAAAGGTGTTTGAATTATTAGGATCAGAAATTATTACATTAACCGAAATATTAGCTCCTATACCTGGTACTAAAGTCCAGGACGAACTTGCACTTGTTATATCATTATTAACCCATAGTCCTCCCGAAACACCTCCTGCAAAAACTCGGTTATAATCTGCCATCTCCATTAAGTACGCCTACGTCATGTAGGATCAAACATAATCCCTCTTGTCCGTCCTCCTATATTATTTGGCCCCCTATCAACCCATGGATTATTACTATCTCCGCCAACACCTCTAGAATTCTCTCTTTGCAATCTCAATTTTTGCTGTAATTCTAAAACACGTTCTGGCATAGGTCTTCCTGTACTAGGATCTAGAGTTAGTTCCCACATTCGTTCGTTATAAGCGTTAGGTGGTAATCCCATAGCCTTACGTTCTTCTTTTGAAAGATTTTTTGTTGTATTAAAAGGGCTATTATCTAATGCTAATTTGTGCTTTGCTCTTAAATTTTCAATGTTTGATTCGTCTTCTTTATTATTAATTAAAAAAACAAAAAATGGCTAATAGAAATAATATCAGATAAAGTGAAGATTTCTTTTTCATGACTATTAAGTTTAAAATAAGAATTGGACACTATAAATTTAAGGATTATTTTATTAATTAAATTGAAATCCTTTTAATTTTTTAAAGGTCAATACTGCATTACTATCAGATAAAAGCGACACGTAATGACAAACATTTAGCATCCTGAGATAAATTTCTGTTTCATTAAAATTTATTGTGCTAGGCAATAGTTTTAAAATCAATTTATCGTAACTCGAAGCTTCCCCATAAAACGCATTGTTAACTGCATTAATAAAAGTGTCCAACAGTTTAGTTATAACTTCATACCCAGCAATCTCTTTATCAATAACTTCTTTAGATTGATACATGTTTTCGATACTTAATTTAATAATGTCGTTTATTTGAGCTTCATATTTACTCTTGTCTAACAATGCAGTCGAAAAATTTCCTTTTAAAATTTCATCTTCATTATTCATAAAAACAGTCACGGCCTCATTTATTAAGGTATTAATTGCGATAGCTCGTAAATAGCTAACTCTGTCTTGCACATTGGTTAATGTATTATATTTACTGGTATTAATGGTGTCTCTAACCAAATTAATAAGATATTCTAAAGCAAATTCTTCTTGAATAAATCCTAAGTTAATACCGTCTTCAAAATCTATAATTGTGTAGCAAATATCATCTGCCGCTTCTACCAGATATGCAAGTGGATGCCTAATAAAACTTATATCTTTACCGTGTCTTGTTTGAATTAACCCTAATTCGTTTGCAACTTCAATAAAAATTTCTTTTTCAGGTTGAAAGAAACCATATTTTTTATCTGTAATGTGATTAGTAGGTTTTTTTGGAAGTGATTCTTTTGGGTATTTAGTAAAAGCTCCTAAAGTCGCATAACTTAAACGTAAGCCTCCATCTCTTCCTTCCCTACTTTGTGTTAGTATTTTAAACCCATTAGCGTTTCCTTCAAAATCGCACAAATCCTGATATTCTTTTTTGGTTAATTGCGTTTTAAATTGCTTTCCATTTCCTGTTTTAAAAAATTCTCCAATAGTTTTTTCTCCGCTATGACCAAAAGGCGGATTACCAATATCGTGTGCTAATGCTGCTGTTGCTACAATGGCTCCAAAATCGTTAGCTTGATAACCAAGGGTTTTATTTAAATGAGGATATTTTTCTAACAATTTTACGCCAACTTGTCTTCCTAAAGACCTTCCTACAACACTCACTTCCAAACTGTGTGTTAAACGTGTATGTACAAAATCGGTTTGCGATAAAGGAATGACCTGTGTTTTGTCTTGAAGGCTTCTAAATTCAGAAGAAAAAATAATACGATCGTAATCGACCTCAAACCCCAAGCGTGTTTCGTCTTGTTCTTTTCGTAATCGTTTATTAGTGTCGCCAAAGCGTTTTAAGGAGAGTAATTGTTCCCAATTCATAGTATCATGTTAAGTGTACGCAAGATATATTATTTAATAATCTTTAGGAAACATTAACTTAACATTAGAGTTGGTTATTTGCAACGACAAAAACTAACATTCTAATATGAAATTTAAAAATACGCTCTGCGTACTATTTCTATTATTAGTAATAACTAATATAAACGCTCAAGAGTCATCATCGCCTAAATTCGGAAAAGGGCTCTTTAATCTTGTTGGTCAAGATAGTTCATGGACGATGAAAATTGGTGTAAGAATGCAGTTTTTAGGAATAGCTGTTTGGGAAGATGGTGAAAGCCTAGAAACTAATTTTTTAGTTCGACGGGCACGTTTAAAGTTTGATGGTTATGCATTTAGCCCAAAACTTAAATATAAATTAGAATTAGGTTTATCAAATAGAGACATTTCTGGTGCTTCAAAATTTACCGGTAATGCGCCAAGATATATTCTTGATGCAGTGATGAAATGGAATTTTTACCAAAATTTCGAGTTATGGTTTGGTCAAACCAAACTCCCTGGAAATAGAGAACGCGTTATATCTTCTGCTAATTTGCAATTTGTAGATCGATCAATCCTTAATGCTGGATTTAATTTAGACAGAGATATGGGCGTCCAATTTAGACATCATATTAATTTATCAAATAATTTTATAATAAGAGAAATTTTTGCAATATCACAAGGTGAAGGCAGAAATGTAACTACTGGAAATCTCGGCGGATATCAGTTTACTAGTCGAATAGAATTATTGCCTTTTGGTAACTTTATTAGTAAAGGCGATTACAAAGGTGGTGATTTAAGCCGTGAACCGAAACCAAAATTAGCCTTTGGAGTTTCTTATGATTTTAATAATAATGCAGTTAAAACAAGAAGTAACCAAGGTAAATATATGGAAACTGATAATGGTTTTTATGAAACCAATATTTCTACTTTATTTATAGATGCCATTTTTAAATATAAGGGCTTTTCATTTATGGGAGAATATGTAAACAGAGATTCCAATGATCCTATAGCAAAAAACTCTGATGGAACATTAACTGGGGACGTCGTAAAAGTTGGTAACGCATTAAATGTACAAGCAGGTTATCTTTTTAAAAGTAATTGGGAAATTGCAGGTCGTTATTCTAATACTAATTTAGATAAAAATATAACAGGCGCAAATATGAAAAACGAATACACTTTAGGTGTTTCAAAATATATTGTTGGTCATAGTTTAAAAGTTCAATCAGATTTTACATATATAGATATCGCAAATAATAATTATGTACTCATGTACAGGTTACAATTCTATTTACATTTTTAAAACATAACAATTAGATAACATTTTATTGAAAAACACTATAGATATTTGCTAACTATTTTAAACTAAATTATGGACAATATATACTTATTAATGGTTGTTGCACTTGCCATTTTAGCTGTTGCTGATTTGGTTGTAGGTGTAAGTAATGATGCTGTAAACTTTTTAAATTCTGCCTTAGGCTCTAAAGCAATTTCGTTTAGAACAATTATGATTGTTGCCAGTATTGGTATTGCTGTTGGAGCTGTTTTTTCCAGCGGAATGATGGAAGTAGCACGAAAAGGCATTTTTAATCCGGGAGAGTTTATGTTCGATGAGATTATGTACATCTTTATGGCAGTAATGATTACTGATATCCTCTTATTAGATTTTTTCAATACACTTGGTTTACCAACTTCTACTACTGTTTCTATTGTTTTTGAATTATTAGGTGCTGCTGTTGCTATGGCGCTCATAAAAATTGCGGCAGACGGTGGAGATTTTTCCGATGTAGTAAACTATATCAACACATCCAAGGCTACAATGATAATATTCGGAATACTACTTTCGGTCATCGTCGCATTTTCTATAGGTGCACTTGTACAATGGGTTTCCAGATTGTTATTGTCTTACGAATTCGAACAAAAAGCCAAATGGGTTGGTGCGCTATTTGGTGGTGTTGCCTTAACTGCAATTGTGTATTTTATTCTTATGAAAGGCATAAAAGGTGCCGATGTGGCTAAACAAGGTTTCGATATTATTGGTGGAGTAACAATAAAAGATTTTTTAGAAACACAAGTACTCTCAATTATTGTAGTTAGTTTAGTATTCTGGTCATTATTGTCATATGGGTTAATTAATTATCTTAAAACCAATATATACAAACTAATCATTATTGTAGGAACCTTTTCTTTAGCATTAGCATTTGCCGGAAACGACTTGGTAAACTTTATTGGTGTGCCGATTGCTGCATGGCAATCGTACGAAGCATGGGTAGCTTCAGGTATCCCTGCACATGAGTTTAGTATGGAAGTTTTAGCATCAAAAGTACCAACACCAACATTGCTTCTCTTTATAGCAGGCATGATTATGGTTCTTACATTATGGTTTTCCAGTAAAGCTAAAGCTGTAGTAAAAACATCTATAGATTTATCCAGTCAAGGTGAAACTAAAGAACGTTTTCAACCTAATTTTTTATCTCGTGGATTGGTGAGATTTGCTATAGGGTCTTCTAAAATATCGTCTTATATTTTACCTGAAACATGGAAAGCTAAAATTGAAAAACAATTTGAAAAACCTGTTATTACTTTATCTAAAGAAAAAACACATGAGCTTCCTGCATTTGATATGGTTAGAGCATCGGTAAATTTAATGGTTGCCGGAGTTTTAATATCTATTGCCACATCTTATAAATTACCACTTTCTACAACCTATGTAACCTTTATGGTTGCTATGGGAAGCTCGCTTGCAGATCGCGCTTGGGGAAGCGAAAGTGCTGTGTATCGTGTTGCAGGTGTATTGAATATTATTGGAGGTTGGTTTTTTACCGCAATAAGTGCTTTTACTGCCGCCGCCATAATGGTATATTTAATTAATCTTGGTGGTCCAACTGCTATTGCAATTTTATTGTTTTTTGCTGTATTACTTTTAGGCAGAAATTATATTTCTCACAAGAAAAATTCTAAAGAAACAAAAGCTGAAGACAGTTTGGAAAAAGCTGAAAGCAGCTCGGTACAAGGCGTAATTTATGAAAGTGCTAAAAATATTGCTAATGTTGTAAAACGCGGTAACCGTATTTACACTAATGCTATTCAAGGTCTTGCACTTCAAGATTTATCTGCACTTAAAAAGAATAAGAAACAGATTGTTAAACTTTCGGCTGAAGTAGATGAATTGCGTGACAATATTTTCTATTTTATTAAAAATTTAGACGATTCTAGTGTTGGCGCCAGTCATTTTTATATTCATATTTTAGGATATCTGCAAGACATGACCCAATCGTTAGAATACATTTCTAAAATAAGTCATAAGCATGTAAATAACAATCATAAAAAATTAAAATTCAACCAAATAAAAGACCTTAAGCAAATTGATGATGCAATTGAAGAGTTGTTTAATAATACCAAGAAAGCATTTGTTTCTCGCTCATTTGAACAAATTGGTAGCCTTTTAAATAACAAAAAAGTAGTTTATGATTTAGTGAAAGAAAAAATTCAAAAACAAGTTGAACGTACACGAACAGAAGGAGGAAGTCCTAAAAACACAACACTATATTTTAGCTTGTTATTAGAAACTAAAGATTTACTAAATGCAACAATTAATTTATTAGAAGAGTATCATAATGCGCATGATAGTTCGGTTGAACCTGCGACTTTACCTTCTAGTCCTGAAGATACTTCTGGAAAATAAATCATAATATGTTTAGAATAAAAACCACCTCATTGGGTGGTTTTTTGTTTTGTATCTTTGTCTAACTTAATATTTATAAAATGAAAGAATGGTTTAAACACCTATATCTTCATTCCATAATTCAGGATTGTTTGTAATAAACGAAGTCATCATATCTTTACATTCTTGATTATCGACAACCATTACATCAACTCCTCGAGATTTTAAAAGTGCTTCTTCGCCTAAAAAGCTTTTGTTTTCTCCAATTATAATTCTAGGAATTCCATACAATAATATGGCGCCACTACACATGGCACAAGGCGATAAGGTTGTATATAATGTGCAGTAATTATAGACATTGGCAGATTGTCGTCCTGCATTTTCAAAGGCATCCATTTCTCCATGAAGCACAACACTACCTTCTTGAATTCTCCGATTATGCCCTCTTCCGATAATTTTTCCTTGGTAAACAATAACAGAACCAATAGGTATTCCTCCTTCTTTTAATCCTTTCTTTGCTTCATCTATAGCTACTTTTAGAAATTTATCCATACTAAATTCTTATAAAGAATTTTTTAACTTAACAAAAAAAGCATCACTTTCAAAATCATAGAAAGAGATGCTTGATATTATTTAGATTCCTGCCTACGCAGGAATGACATTTTATTAAGACCCACACATCAAACAATCGTCTCCTTCAGCTTCTTTTGCCTGAGCAACCAAGGCTTTCATTTCGTCGGCTGACATTGGTTCTACTTCAACTTCTGTACTGGTTTGCTTTGCGAATTTTTCAGCAGTTTTAACAGCTAGTTGTTTTTGTTGTGAAACTAAAGTTTCATTTACATCAACAGCCTCAACTGCTGGTTCAGATTTCTTTTTATTATCTAATGTAAACTTAATAGCATCTACAGCACTCTTTGTACGTAAGTAATACATTCCGGTTTTTAAGCCACTTTTCCATGCGTAGAAATGCATTGATGTTAGTTTTGCCATAGTAGCTCCTTCCAAAAACAAATTTAATGATTGTGATTGATCAATAAAATATCCTCTTTGGCGAGACATATCTATAATGTCTTTCATGCTTAACTCCCAAACCGTTTTATACAGCTCTTTAATGTCATCTGGAATGTTATCAATGCCTTGAATAGAACCATTGGCTCTCATAATATCTTGTTTTAAACCATCATTCCAAAGTCCTAATTCTACTAAATCTTCCAGCAAGTGTTTGTTTACAACAATAAACTCGCCTGAAAGTACGCGTCGTGTATAAATGTTTGACGTATATGGTTCGAAACATTCGTTGTTACCCAAAATTTGAGAAGTACTTGCTGTTGGCATTGGTGCTACTAATAAAGAGTTGCGAACACCATGTTTTAGTACTTGCTTACGCAGTTTTGCCCAATCCCAAAGTCCACTTAATTCTTCATCTTTAATTCCCCAAAGGTTATACTGAAATTCACCTTTACTAATAGGTGAACCTTTATAGCTTTGATAAGGTCCATCTGTTTTTGCTTCTTCCATTGATGCTGTAACAGCTGCAAAATAAAGTGTTTCAAAAATATCTTTGTTTAATTGTTTTGCCTCGTCGCTTGTAAAAGGCAATCGCAATTTAATAAAGATGTCAGCAAGTCCTTGTACGCCGAGACCTATTGGACGATGACGAAAATTAGAAGTTTTTGCTTCTTTTACAGGATAGTAATTTCTGTCTATTACTCTGTTTAAATTTTTAGTAACACGCTTAGTAATTCGGAAGAGTTCTTTATGGTCGAATTCACCATTTTTAATAAACATTGGTAATGCTATTGAAGCTAAATTACATACAGCTATTTCGTCTGGAGACGTGTACTCCATAATTTCTGTACATAAATTTGAAGATCGAATAGTCCCTAAATTCTTTTGATTAGATTTACGATTAGCTGCATCTTTATACAACATATATGGTGTTCCTGTTTCAATTTGAGATTCTAAAATTTTCTCCCAAAGTTCACGTGCTTTAATCGATTTGCGTCCTTTATCTTCTGCTTCATATTTAGTATATAGCGTTTCAAATTCTTCTCCATATACGTCACATAATCCTGGACATTCATTTGGACACATAAGCGTCCAACTTGCATCTTCTTGAACGCGTTTCATAAATAAATCTGAGATCCACATCGCATAAAACAAATCGCGTGCACGCATTTCTTCTTTTCCGTGGTTTTTCTTTAATTCAAGAAAATCGAAAATATCGGCATGCCACGGTTCTAAATAAATAGCGAAACTCCCTTTGCGTTTTCCACCACCTTGATCGACATAACGTGCTGTATCATTAAACACTTGAAGCATTGGGACAATGCCATTACTTGTGCCATTAGTGCCAGCAATGTAACTTCCTGTTGCGCGAATATTATGAATAGACAAGCCAATTCCGCCAGCCGATTGCGAGATTTTCGCCGTTTGTTTTAAGGTATCGTAAATGCCTTCAATACTATCATCTTTCATAGTTAATAAAAAACAAGACGACATTTGTGGTTTTGGTGTCCCTGAATTAAATAATGTTGGAGTTGCATGTGTAAAATATTTTTTAGACATGAGCTCGTAAGTTTCTATTACAGCATCTAAATCGTTTAAATGAATTCCGACAGAAACACGCATTAGCATGTGTTGAGGTCGTTCAGCAATTTTGCCATTTAGTTTTAAAAGGTAAGAGCGTTCTAAAGTTTTGAAGCCAAAAAAATCGTAGCCAAAATCGCGATTATAGATAATTGTAGAATCTAATTTTTCTTTATTATCTATAATTACTTGATATACTTCTTCTGAAAGTAAAGGTGCTTTTTTTTCTGTTCTTGGATTTACATAAGTGTACAAGTCTGTCATGACTTCACTAAATGTTTTTTTGGTACTTTTATGTAAATTGGAAACAGAGATTCGAGCAGCAAGTTTTGCATAGTCTGGATGTGCTGTTGTCATTGTTGCAGCTACTTCTGCCGCAAGATTATCAAGCTCGCTTGTAGTAACTCCATCGTACAATCCTTCTATAATTCGCATAGAAATTTTTACAGGATCTACTAGACTATTTAAGTCATAACACATTTTTCTCACTCTCGAAGTGATTTTGTCGAACATTATTGGTTCTTTTCTGCCGTCTCTTTTTACTACATACATACTGTGGAATACGTTTTATTTTTTCTGATATTGGTTATCTGAAAAAAGATTAGTTAGTTAGTCTAAATTTAATTCTGAAACAAATCAGAACAAGGTTTATAAATTTAGTTTGGTAAAACTAAAGTGTTGTTTTGGAAGCTTCTAAACAAAGGAAGCTTCTGTTTAATTATCTATTGGTATGTTTGTTTATGCTCCCTTTGCTAAAGGAATAATACTTTAATTGGATTCTCAAAAGTAACCTTTTGAACGTTTGTGCTTAATTAAAAATCGGCATCGAAACTGAACTTATCTTTATCTTCTTCCTTATGAAGAACTCCTGCTTTTTGATATTCTGACACGCGTTTTTCAAAGAAATTGGTTTTTCCTTGCAATGAAATCATGTCCATAAAGTCGAAAGGATTGGTTACATTATATACTTTTTCGCAGTTAAAATCTACCAAAAGTCTATCGGTAACAAATTCAAGATATTGTGTCATTAATTTTGAATTCATCCCGATTAAACTTGCTGGAAGTGATTCAGTAATAAATGAGCGTTCAATATCTAATGCATTGGTTAATATGTATGTAATTCGTTCTTTAGAAACTTTATTTATTATATGATTCTCGTGCAAATGCACAGCAAAATCGCAATGTAGACCTTCGTCTCTTGAAATAAGTTCGTTTGAAAATGTTAACCCAGGTAATAAGCCTCTTTTTTTAAGCCAGAAAATGGAGCAAAAACTTCCAGAAAAGAAAATGCCTTCAACGGCTGCAAAAGCAATTAACCGTTCAGCAAAACTTGGACTATCTATCCATTTTAAAGCCCAATCTGCTTTCTCTTTAATGGCAGGAAACGTATCGATGGCTGTAAATAAATCATTCTTTTCTTTATCGTCTTTTACATAGGTATCGATTAATAACGAATATACTTCAGAATGTATATTCTCCATCATAATCTGGAATCCATAAAAGAATTTAGCTTCGGTGTATTGCACTTCTGAAACAAAATTTTCGGCTAAATTTTCATTTACAATACCATCGCTTGCAGCAAAAAAGGCTAAAACGTGTTTTATAAAATAGCGTTCGTCATCATTTAATTTGTTATTCCAATCATAAAGATCTTGGTGTAAATCTATTTCTTCGGCAGTCCAAATACTTGCTTCTTGTTTTTTATACCATTCCCAAATGTCATGATGTTGAATAGGGAAAATAACAAATCTATTTTTGTTTTCTTGTAAAATAGGTTCAATTTGTTGTGACATATTGGTTATTGGTTATAAATTTTTAATCGAGTTTTTTAGACTCTAATTGATACTTACAAATATTTAAAATTGAGGGCAAAAAAGAAAGCCATTTTTATAAACATTATTAACAAGTTTTTAACAACGTGTGAGTTTACTCTTAAATGAAGTTGAATTAAAAAATAGTCTTATATAGCTGATTATCAAATTTTTAAAATTACTTGTAATCGTGTAACTCTTTGATATAGCGCATTTAGTGAAACTCCAAAAAATTAATTCTTGAAAATATTTTTTAGTATTATATATTATATATTAGTGCAAATAAAAAGTGAGAGTAGTCTACTCTCACTTTTCCCTATAATTAACTAAACTAACTAAAACTATAATAAAATAAAGAATAGTTTTATTTATAAAAAAATAAACAAAAAAACCAGAAGAAATTCTGGTTTTTAATTGATTAATAGCAATTAATATAAAAGTGATTTCCTATATCACTCATTTATTTTGTTTAAACCTATATAAATTCGCTACCCAAATATCTTAAAAAATATGTCAATACAATATTTAAATGTATAGATAGTTTGTTTTTGCGTATGGATGGTATGTCTTTTTTATATTTTTAATTTTAGTAGTTTTACAAAAACTTTTTATACCTTAAATACTATCTTTTATATAAGCTGTTATAAAAACAGTAGTACTCTAACTATTTTTATATATGCTAAATGCAGTAATTGTTGATGACGAGCCAAAAGCCATCCAAAGTTTATCTTGGGAACTAACTCATTTTAGTGAAGCTGTTAAAATTGTAAAAACCTTTACCAATCCTGAAGATGCCTTGATTTTTTTAAAACCCAATATTCCAGATTGTTTGTTTTTAGACATACAAATGCCTACCATGGACGGATTTCAATTTCTAGAAAAATTAACGAATCGGGATTTCGCTGTTGTTATTACAACTGCTTATGATGAGTATGCTATAAAAGCTCTTAAACACGAAGCCATAGATTATCTGCTAAAACCAATTGATTCTGATGATTTAAGTGATACGATACAAAAAATAATAAAGTTCAACTCGAGAATTTTAAATTCAAATAAATTAGAGAGGTTTCTTTTAGATATAAATAAAAAGCAAAATGCTAAAAAAATTACAATAAATACAGATGGTAAATTAGTCTTTCCTGAAGTCGAAGACATTTTATTTATTGAGTCTGATGGTAATTACAGCACCTTTTTTTTAACAAAAAATTAAAGGAAG
>Ga0208879_1003569_pt1 | contig 12676 bp, 9 predicted proteins | sample Knorr_S15_td_Bot_FD_185605 | JGI IMG/M metagenome (GOLD analysis project Ga0208879, IMG submission 185605) | Marine microbial communities from Southern Atlantic Ocean transect - Knorr_S15_td_Bottom_ad_5009_LV_A (SPAdes) (version 2) | ecosystem: Environmental > Aquatic > Marine > Oceanic | place...
AAACTGGCCCCAAAAAAGAAGGATGGAGGTTCCGCGCTGGGCAGAACCTCCAAACCGAATTTTAACCATTAATGGTTATTTCTTACCTTTACGTTTTGCCTTTTTCTTGGGCGCTGCCTTCTTCTTAGCTGCCTTCTTCTTCACAGCTTTCTTCTTGGGCGCTGCCTTCTTCTTGGCTGCCTTCTTCTTCACAGCTTTCTTCTTGGGTGCTGCTTTCTTCTTGGCTGCCTTCTTCTTCACAGCTTTCTTCTTGGGTGCTGTTTTTTTCTTAGCTGCCTTCTTCTTCACAGCCTTCCGCTTGGGTGCTGCTTTCTTCTTGGCGGCTTTTTTCTTTACGGCTTTGCGTTTCGGCGCTGCCTTCTTAGCGGCTTTCTTCTTCACAGCTTTCCGCTTGGGAGCTGCTTTCTTAGCTTTCTTTTTTGCGGCCATTGTTTGATGTCACCTCCTTATTTTTTGGATTTTTCCACTATCAAAAGTGGATCCATTTGTCCTTAAGAAGCGCTCTCCGGAGAGAATCAACTTCTTGGGACAGTTACTCTACGTTCGGTTTTTTTTTTGGCAACAGAAAAAACAAAAAAAATGAAGTTTTTTTTAGGGCGTTTTAAGCCGAAAAATCGGCCCGCAAAAACCCGTTTGTTTTCTAACGCCTCGGCCAGTCGAGATGCCGGTGAAGAAAGTCGTATGTGCCTTTGCCGTTGATGGTGTGCGGTCCGTCAAACCACTCGATCTCGCAGCGACCTTTCAACTTCAATTTTCCCTGATACAGGGTACGCACTTTTGCGAATTCCCAACCCACGGTTTCATCGGACGCGACTCCGTCGTCATGGCCGCGCTCGACCATGAACGGTCTCGGCGCAATCAACCCCGCCATCTCCGCGTAGTTAAATGTGCTGCCCAAATCCCACTCAAAAATCTCGTACTCACCGGTGTTCACGTAGCTGTGCGGGTTGCGCGTCGAGGCGTTCTTGCCCACCCACTCGTTGAAGTCCGCCGAGCAGATCGAGAGGCAGTAGTCGGTCACCACCGGCGGCACGCGCATCGCGGTTTTTCCGCCGTAGCTCAGCCCGTAAAGCGCAATCCGTTTTTCATCCACAAAAGGCAGAGTTTTGAGCCAGTCCACAATCTGCTGATGTTGCGGGATTATCACTGAAAACAGGGACTTTTTGAGCGGGTTCGCCTTCCGCTGGAGGGTGCGAAAACGATCCCGAAAAATGTACAGATTTTGTGGCGAAAACGTGATGAAACCGCGCTCCGCCAGCTTGGCCGCAAAGTCGTGGTAGGCGTAATGATCCCCCTCAATAATGTCCTGCGGCCGACCTTCCAATCCGTGTTGGCAGACGACCACCGGGCGTTGCTCGTTCGGCTTCAAGTCACGCGGCAAAAGCAGAATCCCGTACGCGATCACGTCCGGAAAAACATCGAGCACAACCTCGTGCCCCACCCATTTTTCCGACTCGTGACTTTTTCGGCTGCGCGCGTTGAACGGCAGAACTTCGTTGTCAAACCGGCCGATCACATCCTCATAAAATTGCCGACGATACTTCTCGTTGCTCGCCTCGAACTTGGCCAACGACGAGGTGTCCGGTTTGTAAAATTGTTTGCGCACATACGGGCTCTCGCGCAGCACCCATTGCGTGTGCCGATCGAGTTCGTGAACCTGTTCGGCGTGGCGCTTGGCCGCGCTAAAACCGTTTCGCCGGTCGGTGATGCCCTCGGCTTCCGCTTGGCCAAGCGCGATTCCCGACTTGAGTAAGTCCAGAAATTGGCCAAGCGCTTGGCCGCCGAGCGGCTCATCGGCGGCGACCAATTGGATGCCCCGGTTCGCCTTCAAGCCGTCGGTCAGTTTCCGCGCGCGGGCCACTTCGGCACGCACCGAGCCGAGCGCCGGTGACACCACCCGCGCCGGTGCGCCGCGACCGCCGGGAAGGGTTGCCTCCGGGCCGCGCGCGGCATCGACGATCAACGCACGCGGCGCGATCAGCGACGCCAACTCAGCGTCCCCGAACTGCTCGAGCAAACCAAACACGTTGCGATCGATCGGTTCCCGCCAGATGTCTTGACGCGAATCGTAGTAACCACTCACGCACGCGACATCGATCCGCGTATCGACCGCTGCGGCGTAAAGTGCAATCAAGCCGCCCTCGCCCCAGCCGACGATGCCGATCGGCGTCTCTTCCCAACGCCTTGAAAACCAGTCAACCACGGCCAACGACTGCTGCACCTCGTAGCCAATCAGATGCCGCCCCATTTCGAAGGCGCCCCGATACAGAAATTCGCGGTTCGAGAGCTTGGACATTTTCTCGGCGCGGTTTATCAGCAGCGGCACGACCACCCGGCAGCCGCTCTCGGCCAAGCGCCGCGCGAATTGCAGCTTGGGCGGCAAGCCTTCCGCCAAGCCGGCGATTTGCTCGGGGAGCTGGTTGCAATCCGGCAACGCGACCACGTTGGCGACGGCATCGCGGCCGCGCGGCTCCAGCAGCAGGCCGGTGGCGGTCACGTCGCCAAACGCCGGCCAACTGACGGCGCGGATGGTGATGCGATCCGTCTGCCCGGCGAGCGCCGACTCGGCCGTGGTACTCGCGAGCGTCAACCCGTCAAACGCGACTCGCTCGTCCCTCAGCCCGATGATGTGGGCCAAGCGCTTGCGGTTCGGCTCGACGGACTTGGCGTAGGCCGCGTGGGTGGTGACGTCGCGTTGCCAATATTTCTCGCGCCGGGCGACGGAGGCGGAAAGTTCGCGCAACAAAAACCGGTCGACACCGGCGACGAGGTGCGAGGCGATGTCGCCCTCGATTGTCAGCGGCTTGGTTTCGAGCGCCGGTTGCGCTTGGGCGGTCTGGAGCGAGAGGAATCCCGCGAATATGAGTGCGACGGTTTTTGAGGTTTTCATTGGCTTGATTGCTTGGCCAAGTTTAGGCCAATGCGCCAAGCGCTCAAGCCAAGAAAAACAGCATGACGATGTTGACGTACAGGGCCGCCAGCAGGTCGTCGATCGTGACGCCCCAGCCGCCGGGGAGCGACTGGCTTGGCCCGACCGGCCACGGCTTGGCGATGTCGAAAAACCGGAACAGCAACACGATGGCCACCGACCAATGCCAAGTCGTTTCGCCGAAGAAATAAGCCCACTCCGGCATCGAGCCGTTGGCGAAATACAGCGACGACACCCAGCCACAGAAACAGAGCGGCACCGCGACGATCTCGTCGATAACGATCGAACCGGGGTCGCGCAAGTCGAGGATCGTCTCCGCTCGCCCGCAAAACCAAACCGACGCCACGCTGAGCAACAACAGCGACCCGACAAAAAACGCGAAGCTGCCCGGCAACAGCAGCAGGATGAACAGCGGCAAGCCAAGTAGCGTGCCGACCGTGCCCGGCGCAACCGGCGACCGGCCGGTTCCCAGCCCCTGCGCGATGAGAAGAATGAGGCGGTCCACGGGTCAGCAGTCGTTGAGGTACACGTCGCGGTTTTTCCAGAGGTACAGGAACCCGGAGAGGGCAGTCAGCACCACGGCCACCCACTTGGAAATCTCCGCCACCCACCACGCCCAGGCGTGGCCGACGATCTCGAATGCGAACAGTTGGCCGACGATTCCCCAGTCGGCGTGACTGTGCGTGATGAGCAGCGCGATGACTGTCGTGATCTGCGAGATGGTCTTGTTTTTGCCCTGCCGTTCCGCCGACAGCACGAGGTTTTTGCTGGCCGCCAACAGCCGCAGCCCGGTGATGGCAAGCTCGCGAGCGACGATCAAAATCACCATCCACGCCGGCATCCACTCCAGCTCGATGAAGGCGATGAACGCCGAGCAGATCAGCACCTTGTCGGCGAGCGGATCCATCAGCTTGCCGAAGGCGGTGATCAGGTTGCGTCGGCGGGCGATGATGCCATCGAAGAGATCGGTCAGGCTCGCGGCGACAAAAAACACCAGCGCCACCGTGAAGTGAAACGGGAAGTCGATGAACAGCGCCAACAATAAAAACACGGTCAGGGCCAACCGGCTGACGGTGAGTTTGTTCGGGAGGTTCATTGCGTGTCGCTTGGCCAAGCGCGGCTAAACCGGCTCGGCGATCAAGTCGTAATCGGTGTGGCCGGTGATTCGCACGTCGGCGAACTGGCCAAGCGGCAACTCACCGCGCACCAGCACCCGGCCGTCGATGTCCGGCGCGTCGGCCTCGCCGCGGGCGATGAGGCACGGGCCAAGGTCGATCGCGCCGTTGCCCTCTCCCGTGCGGATATGGCCGTGCTCCCACGAACTCGTCTTCGCCTGTTGCAGTTCCTCGGCGTCTGCCTGTTTCTCGACGAGCACGCGCTTGGTCTGGCCCACCTGCGCCGCCGCAATCTCGCGGCTGATCCCAAGCTGCAACGCCATCGCGCGTTCGTGTCGGCTCTCCTTTTGCTCGTCGCTCAACTGGCTCGCCATCGCACCGGCCTTGGTGCCGTCCTCCTTCGAGTAGGTGAACACGCCCAGTCGCTCGAAGCGCACGTCGCGCATGAAGCCAAGCAGTGACTCGAAATATTCCTCCGTCTCGCCGGGGAAACCGACGATGAACGTCGTCCGCAACGCGATGCCGGGGACGCCCTCGCGGATGCGCCCGATCAGGTCGCGGATGTATTGTCCGCTGGTTTCGCGCCGCATGCGCTCAAGCATCGCGTCGTGAATATGCTGCAACGGCATGTCGACGTACTTGGCCACCTTGTCGCACTCGGCGATGGCGGAGATGATTTCGTCGGTCCAGTGCGCCGGATGGGTGTAGAGGATGCGAATCCAAAACTCGCCGTCGATCCCGTTGAGTTCGCGAATCAAGCTCGCCAGCGTCGAGGCGTCCGCCGGCAACTGGCTCGCCGCTGCGTTGAACCGTTCCGGCGACGAAATATTCGCCCGATGGCCGGGGCGCAGGTCGAGTCCGTAATAGGTCGAGTCCTGCGAAATCAGGTTCAACTCCTTCACCCCATCGGCGACGAGTTGCCGTGCTTCCCGCACGATGTCCGCCTGGATGCGGCTGCGATGCGAGCCGCGCATTCGCGGGATGATGCAAAAACTGCACGGATGATTGCAGCCCTCGGCAATCTTCACATACGCAAAGTGATCCGGGGTCAACCGAAACCGGGGAGTCTCAAATGCTGGGATGTAATCCGGCCGCGAATGGATCTCGATCAACGGCTCGCCCGGTGTCTCGGCGATAATTTTGGGATCGGCAGCGGCCGGTTTTTTCTCCGCTTGGCCAAGCCGCGAGCTGCGATTGTCGACCGCCTTCCGCACGATGTCGCCGACCTGCTCCACTTGGTCAATGCCCATAAATGCGTCCACCTCCGGCATCAGCTTGGGCAGCTCCTTCCGATAACGCTGCGACAAACAGCCAGAGACGATCAGCGCTTGGCCGGTGTTCGCATGCTTCCGGAACTCCACCGACTCGAGGATCGTATCGACGCTCTCCTCCTGCGCAGCGTCGATGAACGAACAGGTGTTGACGATCAGCGCGTCGGCGACGGCATTGTCGTTGGTGATCTCGAAGCCTTCCTTCAGCAGCGAGCCCATCATCACCTCGGCATCGACGAGATTCTTGGCGCACCCCAGCGAGATCATCCCGACCTTCAGCGGCGTTTGTTTTTCTGTGTCACTATCCACGCGGCGAACAAGCTACGGTCAACCCCCACCCAACTCAACCCTGCTCGGAGATCTCCGCCCAAATCGTTAGCATTCTCCCTCTCCCCACAACCCTCTCCCGCTGGGAGAGGGGGGCGCAGCAATCGCGCACGCGGCTTGGTCAAGCGCAGGTAGGGATGGCTGTCCCCAGCCGTCCGCAACAGCCCCGGCGCGCTGGGGACAGCACGCCCTACCGCGAGCCAAATTCCTTCTCCGGAGAAGGTGGCCGAAGGTGGGCAATCCTCCGGATGGATTTTTGCAGGGATTACTACCCGCCGCTGGCTTCGAGGCGATCTCGGAAAAACCCGAGCAGTTGCTCGTAAGCGGCGGCGTGGGCGGTGCGACCCCGGATGTATTCCCGGATGTCGCCGTCGAGCCGGTTGCCGTCGGCAAACCACTTCACCTGCCCAACGAACTCATCGATCGAATTGGCCAAGCGACCGTTGCGGCCGTCCTCGATGATTTCGTTGTAGCCGGAGATGTCAAACGCCACCACCGGCACGCCGAGGCTGTTGGCCTCGCGCGGCGTGTAGGCGTACGTCTCGCCCCACTGGCTCGTGCTGACGAACAAATCCGCAACCGCGTGCGCCGCCGGCATGGCCAAGCGATCGACGTGGCCGTGCGCGTGGACGTTTTCGTGCCGCCGCTCTGCCGCCGAAACCAAGCCGTTCAACTCGCCTTCGCCGCAGATGTGCCACGCGACTTTGCCGCCGTGCGATTCATTCACGCGCTCGATGACTTCGAGCAGTTGCGCGACGCCCTTTTGCTCGGTCAATCGGCCGGCCCAAAGGATGTTGAACTTGGCGGCGTCCACCGCGAACGGCGGCTTGGTTTGCGCGGCCTGTTCCGCGTAGCCGACGGCGTCGAACGGGTTCGAGATTTGCACCACCGCATGCTCCGGGAACTGCCGCTCGATCGCCGCAGTGTCGCCGCCCGATATGGTGTGAAACCCGGCCACCCCCTTGGCCAAGTGCGTGTACAATGGCGAGGCGTAAAGCAGATTGTGCAGCCGACTGTGCAGCGTGCTCGCGCCGATGAAGCGGTGCGGACAGTGGCAGCCAAACACCACCGGCGGCACGTTGCCGTAGCCGACCCGCGCACGAAATAAAAACGCCTCGGTGATCTCGTTGCGGCTGTAAACCAAGTCGTATTGGCCAAGCGTCTCGCGCAGTTCTGCGAACGTCGCGCACTGCAAATACCGCGCTTGGCCAAGCCGCTGCTCGATCGCCTCGCGCGGTTCGCGAAAGATGGTGGCGCGGTCGAATCGCCGAAAAAAATAAAGCGAGTGCAGCCGCCCGTAGCGGAGATTGAACGCCTCGTCCATCGTCACGCAATCGGCCTCCACGCCGGGCAGCGACGCGAGATGCGCCGCAGTCTGGATGCTGAAATGCTCCATCCCGCCCGCCGTCTCGAGCTGCACAGTGTTGAAAATCGCGATCCGCATTAGCGCTTAACTGCTCCCACGCGCCCAGCGTCCACAGCCGACCCGCCGGTGGCAACCGCATTTTTCCGAATTGCCCCGCGCGGCTGCTGCTCGTTACATCGGGGCCGCGTGAAAATTGTCACCCTCGACGCCTACACCGCCAACCCCGGCTGGGCTGCGCTTGGCCAACGGCGATGCGATTTATCCCGGAGGGATTATGTCCTAAAGCCCTAGGTTTGAAACCGTCAGGTTTCTACCTTGGGACTCGCGCAAACAATCTGAAAAACCCTGCAAGGGTTTCGCAACCCGTTCGCCTGTCGGTTCATCCCAGCGATGCGTGGGCTTTTTTGTAAACATCCGCGGCGTCGCGAAGTTCGATAAGTCCTTCATCCACCTCCCGGCAACGCTTTTGGATATCCTCCCTCCAAGCAGGTGACAACTCCGCTCCGGGATCAGCGTCGAGACTCTCGATCAGGCGCTCGGCCACGAATGCTCGTGCTTGAGGTGAAAGCCCCAGCGCCTTCAGTTACGATTTTTCCGCCGTCATGCTCATGGGCGATGCTTGTGGCTCATAGAGCCCTATAGTTACATGATCCTCCCTTGGCCAAGCGCTGAGGGCTGCGATCGTTTATATCCGGGCCACGGTGTAGTGCGGGTCGTCATCTGCCACGACGATTTCAACAAGGGATCCGGCGTCTTTGAGTAGTTGCCGGCATTCCGGACTCAAGTGGCGCAATTGGACGCGTTTGCCAGCTTTTTTGTAGCGCTCAGTCACGCTGCTGAGCATTTCAAGACTTGAGAAATCACAAACGCGGGCATCTTTGAAATCGATGATGACTTCGTCCGGGTCGTTCGCGGTGGATAGGCGTTCGGCGAACTCACGGACGGAACCGAAGTAGAGGAGGCCGTGGAGGGTGTAAACGCGACTGCCGTCGTCGAGATCTTTCGGGAAAAGTCGGATGTGTTTGGCACTCTCCCAAGCGAAGACCAGTGTGGATAAGATGACTCCCGCCAACACAGCCAGCGCTAGATTGTGCATGAACACGGTTATCAGGGTCACGGAGAGAATCACTAAAATTTCGGAAAATGGCACGCGACCGAATGTTTGAAAAGTAGACCACTCGAAGGTGCCGATCACGACCATAAACATCACTCCCACAAGCGCAGCGATGGGGATTTGGCCAATGACTGGGCCTCCAACCATGATGAATAAGGCCAAGGCGACGGCTGCGGTGACACCGGAGGTGCGTCCACGTCCACCGGATTTTATATTGATGAGGCTTTGGCCTATCATGGCGCATCCGCCCATGCCGCCGAAAAGGCCCGAGAGGAAGTTGGCGCCGCCTTGTGCGATACACTCGCGGTTTCCGTGGCCTCTTGTTTCGGTGAGGTCGTCGATGAGTTGCAGCGTCATGAGTGACTCGATGATACCAACCATGGCTACTGCGAAGGCCGTGCCGCCGATGACTTTGATTGCCTCTATGTTCCAGACAATATCCGTCGGGAGATGCGGTATAGGAAAGGCCCCGTTGAGAGTGCCGCTGCCTGTGCCTTCGAGAAGAACATCAGACACGGTTCTCGTATCGGCCAAGAAGAAATTAATCAGACCGACGACGATGATAGCGACAAGGGTCGAGGGAAGGGCCTTTGTTAATTTCGGTAATAGCTGAATGATCAACATGGTAAATGCGACAAGCCCTATCATCGTGAGGAGTTGGGTTTGATCGAACCAAACGCCTTCTGCTGTTTTGAATGATCCGAATTGGGCCATTAGGATCACGATGGCGAGGCCATTGACAAAGCCCATCATCACCGGGTGTGGCACTAAGCGGATGAAACGTCCGAGTTTTAATATGCCGAAGAGAATCTGTATTATTCCAGCGAGCATGATGGTGGCGAATAAGTATTGAAGGCCTAAACCTTCGCCTTGTGCTTCGCCGTAAACAACCGATTTTCCGATGACGACAGCGATGGCACCAGTGGCACCGGAAATCATACCCGGTCGGCCCCCGAATGTAGCTGTGACGAAGCCCATGAACACCGCCGCCCAAAGACCAACCAGAGGAGGTACTCCGGCAGCGAAAGAGAATGCAATGGCTTCCGGGACAAGAGCCAAAGAAACCGTTAATCCAGAGAGAAGGTCATCTTTCCAGTTACCATTTTTTTTAGATATAAGATCAAACATTAGAGCTGTAGCTTTCAACAAGCTAAAGAAGCATCAGGGAGTGCAGAGGGAGAGTGAGCCGGGTAAGGTTGTTTTTTTGCAAAAACGACAACGAACAGAAAAGCACCGGAGCCTCCGCGTGGCGCAATGTGGAGTGATAGAGAAAAAAAGTAAAGCTGAAAAATGCGTACGCAGGTGTGCGTGGTTAGTCCTTGTTATTGACAAGTAACGCACCATCTTTTCCTCGGGAATGGGAACTTGGACAAGCGCGGTTTAAGTTCCCAACTGCTGCCAAGCCAGCCCTCGGAACTTGCCGAAGCCGCTGTCGAATGTGACTACCGCTAGGCCGTGCGCTTGGGCGATGGCAGCCAAGTAGGCATCCATCCAAACCTTGGGTGACGCCGTACTCAGGGCAGCGAAATTTCGCCAGTACGATTCCACCCCGACCGGTTCCCCGACGAAGTGCACACGATCATCCCCCAGCAATTGGTCGTATAATTCCAACGCTTCCCGGTTTGTCAGAGGCAGTTTGCCAACGGATTTCCATACGGTTTCCGAGGTGAGCAAGCGAAGAAGCCCCTGTTGAGTTGCCCGGCAGAATGCTGCCGAATCTGGCTGTGTCAATTGGTTGAACCAATCGAGCGCTGTCTTGTGATGCCGATGCCCGGATAGGCTCAGAGCCAACCACACGTTGATGTCACACAGGTTCATTTACGGCAGCAATTTCCTGATCGAGTAACGCTTGATAGATTTGTTCCGAGGTCAGGTCAATCGCACCCGGTTCGCCGCATTCCACCAGCGGCAAACTCACTCGGTTTTGAACGGAAGCGACGGGTGCTTTCCTTCCTTTAAGCAGACCTTTTTGCAATAATTCTGCGAGTAAATCCTTAAGCTTTCGATCACTCTGTGCAGCGAGCACCTTTACCTCTCGCATGAGTTCATCCGGCAAATCCAACGTCGTTTTCACTGGCGCATAAAACCATAAAAACAGAATTATGTCAAATTATTATTGATCGTCTTACGGTGCAAATGCGATAAACCCCTTATTTCCTCCGTTTTTTGTGGATGCGCGGGGGGAGTTTGGTGTTGTCGCCCATTTTTTTGAGGAGGAATTCGCGGGTGACGCCGGTGTTGGTCATAAGCGCGTCGAGTTGTTTTTGGGTGGAGGCGATCTGCTTTCTGTAGGCCGGCTCAGCGGCGCGGTTGTACATCTCGGCGGGGTCTTCCTGCAGGTCGTAAAATTCAACCGCCTCGGTGTCGGGGAAGCGGATCAGTTTGTATCGCTCGGTGCGGATGCCCCAATGTTTGGGGGAGCGATTGTAGTAGGCGTAAAAAATAGACTCCCGCCAGTCCGCCGGCACTCTGCCCCGCAGCAGCGGCCGGAGGCTCACGCCCTGCATGACGCTCGGGATGGCGACGCCGGCGTAGTCGAGCATGGTCGGGCCGAAGTCGATGTTCATGCCAAGCTTGGGGCTGACGCTGCCGGCTTTGACTTCGCGCGGGTAGCGGACGATGAGCGGCATCTTGAGCGACTCCTCGAGGATGAGCCGCTTGTCGTGCATGTTGTGTTGGCCAAGCCAGTAGCCTTGGTCGCTGGTGTAGATGATGAGCGTGTCGTCGAGGGTGCCTTCGGCCCGGAGGTGGTCGAGCACGCGCTTGACGTTGTCGTCGATCGCGGCGACGCAGCGGAGGTATTTGTGGATGAGATGCTGGTAGGCGAGCGAGCGGCGCTCGGCGGGATCGGCGGAGCGCTTGGCCAAGTCGTCCTCGTAAACGAGGTAAAAACTTTTTGGCCCCTCGTCGTCGTACATGACGGAGTAATGCTTGCCCTTGAGCAGCGGGCTGGTCTTGGTGATGTCTTCGTGCAGGCTGGGCGGCTCGGGAATCTTCACGCCCTCGTGCAGCTTGGCCCAGCGCTCGGGGTACTCGAAATATTCGTGCGGCCCCTTGAAGTGCAGGCTCAGGTAAAACGGTTTTTTGGTATCACGCTGCTTGAGCCACTTGAGCGCCCAGTCGGTGTAGCGATCGGCGTAGTAGCCTTCGTATTTTTCGCGGGTACCGTCGGGGCGGTGCAGGGTCGGGTTGAAGTAGCTGCCTTGGCCGACGGTCACCGCGTAGTCGCCGACGCTGCGCGGGAATTGCTGCATGTGCCACTTGCCGACGACGCACGTTTCGTAGCCGCTGTGGGTCAACTCGCGGATGTAGCTCGGGGCGTTCGGCTTGAGGCGGCAACCGAGGTTGAGCGCGCCGGTGACGTGTGAGTATTGGCCGCTGATGATGCTGGCGCGGCTCGGCGAGCAGATGGAGTTGTTGCAGCAGACGTTGGTGAAGCGCATGCCCTCGGCGGCGAGGCGGTCGAGGGTCGGCGTGTGGCAGTAATCCTTGAGCCACGAGCCGTACGCGCTGATCGCCTCGGAGGCGTGGTCGTCGGACATCATGAACAGGATGTTCGGTCGCTTGGCCGCCTCGGCCGGCGCTTGGCCAAGCGCGAACAGGCTCACGGCGAGGATGGGAATGAGTTTTTTCATGTGAACGCAGCAGCCCAACTACCATCTGCACGGGCCGGATTGAAGGCAAAACTTGGTGTTTTCGTTGATGTTTGACTTCATCAAAATGGCCGTGATAGCTTCCCGGCCACTTTTTCAGGTCATGGAAGCGCTGTTACATCAGCCAGTTCTCGTGCTGAACCGGCTTTGGCAGGCGGTGAACATCTGTTCCGCCCGCAGGGCCTTGACGATGCTTTTCGAGGGCAACGCGCAGGTCGTGCACAGCGAGGACGGCGACTTCAACACGTTCGGTTTTCACCAGTGGGCCGATCTTTCCGAGGAGGAGCCGGATCCCGAGAGCATCCGCGGCGTGAGCATCAAGCTGCGTTTGCCGCGTGTGATTCTGCTGATGGTTTACGATCGCGTGCCGCGCAAGGAGGTCAAGTTCACCCGGCACAATATTTTTCAGCGCGACAAAAATATCTGCCAATATTGCGGCAAAAAACATGACACGAAAGACCTGAATTTGGATCACGTCGTGCCGCGACAACAGGACGGCCCGACCTCGTGGGAGAACATCGTCTGCTCCTGTGTCCCGTGCAACTCCCACAAGTCCAACCGAACGCCGGAACAGGCCAAGATGCATCTGATTCGCCAGCCTCGAAAACCGCGCTGGCATCCGTTCATGCAGGTGCGCTTCAGCCTGCACTATCACGAGAGCTGGCGGCATTTCCTCGACATGGCTTATTGGAATGTCGAGTTGGGCGAGGACCTGCAGTAGCTATTAAACCGGCAATTTAATAGTGTATCGCGCTTGGCCAACAGTTTTCAGTTTCAAGCAACGGCATCCTTGCCCAAGCGCGAAGCCCCGAAGCAACTCTGTTTATTTGAGGGGGTCATGATGGGGTGAAATTGGGGTCGGCGAGGATGCGATTGAGTAGGCAGATGAGCTTTCTCATAA
>Ga0208879_1003573_pt1 | contig 12668 bp, 9 predicted proteins | sample Knorr_S15_td_Bot_FD_185605 | JGI IMG/M metagenome (GOLD analysis project Ga0208879, IMG submission 185605) | Marine microbial communities from Southern Atlantic Ocean transect - Knorr_S15_td_Bottom_ad_5009_LV_A (SPAdes) (version 2) | ecosystem: Environmental > Aquatic > Marine > Oceanic | place...
AGATGCGTTCTGGCAGATGCGTTCTGGCAGATGCGTTCAGACTGACCCCGGCCACGGCCGGAACTGAGCTGCCAGGCTCTGGGCCCACGCCCGGTTGGCATCGGCCGTGCGACCGGCGTTGTGAGGAGTGTGGACGACGTTGTGCCGACCCAGAAGCGGGTCTGATAGCGGCAGGGGCTCCACATCCCACACATCCGCCGCCAGACTGAGTTCGTCGGCCAGCACGCGGCGTCTGAGCGTCTCCACGTCGCAGATGTGCGCCCGCGTTACCAGCACCACCAGGCACCCCGTTGGCAGTGCCTCCATATACGAGGCGGCGACGAGATTCCGCGTCGAGTCGGTCAGCGGCAACATGGGCGCGAAAATCTCGGCGTCGCTGACGAGTCGCTGCAGATGGTGCTCGCGCCGCGAGCCGGCGCGGTGAAAGGCGGGCTCGGGCGCATACGGATCCCACGCCGCGACCTCGGCCCCCAGAGCGCGGGCGAATCCGGCGTAGCGGCTGCCGATGTTCCCCGCACCCACCACCCGCACCCGCTTGCCCGCCAGGGTGCCATGGGTAAAGTGGGAGTCGTCGCCGAACTGATGTCCCCTGGCCGACGCCCGCCCCTGTCCATCGGGTGGATCGTAGTTCCACGGCGCCTGACTATCGACGATACGCCGGTGCAGCTGGGGAATACGGCGCAAACCGCACAGGGTCAGAGCCAGACCGTACTCAGCCACGGATTGGCCCCAGAACCCCTCGCTGAGCTGATCGTATATCTCCACCCCTCTGGCCTTGAGCCGCTCGGCAGCATCGTCGGACAGCGTTCCCTGGTAGGCCCCCTGAAAGGTGGCCTCCTCGAGTGCCGGCAAAGCGGCGAGACAGGATTCCCCGACCGGCACCCCCAGACAGACGAGACGGCGAATGTGGTCGGCGTCCACCCGGGACGTCTTCCGAACGATCTCTCCCAGTTCGCGCTCGTCGCCGGGGTCGAGCCGAGAGAAGGCGACTTCGCCTTCTGTTCGCCAGAGCTCGTGAAAATGGTCAGCCGCCCAGGGCCACACACCGTCAAAATCGGGATGGACGACGATGAAGCTGCTCACAGGCTACTCTCCCTCGAAGTAGTCGACCTCGTCGCCGCTGCGAAAGAGGCGGGATCCCTTCCGCAGGATGACGTTGAGCTTCTCCGAGTCGGGGTACTCGCACACTTCGGGACAACGCTCGTCGCCGACGGCCAGCAACACACAGGGCTCATCGGTGTCGTTGGTGAACTTGTGAGTCCCCGCCGGTCCGGGCGGAAAGGCGAGGAAATCGCCTTTCTGTACCGTCTGGTCGCCGCGAGGACTGACCAGTGTGCACCCTCCCTCGAGGATGACGAACAGCTCCTCGCCCGCGTGGTGAAAATGCAGCGGAAAGGTGGACTTGCCCGGCGGTAAGCGGATCAGCCGGTAACCGAGCCCGCGCGCGCCGATCAAGGCGTCGATCTCCTTCGACTCCCACCGATAACCCTCTCGGTCCAGGCCGGCCCGCCACGCCACCTGGTCGGCGTTGACCTGGTTTATATAGATGTCGCGGCGCTCCTCGAGGCATTCCAGCAGGCGCTCTCTGGCGTCGTAGAGGATCGAGTGACCGTCTCCCACAAGCATGGCGTCGAAATCGAGCGCCAGCAGCTTGCGCAGCTCCAGCGCCGCCGCCGGCGGATCCTCCAGCTTTTCGTCCGCCAACAGCGTCAACCTGCCTATGGGCTCTCCTACCACCAGATCACCGGACAGGACCAGCCTCTTATCCGGCCAGTACAGAGCGAATTCGCCTCTGCTTTTGCTGAATCGCAGGTGGATCGCCTTCAGCCCGGGTACGATCTCCTCCCCGTCACTCAGGATCCGGTCCACCGGAACTTCGATCTCGGCGACGTCATCAGCGTGGGCGGCCACTTTTGCCCCCGTGCGCTCACGAAAGGCAGCGGCCTCGCGCTCGTGGTCGCGGTTGGTGAGCACGATCCAGGCAGCGCCCCCCAGTCTATCCAGCTGCTGCTGGTCGGACTCGATCATGGCAGCGGGGTCGATGAGGACATTACCCTCGTCGCGCACCCACAGGTGACCGTTGAAGTCGATCTGGCGACGCTCGTTGAAAACCGACCAGCTGTAGAAGTCCTCGAACAGTACGCGTTTCATCTGGTCCTCCTTGTTGTTCCCCTTATCGGCTCGTTCCTGTTCCGCCCGTCCTATTCCGCTTGCCACCGTCGGCGACTAAGCCGACGCCACGGCGGCACAATTTGACTCAGTCGATGACCCGTGCGGTGGCAACATAGTCCACGGTCAACGAGCGCCTGCCACCGGACGAGATGTCCCCGGCGGTCACGTAGAGGTGGCTGGTGAGATAGCGGTCTTTGTTGGTGTGGGCCGAATAAGCCGCGACTTCGTCGCCCACTGAGAGGAAGGAAGAACTCAGGGTGAAGGTCCTCCTTCCCGCTGTAATGGTCACGCCCCCTCTCAACGATTCTCTCTTTCCTGGCGCGGGGGTCACGTCGTGCCGCAGCAGGAGGTACTCCTGTTTGTTCAACTCCCTCGCCTCGATCAGAAAGCTCGTGTAAGAAGTCTGCCGCTGCTCCATGGCGGTGGCCACCTCGGATACCCATCGATGATTGGCAAAACCCGGAAAACCGACCATGACGTAGGGGGCCCTGAGGGTGCGATTGGATTGGTTGTCGATAGTGTAGGTCACGTCGAACAGGGAGCCCAGAGCCGAGAGTCGAAAGACGACCTCCACGGCGATGCCGGGACGCAGAACATCTCCGCGCCGGTAGGTCAGTACGACGAGATCCTCTCTCTGTTCTATCTGCGGGATTCCCCATTCCTCCTGGAGCAGCTTGATGCTGCGGTTCGCTCGCCCGGGACCCGGGGCCCCGAACCAGAACCACTCCCAGTCGGCCAGCGGCAGCTGCGCTTCGACAAAGTCCACCGGCTGCCCCGTCAGCCGGAAGGAGGTGATTCCAAAGGGAGAGCCGTGGCTGACCTCAATGGTGTAGTCTGGCAAGGTGACGTACACCGCCTCCCCGGTCAGGCGAACGGCGTACCGCGGTTCGGTTGGTTCGTCGGCCCCCGCGGGACCTTCTGCTCCCTCCAACTGTCTCCCCCCCAGGGAGGTCAACTCGGCCAGGACGTGAAAATCCTCCAGGCCAACGCGGCCGTCTACAGTCAGGTCGTAGAGCGCATCGGCGCCACCAAAAGCCTCGAAAAACAGCCGCTGATCGGCCAGGTCTACCGTGCCGCTGCCATCGAAATCACCCGGTGCCGGAGGAATGCGCGTCAACTCGGCCAGGGCGTAGAGATCCTCCAGGTCGACCCGGCCATCCGCGGTCAGGTCGTAGAGTGGGTCGACGCCCCCAAAAGCCTCGAAAAACAGCTGCTGATCGGCCAGATCCACTGTTCCGCTGCCGTCGAAATCACCCGGTGCCGGGCGGGTCAATTCGGCCAAAGCGAATAAATCTTCGAGGTCGACCCGGCCATCCGCGGTCAGGTCGTAGAGCGGATTTCCACTGCCAAAAGCCTCGAAAAACAGCTGCTGGTCGGCCATATCCACTGTTCCGCTGGCGTCGAAATCGCCCGGACCCGGCGAACCGACGCCCCCGGCATCGGCCAGGGCGACCGCGGTCAGCGCCAGCACCGCGCTCAGTCGTATCCCCGTGGCCGGAATCCAGGACCCGATGCGGCTCACCGCAGCTATTGAGGATGAACTCGCCACCGTCATTTGCCCTACCTGCCTTCCTTCCTGCTTGCTTGCCACTCTGCTCTGAGAGCCGGTCTGCTCCATTGGAAACCTGACATCGCCTTAATGGGGTCCCGCCCTGCTGAATCAGGAAGCGGAAGGCTGATAAACTCCCGTCGGGAGACAGGGCAGTCAAATCGGGCCAAGGCTTTTTTTTGCCCCATAGTCAATCTGTGCCTTCATTTACATACTTACCCTGTATTTCGTGTCTGGGCTTCCAATCCTCCTAGCGGGCAGCAGTCTGTGCCTCAATTGACCCATGGTTTCAGCGGCGGGACGACTTCGCGCTCTTCTCACTGATCGTCTCGTCCATTACGTCTGCCGCCACCACGTCTTTATCATCGTTCTAGCCGCCGGCCTTTCAGTTATCAGTGGATATCTGGCGACGCGTTTGACGCTGAACACGAATCTCGCCGACCTCCTGCCCGAAGGCTACCGCAGCGTCCAGATGCTGAATCGCATCAAGGAGCAGGTGGGCCACACCAGGCCTCACCTGGTGGTGGTGACGAGCGCCGACCTGGACCGCTCGCGGGAGTTCGCCGTGGCGCTGGCGGACTCGCTGCGTGGCGGTGACCTCATCAGCGCCGTCAACCTGCGCACAAACCGCGATTTCTTCATGAAAAACCGCCTGCTCTACATGTCCCTGGCGGACCTGGACACTCTCTCCAGCCGTTTCGACGACTTCATAATGCAGAAGAAGCTGGAGCAATCGCCGCTGTATTTTGCTCTGGACGATGACGAAGCGGCCCATTTCGACCTTGGGGATTTGGAGGAGAGGTATCGACAGGAAATCACCGCGCGCGGTCTGAATGATGAGTTTTTTCTCACCAAGCAGAAAGACGGAGTAGTCCTCAGACTCTACCCCACCGGTGACTTCACCGACATGAAGTTCACCAACAGGCTGCTGGACCACGTGGGCGCCACGGTAGATCGCCTGCAGCGACAGCGCGTCGAAGGAACCCAGATCGAGGTCACCTACAGCGGTAGTTTCGTCAATCAGGCCAGCGACTACAATATGGCGGTCAAAGATGGCAGGTCGACGGCGATCTATGGCATCGTCGCCGTCGTCCTCCTCATCATGATCTACTTCCGGCAAGTAGTGGCGCCGCTGTTTATCGTCGTGCCCCTTGGGATGAGCCTGTGCTGGACCTTCGGCTTCACCTACCTCACCATCGGCGGTCTGAATACGGTGACCATGGTCCTGTTCGCTATCCTGTTCGGCCTGGGCATCGATTTCGGCATCCATATCCTGGCCCGTTACCGAGAGGCGCGAAAACGGCAGCTCGACATCACTGAGGCCATTTCGGAGACTATCGGCCAGACCGGCCGGGCGCTGACCACGACAGCTTTTACTACCTCGATCGCCTTCGGCTCTTTGATGATCATGGACTTCGAGGGCTTCTCCCACTTCGGTTTCATCGTCGGTGTCGGGGTGCTCTTCGCCCTGGTGGCGATGGTGGTGGTATCGCCGGCCTTCATCATCCTGGCCGAGCGACTCGGGGTCATGGGACTCGACGGAAACGGGCGCATATCCCCCCGGAAAGGGCCTTTCCCTCTGGCCTGGGTGAGCCTGGCGCTGGTGGGGGTGGCCAGTGGGTATTCCCTCTATCATCTGGGAGATATCGACCTGGAGTACGATTTCGGAAAACTTCGCTACCCGCCCCGGAGCACCGCCGACAGCCGCCTTCCCGACGCCCTCAAGAAGGACACTTCCCCCGCTATTGTCCTGACCGAATCGGCTGAGGATGCGCGCGAAGTGGTGGCGATGGTGAAAGCGGTCAAAGCCGCAAGGGGAGAGGCCTCGACGGTGGCTTCAGTAAAAAGCGTGTACTCCGCCCTGCCTACTCAACAGTCGGAAAAGATGGCGATCATCACCTCTCTGAAGCGCCGATTGGACGAGGAAGTCGCCGACCTGCTGAACGGCGAGGAGCGCGTGCGACTGGATTCCTTGAGAGATCTGCTGGAGGTGGTGCCTCTGACCATGCAGGACCTGCCCGAGAACATCACCGCACCATTCACCGCCAGCGATGGCCGCATTCTGCCGTTCGTCGCCATCAACCCCGCCCAGGCCATGCACGACGGCAACAACGCCATCCGCTTCGCCGACGAGATCGCCGAGATTCATCTGAGCTCGGGCAAAACCTATTATGCCTCCAGCTCCAATATCGTCTTCGCCGATGTCGTGCGGGTCGTCTTCGCCGATGGCCGTACCGCCGTCTTCCTGACCCTGGCGGTGGTCTTCCTCGTCGTGCTGCTGGACTTCCGCCGCCTCCGCGACGCCCTGCTGGTAGTAGTCCCGCTGCTGGCCGCGCTCCTGTGGGTTTTCGGCTTCATGCACATCTTCGACATCGGCTTCAATCTGTACAACGTCATCGTTTTCCCCACCCTCATCGGCATGGGAGTCGCCAATACTGTCCACATCCTCCACCGCTACCGGGAGGAGGGCGCCAACTCGCTGCGCCGGGTGCTGCGCACCACCGGGAAGGCCTTGGCCGCCACCTCGCTCACGACGATGGCGGGGTTCTCCGGACTCGTGATCGTCCGTCACCCGGGGTTGAACTCCATGGGGCTGGTGGCTCTGGTGGGACTGGCCAACTGCTTTCTGGCCGCCGTGGTGCTCCTGCCAGCCCTTCTGCAGGTATTGGAGGCTCGGTCGAAACCGGCGCGGCAACGAGACGAACAGCAGCCCGTCTCCAACCAGCACGCCATGGCTGAGTGAGAGTGAAAGAGCGTGTGTGCGTGGAGTGAGAGATAATTGAGCCTATTCGGCGAGTATCGCCTGTCGTAGGGCGACCTCGAATTTACTGCCTGATCCAGCTATAGGAGGGCCATCCTGGCCGGAATGTCCATGAGCAGACCCCGGATTGCCGCAATCGCCACCACCTACCACAAGTACTCCCACGCCCAGCACATCGTCGACCGCTTCCTGGAAGGGTACGGTTGGAACGGCCGCCACCACCGCCCCGAGATGGACCTCGTTTCCCTCTACGTGGATCAGGTGGGAGAGAACGATCTCAGCCGGGACCGGGAGCAGCGCTTCCCGCATATGACCATATATCCCACCATCGCCGACGCCCTCACGCTGGGCGGCGACGACCTGGCGGTGGACGGCGTGGTCGTGGTGGGAGAGCACGGTAAATACGGCACCAACGACAAGGGACAGCACCTGTACCCCCGGTACGAGTTCTTCAAGCAGATCGCCGCCGTCTTCAGGTCCAGCGGCAAGACCGCCCCCGTCTTCAACGACAAGCACCTGTGCTGGAAGTGGGAGTGGGCGAGGGAGATGTACGACATCTCCCAGGAGATGGGCTTCGCCTTCATGGCGGGCTCCTCTCTGCCGGTCACCTGGCGCACCCCCTCCATCGAGATGCCCTTGGGCGCCCAACTGGAGGGGGAGGCCGTATGTGTGGGTTACGGCGGTGTCGACAGCTACGACTTCCACGCTCTGGAGACGCTGCAGTGCATGGTAGAGCGCCGTGGCACCGGAGAGGTCGGCGTGGCCTGGCTGGAGACCTTTCGGGGGGAGCGCTTCTGGGAAGCGCATCACCAGGAGAAATGGTCACGCGAACTGTTTGAGGCCGCCCTCTGCCGCAGTCACACCCTGGCCCCGGTCAGGGCCGGCTTCAACAACCCCTATCCGACGCTGGACGAGCTCAAGAAGCAGGTGGAAGATCCCATCGCCTACCAATACGAGCATCTGGACGGACTGAAGTCCACCGTGATTCTGATGAGCGGCCTCGTTCAGGACTTCAATTTCGCGGCCCGGTTGGCCGGGGATGATCTCCCCCTTTCGACCCAGATGTACCTCCCCATGCCGCCTGCCCGCGCCACCTTGGCCAACTTTTTCAGCCCCCTGGTCAACAACATCGAGCGCATGTTCCTGACCGGAAAGCCAACCTACCCGGTGGAGCGCACGCTACTGACCACCGGGTTGGTGGCCACTGCCGTGGACAGCCTCCACCGCGAACAGGTGCGGATCGACACGCCCCATCTCGACATCGCCTACCAACCGGCAACAGAATCGACGTTCTGGCGGACGTAGCCCTTATCGCGGGCCCTGCGGATGGATCAGGGTCGACCCACGGCACTCGAGCGCACCCTCGACCTTCCGGCGAGCAGGCTCTGGGCTACTTGGACAGACTCCTATGCTGGTTGCGGCGGACATCTGGTGTTTCACTAGGCTTCGATCGATATTCATTGGCGTGCTGTTCGGAGCGGGCGCTGGAATATGGAGCGCCGCGCAGTTGACCCCCAGCAAAGGCCCTTCACGCCACTGTCGGCCACTGTCCCAGGGACGGCCCAAACACCTGTACTTATACAGAAAGCGACGTAATGCCCACTCGCCGGCTCGCCGTCATCGCCACCGTCTACCGTTATCTCTCTCATGCGCAGCACTTCGCCGACCGCTTCCTGGTGGGCTACCCCTACCAGGGGCGGTGGCAGCGCCCCGACATGCGCGTCGTCTCGATGTATGTCGACCAGCGGCCGGAGGGCGATCAGAGCCAGGACCGGGCTCGAGAGTTTGGCTTCGAGGTCTATCCGACTATCGCCGCGGCGCTTCGGTGCGGCGGCGACGAGCTCGCCGTGGACGGCGTCCTCATTATCGGCGAGCACGGCGATTACCCCCGCAATGACCTGGGACAGATCCTCTACCCGCGTTACGAGTTCTTCAAAGAGTGCGTGCAGGTCTTTGAGGAGGACGGCCGCGCCGTCCCCGTGTACAATGACAAGCACCTGTCTTACAGCTTCGACAAGGCCCGCGAGATGATCGACGACGGGCATCGATTGGGTTTTCCCATCATCGCGGGTTCGTCGCTGCCGGTCACCTGGCGGCTCCCCGATCTGGAGCTGGAATGGGGATGCGGGATCGAGGAAGCCCTCATGGTAGGCGTAGGAGGCTCCGACCCGATGGACTACCACGCCCTGGAAGCTATGCAGTGTATGATCGAGCGGCGCCGCGGGGGTGAGACTGGAGTGAAAGCGGTCCAGATGATCGAGGGAGAGGCGGTCTGGCAAGCGGGCGAGGAGGGGCGTTGGTCGCACGAATTGCTGGAGTCGGCCCTGTCCCGCAGCGACAGTCCCCAAGGCCTCACCGACGAGGACGGCCGCACGCAGGATCTGCTGGGAAACGGTGCGTTACCCGGATTGGTCGAGAAGCCGGCCGCCTACTTCATCGAGCATGAGGACGGCCTGCGAACGACGTTGCTGATGTTGAGTGGCGCCATAAAGGATTTCTGCTTCGCGGCGCGGCTCGAGGGAGTGCCCGATCCGGTCTCGACCCAGTTCTTCCTCACGCCCACCCCCAACGTCACCTATTCCGCCTGCCTGGTGGCCAAAATCGAGGAGACGATCCGGACCGGCGCCTCCCCCTTTCCGGCCGAGCGCACCCTGATCGTCAACGGCGCTCTCGAAAGCTGCCTGACCTCAAAGCAGCAGGGGGGCAAGCGGCTGGAGACGCCGCATCTGGACGTGACCTATCAGGCGCCGCGAGCGTCTCACCACGCGCGGCGCTAGTCTATTAGGCCGCGTTCCAGCATCCATTCCTCCACTTCTTCGCCGCTGACATCGGCCAGCATCTGCCCGTTTATCTCCACACAGGGCGACGAGTGCTGGCCGCTGCGGGCGACCATCTCTTCCAGGTCCTCAGCGCTCTGGATAATGTCGCGGTACTCAAAATCGAATCCCCTCTTCTCCAGGAAGCTCACTACCCCACGCGTCCAGGGGCAGAACGGATTCAGGTAGGCTACAATAGCCGGCTGTCTGCCCTTTTCCATGAGCCCTTCTTCTCCCTCTCGTTTTTCCATCTCTGTCATTGGATGCTCCATCTTTGTCATTAGTTTGCCCGCATAAGATAAGATGCTGGGAGATGTGTGAAAGATTCACCTTCGAGAGCGGCGATGGACAACCCGTCTCCCGCCCGAGGCATACGTGACGCCCGCCGAACTGGCCTCATCTCGACAGGCATCGTGCCCCCCCCGTATATTCGCTCTCTTGCCGTAGCAAGGGAACATTTTAGGCCCGTCACTTTTCAAACGGAGACCGATGAAGATGTTCGTCTACGCAGGCAGTTACACGCCCGACGATGAGGCCAGGGGAATCCACGTATGTCGTCTGGATCCCGCTACCGGAGCGCTCGAGCACGTCAGTTCCGCCGGGGGCGCCAGGAACCCCTCGTTCCTCGCCCTCGATCCCGCCAACCGCTTCCTGTACGCGGTGTGCGAAACGAGCGACGAGACCGGCGCTGGAGCGATTGCCGCCTTCTCGATCGACCGCGACTCGGGAGCGCCCACCTTCCTCAACCAGGCTTCCTCAGTGGGGGGAGGGCCCTGCCATTTGACGGTTGACGCCACCGGTGCTTTCGTGCTGGCAGCCAACTACGGCAGTGGCAGCGTCTGTATGCTCCCCATCCGGGATGATGGCAGCCTGGGCGAGGCCACCGACTTCGTCCAACACGAGGGCTCCAGCGTCAACCCTCAGCGACAGACTTCGCCGCACGCCCACTCCATCAACATCGACCCGGGAAACCGCTATGCTTTCTCACCCGATCTCGGCCTCGACAAGATTCTCATCTACGAGCTCGACCTGAAAGAAGGAAAACTCACTCCCAATTCCCATCAGCCCTTTGCCCAGGTTGCCCCCGGTGCCGGCCCGCGCCATTTCGCCTTTCATCCTAACCGCAAATTCGCCTACGTCATCAACGAAATCGGCAACACCTTCACCGCGTTCGCCTACGACGAATCCAAGGGGACGCTGGACGAGATTCACTCCGTGTCGACGCTGCCGGAGGGGTACTCGGAGACAACCCATACGGCCGACCTCCACGTGAGCCCCTCTGGCCGCTTCCTGTACGGCTCCAACCGCGGTCATGACAGCATCGCCATCTGCGCCATCGACGAGGACACCGGCGAGCTGAGCCAGGTGGGCGTAGAGCCGACTCAGGGCAAGAACCCGCGCAACTTCGCCCTGGACCCCAGCGGCATTTTCCTCTTTGCCGCCAATCAGGACACCGACTCGGTGGTGACTTTTCGCGTCGATGCGGACAGCGGCGAACTCGCCGCCACCGGCGACGTGGTAGAGCTACCGAAGCCGGTGTGCCTCAAATTCGCCAGCGCTTAAGTAGAGCAACCGGCAAGGCTAGACAAACAGGGGGCCACGCACGGCACTGCTGTCGTCATCCGGCGGCACCACTCCAAAATCGGTCAAGACGAGATCCCGGATCTGCCGCAACTCCACCTGGCCCTGCGGGGCCAGGGTGTTCAACAACAGCCGCGGCATATGATTGCGCAGCCACTGATCGACAAAGTGGGCCGGCACGCCCAGCCGTTTGCACGGCCAGACGATCTTGTCAGCCACCAGGCGGGAGCGATCCAGCAGGCCGAAGGTGGAAACAGGCTGCTCATTCAAGGTCGAGCGATTGACCACAGCCAGGTAGGCGCCCCCCTTCAAGGCTTCGACTATCATGACCGCCTCGCAGGCGTGACGGTAATAGGCCGCCTCCCCCACGCCGCTGAGTTTCGGCTGCCGCAGGAAGGTCTCACGCGCCGCGCCCCGGCTGAAGAGCTTGTATCCCGAGTGGAAATCGGGGACCTCGTCCAGCGTGGTGGCACACTCCAGACGCAGGGGCGCCCCCGTGAGAGCAGCATCAAACGCCAGAGCGTCCAGCAATATGCGGTCGGCCAGCTCCTCCAGCTCGCCTCGAAGGAACCCCAGGGGGCGATGCAGGGAGATGCGGCGCCCCAGAATCACGACTTCCTCGACACCAGCGAACCGCCGCGCGTGCAGGCCGGCGCGCACGAGATTGTGCAACTCGTGGGCAAAGTGGTCACCGTCAGAATCCACCACGGCGAAAAAGGCCAGCTCTTCCCGCTCAAACAGGCGGGACATGCCGTCGCGAACCGCCTGCAGCTTACCCTTGTTTTCTGGCGCGGTGCAGCAAGTTACCCCCCATTGCGCTTGCAGCTGGGCGGCGATCTCCTCGCCGCAACCTTCGCCATCCACGCTCAGACAGATACGACCGGGATCCGCTACCTGCCGCACACAGGCCGCCACATTGTCCCGCAGCAGATCCTCCCCGACAGAGCCGTCCACCCCGCTGGGAAAGTAGACGGGAACGACTATGCCGGTGCGGTCACGGACGGAATTAGCGGCAGCCACCGCAGAGGCTTCAGCACTCATCGGCATGTCCCCGAGCGACTCGGGCCGCCGTCGCCGGTGTTCGGGCACCGGTTGACGATCGGCAAAAGTGGACCGTTCTTATGGCCATGGGAGCGCAACTTGGCAATTGGCAAGGATCGATGGCCTATCGCTGGTGGGTTTCCGCTCCGGTGCATTAAAGGTAAGGCACCGACTCGGAGTGCGTGATGCGCATCTGGACGCCCATGGCGTCGCGATGGAGGCAGCTGTGGAAGTGAGGGCCGACCAACCCGCTGTGTCACAGGGCTCAGGTCCCATTCTGATAGTCGATGATGAAGAGCCCCTGCGCCGCATGTGCAGGCAGATTCTGACGGCAAAGGGATATGATGTCCACACCGCCGCCCATGGCGAGGAAGCTCTTGCCATGGCAGCCAAGACGGCGTACCACATTGTCCTGCTGGACCTGAAAATGCCGATCATGGGCGGACTCGAATGCCTGCACCGCCTGAAAGATGACGGCTGCCGCGCCGAGATCGTCATGATCACCGGATATGGCAACGTGCCCGCGGCGGTGGACGCCATGAAAGCGGGAGCCTGCGATTTCATCGAGAAGCCTTTCATGCCTGAGGACCTGCACGCCATGTTGCAGGACATCCTCATCCGCAGAGACCGCCGCGCCGATCTATCCGAGGACCCGGTGGTGGCTTACATACAACAGCACGCCACTGAAATCGGTTCGCGCAAGGACGTTGCCAATCGCCTGGGAGTGAGCCTCGAGCGCATCTCCACC
>Ga0208879_1003578_pt1 | contig 12648 bp, 5 predicted proteins | sample Knorr_S15_td_Bot_FD_185605 | JGI IMG/M metagenome (GOLD analysis project Ga0208879, IMG submission 185605) | Marine microbial communities from Southern Atlantic Ocean transect - Knorr_S15_td_Bottom_ad_5009_LV_A (SPAdes) (version 2) | ecosystem: Environmental > Aquatic > Marine > Oceanic | place...
ACTGACTCAAAATATATCTGTTTTTTGTATATGACTTCATTTAAAATTGATTTTAGGTCAAAGTTCTTTACTGATCAGGTGGGCTGATTTTCATTAGTTTTTATATTAGGATTGAACTTAAACCGTATAAATTTCGATTTTATTGAATATCATAAAATTTTTTAAAACTCATTTTTTTGGCTTGACATAGTTTCGTATAACCCCCTATTTTCCCGTTATCAATTTTAAGGATAAAGGGTGACTTTATTCCAAACCATGCATTATTAAAATGTATTGGGAAAGAATAGATAACAACTTAATTTATACTTAATCATTAATTCTAAAAATATATAACTCTTACAAACATAACTCTCTAATGGAGACTACATAATGAAGAATATCCTACGCATAACAGCCTTGATCCTAGTGACGTCACTGGCATGGGCACAGCAAACTACTGGTAAGATCAGCGGTAAGGTAACAGACAATGCAGGTGCTGGACTCGCCGGTGCTAATGTAATTGTCGATGGAACTTCAATGGGTAGAGCCACGGATGCAGACGGAAAATATACTATCCTGAATGTTTCTGCTGGAATGTACTCTGTAACTGCGTCTTATATCGGTTATAAAAGCACCACGACATCAAATGTTGAAGTAAAAACCAACCTTACAACGCCTCAAGATTTTTCTCTGGAATCATCTGCAATTGAAGGAGATGCAGTAACCATTATTGGTGAAAAGCGACTGGTTGAATTTAGTGCAACAAACTCTGTCCGAATCGTGAATGCTGAAGAAATCCAAAATGCTGCTTCCCGTAGTGTAACAGGTATGCTTGATATGCAGGCTGGAGTTACTATCACCAATGGTAAACTTCACATTCGCGGTAGCCGCGCTGAAGAAGTTGCTTACACCTTGGATGGTGCCCAGATCACGGACGTGATCAACACGGGCCGTGAAATATCTGCCATACCTGAAGCATTGGCTGAGATTGCGGTTGAAGCTGGAGGATATGGAGCACACATCGGTGGTGCGAATTCAGGTGTTGTCCGACAAACAATGCGTACCGGTGGAAATCAAATCAGCGGTAATGTACGTTTTGAAACTGGAGATTTTGGTTACGAAGATGTTACTGCGACACTGGGCGGTCCCCTCGGTCCTGTAAAATTCTTTGGGGCAGTTCGTCAATCTCATACGGATGATTCGAATCCTTCATTCTTTACTGACTTTATGATTGATTTGGACGGTGATAAAGTAGCTGATATACTTAACAGTTACGAAGCAGGTGTTACTCTTGATGGTGATACTAAATCAATAGATTTTAATACAGAAGATGGTGCAAAAATAGCCCATCGGGAACGGGATAACCTGCAGGTCAATGGTACAGCCATAATGGATTTAGGTCCTTTGAATCTGCGCTTTTCCGGTGTTCTTGATAATCAAACTGGCCAAAGCAACGGTCTGCCAATATACAATATGTTTAACACAGAACGCCAATCAGAATATGAGCGCAGCCTTAATTTGTTATCTGTTCGTGGTAACTACTTCATCAATCCCGATATGCTTGTAAGTATTGGTGTCAGCACTTTAAATCGCTCCTATGAGAGCTACGACGGCCTTTTCGGAAAACCAAAGGGTTTTAGTGATGTTCTTGGATGGGGCGACTCTACTACAGTAAGAAATATGTATTCAGGCGATATGGCTACCCTGGTAGGAAATAACTGGCGGAGTTCATACCAGTCGCCCAATAGCTATTATTTTGGGCAGTTTCCGTTTTCGCGCGAAGGTGACATTGCCACAGGTTGGGGAAAAAATGAGCGTTCATCGCTTAGTTTCGATGGAGGCTTAACCTGGCAAAGAGGAGACCATGAAATTCGTTTAGGGTTTGATAGAAAAGAATATACATACCGTAAATTTTATCTTGGGACCGGCGCTATAGGTGGTATTAATCGTATGATTGCTGATACATCTAAATCATTAACCTTGGCAAATGCAGAAGGTGCTGCAGATGTTACTAAAGAGCTAGCTGCTTCAAATCGCAGTGGCCAGATTGGCTATGATGATTACGGGAATTATATTGAGGGCGAAGGCATGGATGGAGCGAGAACCCCCTGGACACAATCTTTCTATTTTAATGACAAATATGAAGCTGGTGATATAGTTATCAGCCTTGGTGTTCGGGTTGACCAGTTCAATATGGATGATTGGAAGCTAAACGATCCAACTAACCCTCCATGGGATGAATTGAATAAATCAGTTTTTGAAGACCAAATTTCGGATTCAGATATCAAAACAAGCATTCAGCCACGCTTGGGTATGGCTTTTCCTGTGTCTGATGAAGTCGTTTTTCACTTACAGTATGGTAAATTTGCTCAAATGCCTGAGTTAGATCTACCTTATTCTTCCACTCGGTATATGCACTTGGTATGGGGTGGTCAAAACTATACGCCAGATCCTATGGGATTTGATTTAGATCCAGTGGAAACTACTCAGTATGAAGTTGGTGTAAGCTACCAGTTTTTACCTGACGCAGCTATTGATGTAACGGCATTTGCGAAGAACACTACAGGACAAATCGTTTTGAACGTGAATCCTAATGTGCCGCTTGTCAATACATACAATGCGGCTCGTTCGGGTGTATATATGAATGGTGACTTTACGACAGTTAATGGTTTCGAGTTTACCCTGCGCACAAGACGGATCAATCATTTACAGTCTTTCGCGTCTTATACTTATTCGGATGCACGTGGCGTTAACTCTGACCCCAATTCAAACGCAGGAAACTTAGACCAGGCTGCGTTGTCGCCTCCCCCAATGATGATTAACCCACTATACTACACAAACAAACATCGTGGGGCAGTTTCTTTGGATTATCGCTTTGGCAAAGAATCAGGCCTTTTATCGGGTCTGGGTGCCAATGTGCAATACAAATTTAACAGTGGACACCCTTATACATTGAGTGATGGCGGCATGGGACAGCGCGCAGCGTATGCGGGAGCTCTCTTGACAGATGCTCGTTCTCGTGAACCGCAGGAGCCAATCGGGCAGTCTACTACACCTTGGCAAAAAACTATTAATCTGAAAGTTGATTACAATATCAACCTTGGTAAAATGGGTGTTACCGTTTTTGCTTATGTTGAAAACTTGATGAATACAAAGAATGTTGAAAATGTATATTCTCGATCCGGGAATGCATATGATGATGGATTCTTAACTGATCCTGCATTGAGCAGTGAAATTGTAGCTGCACAGGGTGATATATATACAACCATGTATCAAAATGTCAACCTTGCTAATCGTCAACATTATACTTGGGACTATGGTAGAGATTTATTTTCTACTCCCCGTATTGTCAAAATTGGCGCTAGCGTCAATTTCTAATCGATTAATCTTTCTAAATAAAAGGTAGTTAGAAACATGAAAAAACAATCTTATTTAATAATGCTAACATTGTGTGTGTTCTCAACAGCATTGTTTGCGCGGACTACAGTATCGCAAGGTGCTGTACACCAAACTTTAAAAATAACTGGAACTGATGAAGTTATTAATCCTGCAGTATCAGTTGTGAATATCAATAACATGGCCTATTGGATTGCTAAGGATGGTGCAGGTACGACTCAAGGAAGTCCTAATGGCCAGCAGGCTGATTACCCTATTTTTACAGGCGGCTTTATCTATGAAGACGGTATGCTGTGGGGTGTAAAATCAAGTGAGTATTCTGCTGCTGAGCCAGTACGTGTTGGTGGCTCTACCTATTCGCAGGGAATGAAAGCCGGTAACGTGCGCTATGATGGCTCCGGCAACGTAATTGGCTCTGATGATCCTACTCTCCACCATGTGTGGAGAGTTCGTACAGATTGGAACACAGCTGACCTTACAAGAGATGCATCAAACTTTTATGGTTATTCTTCTCCAACCGCTGCAACTGCACAGGAAATTCAAAATGTAAAAGATCAGTATGAATATGACTGGAACAACTGGCGAGCAGATTTAGATGCACCCTACGATGACGTGGATAATAATGGTTCTTATGATCCTACGGTAGATGTTCCAGGATATCCTGGCGCTGACCAAACCGTATGGACCATATCTAATGATGTTCCAACAATTCTTGATGCTGATGGGAACTTTTTAGCTTATTCAAATACATCGGAGTCGCTCTATGGTGCAGACCCTGTAGGTATTGAAATGCGGTTGACCATGTGGGCCTATGCCTTTGGTGCAAGCGATCCTCTGGGAAATTCAATTTTCAAAAAGGCATCAATAACATACACCGGTCTTCCAGACACATCATCCATTGTAAATCCAACGGTATTGGACACAGTCTATTTTACCCAGTGGTCCGATCCAGATCTCGGTACATACACTGATGATTATGTAGGTTGTGATATTGACCTGTCATTCGGTTATGTGTATAACGGTAATCGTCTGGACGGTGTTTTTAACGGAATCTATAATATGGCATGTCCAGCGGGTGGTTATGACTTTCTTCAAGGACCTGTAGATAATCGTGATATAGATGGTGATGGAGATACTACTGAATATTTAGGTATGACGTCATTTGCATATTTTGGCGCTGGTTCTTCAATCAGTGACCCGGACTTTTCCTATGAAGGTTCTTTGCAGTGGTTTAATCTGATGGAAGGGTTTTTACCGCGCCCAGAGTATCCAACTCAGATACCTTTCACAGATCCTTCTACAGGTGAGCCAACAATGTTTGCTCTTTCTGGAGATCCGGTAACTGGTTCCGGTTGGGTTGATGGTGTAGTGCTACCACCTGGAGATCGTAGACAAGTAATGACAAGTGGTCCTTTTAAGATGACAAAAGGTGAAACTGCTGTTGTAGTACTTGGTATCTCTGCTGGGGTAGGTCTGGATGCAATCTCTTCAGTCTCAGTTGCGAAATACGTAGATACCTATGCTCAATATGCTTATGACCAAAACTTTTCACTACCAAGTGCTCCTACTGCGCCTTCCTTGACAGCTACTGAAATGGATGGTGAGATTATGCTTGATTGGGGTGGAAATGCAGCTGCAGTTTCTTCAACTGAAGAAACAGTAAGCGCTGGTTTTGAATTTGAAGGATATAATGTTTATCAACTACCCAGCCCAGGCTCACCGCTATCAGAAGGTAGAAAGATTGGAACTTTTGATAAAGTAAATACAGTTCAGAATATTTTAGATCTTGATGTTGATGCTCTTACTGGATTGGTTGTTGAAGTTGTAAAACAAACAGGTACAAATGCTGGTGTTCAGCGTTTTTACTCAACTGATTATGACGAAATACGTGGCCGACCAATGTCTAATGGTGTAGGATATCATTTTGCTGTAACTGCCTATAGCTATTTACCAGATAATGAAGGTAGTCCTTTTAAAACACTTGAGTCTGGTGAAGCCAGAATAACTGTTAAACCGCATGATCCTAACCCAGGTGTTACTGCATATAGTGATGTTACAGTAACTCATGATGGTACAGCAAATGCTAGTGTTGAAGTCAATGTTCTTAACACGAATAATCTTAAAGATGAAACATATGAAGTAACTTTTGATCAACAGCATTTCTATCGTGATCTAGCAGGAGTATGGCAGCATGCTTCTACAGATTCAACGACAAGAAGCACTGGAAAAATAGTTGATTGTTCAGCATCGAGCGTGAGTGCATCAGCAATCGCATCAGCAACTGTTGGTACGATCGATCTTGTACTGACCTTTGACAATGTGTGTGAGGGCGCCTGGGTCGATGGTGTCCAGTTCAACTTTCCTGATGGCTTTTCATCCTATGTGAACAGTTGGGCCATTACCGGCAGTGGGAACCTTTGTTCCTATGGGACCGGGTCGGGTCAGAACTGTGTAAATCTTGATGGTACAATGACCGGTGACTCATTGATTTTTGGAACAGTGGGCACTGGTGCTGGTTTCGGTGCATTTGAGAGCAGTAATGTTTTCACTGTAAATGTGAATCCATGGTTTGCTGGTGATCTAGAAGCCTTGGCCGTTGGTTATGTTGTCTATGATGATGGGTGGGAATCCTTTTACGGGGGTACCACTGTCAATGCTGTAGGCACATCTATAATCACTGAGCTTGGATTTGAGTTTAAAACAGAGACCCATTGGAATCTGTCAACAGCTGGTGGTACATCATTGATAACAGATCAAACTTTTGTTAATAGTTCAGATCTTTACGGCGGTTCAAGTGTAGATAACATGTCTGCACTTCATTACAATTCGGCAGCAGCTGTTACAATTGACGGTTTTCAAGTCAATGTAAATGGTGGGTATGATGCGCCCAATGATTTTTACGGTCTAGATGTGTCACCGGGTCCAATGGATATAGCTGAAGTAGGTGCTGCAATTTTTGACATGGATTCCTATGCTGCAAACGGTTGGGCATTAACTGCTAAAGCTACCGATACATGGGGAGCTGGAATCACATCTGTAGATATTCTACAAAGAGATATCCAGATCCGTTTTACAGGCGAGTTTGAATCGGAACCAACTACAACTGCTGCTGGGATTGTGTATTACCCTGCCATGGCTGAAGGCGGTTCAATGGCTTGGCAAGTTGGCTCTAGACTAAGTGCCATAGATTTACATCCTGATACCAATAATCCTAATGTTGCTGGATCTGGAACCGCAGAGGCATTCAGGATTCGAATTCCTTTTGAAGTGTGGGATATGGAAGCTCTAGACTCAGATGGAAATGTCGAACCACAGCAAATTGATATTGCGGTTTATGATAGATCGCAATCCTATACCAGCGGTGACACTGTCTATAGTTTTAATCCATACAATCGTATGTATACGCACTTTATTCACCTGCCTTATCAAGAGGATGGACAGTATGGCACTGCAAGTGGTAATGATTGGGGGGCTGAAGAAAATGGGTTCTCTACTATAGAAAATAATTTAACATGGAATGTGGTTTGGTGGGATGCACAATTTAACCAAGGCGACAGTGTTACATTTCAATATGCAAATCCGATTCAAGTGGGTGTGGATAAATTCTCATTTACTATGAAAGCAACTGATGTTGTCGCTTCTGATCTTGTTAAAGAAGTAAATGTTTATCCTAATCCTTATTATGGGTTCCATGAGTTAGAAGCAAGCAGGTCGAATAAATTTGTTTCATTCAATCACTTGCCTCAAACAGCTACAATTAAAATCTATTCACTTGGTGGAACGTTAGTTCGTCAACTTGATAAGACAGACGATGGAACACAGTTTCTAGATTGGAACTTAAAAAATCAGTATGGTTACCCCGTAGCCAGCGGTCTATATATTGTACGTATAGAATCTGGTGGTAACGAAAAAGTATTGAAGCTAGCACTTGTTCAGGAAACACAAGTGCTCAAGTACTATTAATCAATCAAATTAATGGAGAATAAAATGAAAAAAATCATTTTGATGGCCACTGCAGTTCTAATGTTGAGCTCTATGGCTCTTGGGCAAGGATCCAGGATGGGTACTGCTTCATCCACTCAGATACAAGTTGTACAGGGTGCTCGCTATCTTTCAGGTGGTGGGGCCGCAGCTAATGCTGTAGGAATGGATGCAGTTTATTGGAATCCTGCCGGTTTGGCTCTATCTGAAAATGGAGTAGATGCTATCTTTTCCAATCGCCAGTATATTGCTGATATTGACAATAATTACTTTGGAGTATCAGTAGATTTTATTGGCATGAAAATGGGTGTCAGTGTGCGCACATTTAATATCGGAGATATTTCTGAAACAACTGTATTCCAACCAGATGGAACTGGACAGGTATTTACCCCTAATTTTTCAATATTGGGCGCTACAGCATCCAAAAGACTCTCTGATAATACCAGTGTTGGTATTAATGCTAACTACATCAGGGAAAGTTTTGGGCGTGTTGCTGCCAGTGGAATGGCATTTGACTTAGGTGTTCAATATAAATCCTTGGCAGGTATGGAAGGTTTAGATGCTGGGTTCGTATTGAGAAATTTTGGCCAACCTGTAAAGTATGATGGAGAAGGTTTAGGAGTTGCAGCAACAGCCGTTGATGGTGATCGTCCTGTTGAATACTATAAAATAGATGCAGCTGCCTATGATCTTCCATTCGCGTTTGATATGGGACTTTCATACAATATAGCTGGTGCAAATCTGGGATTTACTTATACCAGTAACTACTACACAACAGATGAAATCAAATTTAAGGCATCCTATGATGTAGGTTTAGTTGCAGTCGCAGTTGGTTTTCAACAATCATCTGTAGCCAAAGATCAGGATGTTATGGGTCAAGATACGCAGAAAATTGATGCTGTTGAGTCAAGTTGGTATGTCAATCCATCCGATGGAGTATCTTTTGGTGCTTCATTAAACCTATCTCAGTTTACGGGGATGAATATGGTATTAGATTATGCCATGCTTCCTATGGCAGACTTTGACGCTAATCAAGTAATTGCGCTGCGTATTGGATTCTAAAATAGTCTAATAATATTACATAAAAAGGGCAGATAAATATCTGCCCTTTTTTATTATACAATATGAATAAGAATAGAACAATTCCAATGATACTATTGTTATATATATGCAACAATACTGCTACATCTAATGTTTATAATGGAATCACTTTATATTCAAATGGCGGTAATCTTGGTCCATCGAACACTTACTTAATTAACAACTCATTCCATACTATTAACACATGGTCTCACCCTGTAGGAGTTGTTGGCACTCCTTATTTATTACAAGATAAAACCCTACTTGTTCAACTTCGTTCTGATGAACATCATTTTGGCGATTCCCATGGGCCCATAGGAGGACGATTTAATAAAATAGACTGGGACGGTACAGTTCTATGGGAATATTTGTATTACGATTCAACTTATCACCCTCATCACGATATTGAGCCAATGCCTAATGGGAATATTTTAGTTTTGTGCTGGGAAAAGAAAACATATGAGCAAGCACAAAATTTTGGCAGGATAGATATAAACGGAGAAATGTGGCCATTGAAAATTGTAGAGATCGAACCAATTGGATTAGATGATGCAAATATTGTTTGGCAGTGGCACCTATGGGATCATTTGGTTCAAGATGTGGATTCCCTGTTACCGAATTATAATGATATAGCATCCCACCCTGAATTAATTGATATTAATCTTGGACAATTTACCAATGAAAACAGTGGGGATTGGCTGCACACAAACGCCATTGCATATAATCCTGATTTAGATCAAATTGTTTTTTCATCCAGGCATCTAGACGAAATATTTATTATTGATCACAGCACCACAAATAATGAAGCTGCTTCTCATATGGGAGGTAATAACGGTATGGGCGGAGATATATTATATCGATGGGGAAATCCTGAAAATTATAATAGAGGTGATGAAAGTGATAAAATGCTTAATGCACAGCATGGGGTGAATTGGATACTTGATGATTATCCTGGAGCTGGTAACTTATTGATATTTAATAATAACCCTAGCGATACCAGCGGACAGGACCATACTGTAGGGAATTCCAGTGTTGTTGAAATTATAACACCTTTAAATAATGATGGGGGATATGATATTTCTACCGATAGTAGCGTTTACGGCCCAAATGGATATTTATGGGAGTATGGTGGCGATAACTCATTTTTCTCTCATTTTCAGTCAGGAGCTTATAGACTTCCAAATGGGAACACAATAGTAACAGTATCACAAGAAAAATATATTTTTGAAATTGATAGTCTAGATCAGATTACCTGGGAATATTATTTTGAAACTCAATCAGGGTTAAGTGGCAATACAGCGCGCGCACAAAAATATCAACCTAATTATTTTACATTTTCTCTTGGAGATATGAATTTTGATTATGTATTAAGTATCGAAGATTTAATTATTATTTGCAATATTATTTCTGAAAATAATCCATATTTAGAGAATGGTGATATGAATCAAGATAATATAATTGACAGCGATGATATCGATTTAATCGTTGATGCAATTTTATTTAATGAATGATATTATTGAATACCGTTATGTTCAGATTAGTGAAAAATAATGTCAGAGATAATATAATTACTTAACAAAGAGAAACTATTATGGGTCAAGTCCAAAATGTTCTGTAAAATGAGTCAAGCGATCACAGTTTCTCCGCCTGCACCTGTGTTCTGTTGAGCAGGTTGATTTATTGTTTTGGTTTCTTTTCTTCTTTCAAGCAATGACATATCCAGGTATCGTCTACCGGTTATCCATTCTTCTGCTTGTTCCATGCATAAAGCTCCAATGAGTCTCAATGCAGAGTTTCTGTTAGGAAAAATACGAAGAACACTGGTTCGTCGTTTAATCTCCTGGTTAAATCTTTCTAAACTGTTTGTCGTTCTAATTCTTCGCCGGTGCTCATCGGGGAAGTTTAAACAGGTTAAGGCATCTTCACCTGCCCTTTTTTTTTAAAAAAAGTGTTAGTAAAATATACTCTCCCAAATTTTGGTGATTTTTTCTGATCGATACAAATTTTCATACCATCAATTTCTCAGACTATAGTCAAATCGTTTTTTTCACCGGTGCAGGAATGTCGGCAGAATCCGGTGTTCCTACCTATCGAGGAAGTGGGGGAATCTGGCATGAGTATAAATGGGAAAATTATGCCTGTCAGGCTGCGTTTAATCGTGATCCTGAGGGTGTACTTGATTTTCATGAATTGCGCCGTATAGAGGCGTTAATATGTGAACCGCACAGTGGACATGAAATAATCACTCAAGTCCAAAAGGAAAAACCTGCGACTGTAATTGTAACCCAGAATATTGACGGTATGCACCAGCGGGCTGGCTCTGCCCATGTGATTGAAATTCATGGCAGTGCGTGGAGATTACGCTGCGAGGCGGAAGGTAAAATATTTGAAGATCTTAATGATGGAAAGTATCAATCACGAAAATGTAAATGCGGTGCCTGGCTCCGTCCCGATATTATTTGGTTCCAGGATATGCTGGACGAAGCTACCGTTCGTGAAGCGACGAACAGTATTTCTACATGCGATCTTTTTATCAGCATTGGCACAAGTGCGGTGGTTTGGCCTGCAGCAGGTTATCCAAACCTAGCAAAATCCTCTGGTGCTTTTTGTATTGAGATTAATCCTGAAGAGACTGAACTTTCGCCACTTTATGATCAATGTATTCGATCAACAGCCAGCCAGGGCTTAAACCAATTATTTGAATAAAGGAAAAATATGAAAAATCCATCTGTAATTTTAGTCGTTGCATCATTCCTTGTTATTGTACTGCATCAAAAAGCGCCGGAAGAATTACGGTATCCTGTCACTAAAACGGGTGGTGTTGTAGATACATATTTCGATACCACCATCGCTGACCCATATCGGTGGCTTGAAGATGATTATTCAAATGCAACGAAAGCTTGGGTGTCCAGGCAAAATGCTTTCACAAATTCATATATGCGCAGAATACCCTTCCGTCGTAAGATTGAAAAACGGTTAACGGAGATTTGGAATTATCCATCCCAGGGAATGCCATTTAAGAAAGGGGATAAATACTATTATTATAAAAATGACGGATTACAAAACCAATCGGTCATGTATGTTCAAGACACACCCAACACCGCAGGAAAAGTTTTTTTAGATCCAAACACCTTTTCCAGTGATGGTACCATTGCATTGGGTGGGACCTACTTTTCACACGATCATAAATATATGGGCTATTCCATCAACATTGCCGGATCAGATTGGCAGGAATTTTATGTGATGGATCTCGAAACAGGTGAAATACTGCCTGATCATTTAACCTGGGTCAAATTCAGTGGCATGTCATGGCGCGGGAATGGATTTTATTATAAAAAATATCCAACTCCGGATGAAAATACTGAATTATCGGCATCGAATGAAAATGCGAAAGTTTTTTACCACCGATTGGGCACACCCCAAGATGCGGATGAATTGATCTTTTTTGATCCAGACCATCCAAAAATTTCACCGAATATCAATGTAACAGATGATGGTCGTTTTCTTTTCCTGTATCGTTCAACAGGGACGTATGGAAATTCCCTGTCTTTCAGGGACACAAAGGTGTCACAGGATGGATGGACTTCCATTGTGGATGATTTTAATTCAAATTGTTGGTTATTGGACCACATTGATGGGCAATTGATCGCACAAACTGATCGGAATGCTCCTTTTAAGAAAATTGTCCGTATTGACCCTAATAATCCCCAAGAAGAGCATTGGAAAACGCTTATTGCTGGGACCAAAGAAGAAGTCCTATCATCTGTGAATCTTGTGGGTGGAAAATTCTTTGCACATTTCACAAAGGATATAACATCTGTTTGGAAGGTCTATGACCTGGACGGCCATTATCTTTATGATGTGGGTCTACCCGGAAAAGGCATCGTCGGTGGTTTTGGCGGCAAGAAAGATCAAATGATCACTTGGTACACATTTAACAATTCAGTGAATCCTTCTACAATTTACCAATATGACATTCAACAAAATGTATCAACTGTCTATAAGGAATCAGAAGCAAAGTTTGATCGAAATGGTTTTGTGTTAAAACAGGAGTTTTACCCGTCAAAAGACGGAACCATGATCCCCATCTTCATTGCCCATAAAAAGGGGCTTAAAATGGACGGAAAACGCCCAACCTTACTCTATGCCTATGGTGGGTTCAATGTGTCTATGAAACCCTATTTTAGTAAAGCTAATTCAATTCTGTATGAG
>Ga0208879_1003581_pt1 | contig 12641 bp, 9 predicted proteins | sample Knorr_S15_td_Bot_FD_185605 | JGI IMG/M metagenome (GOLD analysis project Ga0208879, IMG submission 185605) | Marine microbial communities from Southern Atlantic Ocean transect - Knorr_S15_td_Bottom_ad_5009_LV_A (SPAdes) (version 2) | ecosystem: Environmental > Aquatic > Marine > Oceanic | place...
TTTCCTGTAGCTTCCTGTAGCTTCCTGTAGCTTCCTGTAGCTTCCTGTAGCTTCCTGTAGTTTCCTGAGGCTTGGTTATTGTTCGCTAGTGGTGCCTGTTAATTCTCAATGTTTCCTAACGATGGCTGATTAAACTCGAATAGGTGCTACGATGCGGCGGCGCAGAATTATCAAACAAACGACGCAAACCAAACTAACCAACGCAAAGGCTAAACCGATACTGCCTGTTTCCTGATCCATTCCAAACACCCACGACTGTAGATTTTCAAGTGTTTGCAGCGGGGACAACCATGACCAATTTCCTTCTAATCCCGATTCAACGAACCCAACAAAGTTAGGTTGATCCGGATCCACATTATTATTCATACGCACAACGCCTTCCACAACGGTCATTATGCCATAAGCAATCGATCCCATTATCCAAACTGCAAACCAACCGAAACTCGCAAAAATACTTTCACGCGTCAGCGACGACAAAGTTAATGCAAATAAAGTTGTCGGAACACATAAGACCACACTGGCAAGAATAATGCGCAATGGTAAATCCCACGTGACCAACACGACGGACATGCTCGGTGACAACGCCACTCCCATGCAATACAATATCAAGGCTGGCATTGTTGTCAAACCTGCTAGGAAAACCCATACGATGCCACATTTTCCTAGTAGATACTGCCACGGTTTAATGGGCCGCGAATAATACAACAGAAACGCGCGGTTCTTCATGTCGCGGCTAATCAGTTTGGGCGCCACCATTCCAATGACAATGACAACAGAAAATGCCTGTGGAATAATGAAAAACGTGAATAGTATCTGGGCCCATAATGTCGGTCGCATATAATCAACAAGTTCACGAAACTCGATCACTCCACTATCGTCTAGATCATATTCCAGCAAGTCTCGCGCCACCTCTTGAGACCGTAGCAGCTTATGTTTGGATTGCTTAAACAAAGCTGGCGGTCCTTGCCCAGGTTGCCCTCGGCGGCGACCTCCAATTCCTCCCATCATACGGTCCGTTGTCTGGCCAAACATCATGTTGAGCAATTCCGGCGACATATCAGCAACAAACTTCAGGTCCTCAACATCAAAACTTATCTCCCCACCAAAAATATCACCTTGCTGACGCAGGCCGTCACGCTCCGACGTATCAGTATCTTCCCTCACGTCCATTCCCAGCGAACCGAGGACGCCTTGGGTCAGTTGTGTGGCTACGTTATCAAATTGTTTTTTTATCGCCGTGATCATTACAATGTTGGATATTTCCGGACGTTGCATGATAATAACACTGACAACCGGACGTCCCAAGTTCATGGGAAACTCATCCGAATCAACATCTTGAATCGACTGCTCCAATATAAACAAGGCCACTCCCATGACTAAGATCGGGAGCCACGCTAGCAAGAAAATACGACGGAGCCAACTACTACGCCAGGCGACACGAACACCAAAACTTGTAATCGTCGTCCACTGGTGACTGCCAATTTTCGGAATCAATTCCCATTTACGATATCCCAGGTTATTAATGCCCATTTGTTGCCTCTTGGACCACCTGCATAAAGACCTGCTCCATACTGATCTTGGCGGGCACCATACTCTGTACACTAATTTGCACGGCTTTTGCACATTCCCAAATCAACCGATCGCCGCGGGCATCGATGTTGGATACCGTAATCACGTTATGGCTTCCCAATACCGCCGTTGCCCCACGCTGAACAACTTCCGCCATAAACGGTTGAGGATCTCCCAGAACACGTACTTGAAAGGATGGTGTTGCCGGTTTACGCAGCTTTTCGACCGTCTGCAACAGAGGCACTCGACCGGCGACCATCACGGCCGCATATTCACAAATGTCTTGTACATCTTTTAATATGTGAGTGCAGATAATCACTGACATAGAAGATTCCGCACCGAGCAGTTTAATCCGGTTAAGCATCGCCGTCCGTTCTTCTGGATCAAGTCCGCTGGTCGGTTCGTCCAAAACTAGCAATTTGGGCGAGTGCACGATCGCTTGAGCAAACTTCAACTTCTGCCGCATGCCGGTCGAATACGTTTCGACTTGCCGGTAACGTTCTTGGCCTGTACCACAAAAATCCAATACTTCGTGGGCACGCTGTAACGAACGCAATTTCGGATAGCCGGTAAGCTGGGCGGCGAATTGAACCATTTCGACACCGGCAATCCCCTCGATAAAGCAATCATCCTCAGGCATATAACCTACTTGCGAACGAATCTCTTGGAAATTCTCTGGAGCCACTTGATATCCTAGAACCGCACCATCACCTGCGGTTAGCTTTACCAAGCCCAGTAGGACTTTGATCAATGTACTTTTACCGGCACCATTGGGACCTAATAAACCAATAATGCCCGGAGGAATCTCAACAGACACATCATCTAACGCCAGAAAACCGCCATAGCGTTTCGTGACATTTTGTAGGGATATAATCGATTCCATGCAGCGGACGCTCACTAGTTGCTCTTAATACAAACACTTCGCTAGACAACGGAGATTATTATGATTCACGAAAAAAAAAACACAAGCGATCAACGCCAACAAGTTAAACGGATTCTGGCGGTTTTCTTTTACCACGGATAAACGACCACGCCGAAGATATTAACAACAACACAACAATCGCTGTGAAAAGTACCGTCGACGTTTCCGACTCGCTCTGAAGAGCCACAAATAACCCTGCAACCGCTGGAAACAGTAATGCAGTTGCCACTGCAAAAAGCACAATAAACACCCGCTCCGATTCGCCTTCAACTTCAATCTCCTTGTTGAGCTTTTCGATTTCACTCAAGCGCTCGATCACCGTCTCCCTATTCGGAGCGGATTTTTGTTCACTTAGTTTAGTCCGCACCGTAACAGTAACATCACGATTGCATTTTGGACAACGACACGGCACTTGCAGAACAGGTGCCGAACAATACGGACAAACGGTCTTGGCGACTTCAACTTCTAACGCCTCAAACAATCCGCCGACTGCCGCTGCACTTACCCACTGAGCGTCGTCTTTACGAACACGTGTTGCGGGTTCAATCACACCTTGTTCAACAAGTTGCAATAAATCGAAATTTGATATCGGACCAATTTCGTCCGTACCAAGCTGATAAAACCAGTTTGCCATTATCTCATCTATGCTCTACGCCACAATTCTATTCCTGAACGACGATTGTCGCTCATGGATACTATCTTTGTAAAGTGCTGTCCCCCAGACACTCTCCAATTACTTGCTTATTACCGTTCATTTGCGTTCATTTGGGTTGATTAAATGTGGGGGGTAGTGTCGCCCCAGTGCCAAATAAAACAAACCAATACGTTTGCAGTTTTTTGTATTCGTGTTAATAAAACACACATGCCCGTGCCGCAAACACTTTTATATGACGTTTTCAACAACGCCATAACCAGTGGGAGTTGGCACTAACAAAGAACGGAATCTTTTGAGGAGCCTCGTCTTATTATGGAAACCAGCCAACAGCTTGAACCATGTTCGCTAACGGAGTCATTTTGCGAGAAAGTTTCAAGCCATTTGCAATACGTCGCTGGCAAACGATTGCACACGCTAGTGCGACCTCACCTCGACTCAATTGATGTAACTCAGATGGTGTGGAAATCGTTCCTGCAACATGATCAAACTCGTTTCACCGACTGGAACAGAAAACGTTTACGTGGGTATCTGGAACAAGTACTCGATAACAAACTAAAGGAGATCCATCGTCGATACTTGTCCTATCAAATTCGCAACGTACGGCGCAACGAGAAGGAAACGGAAGAAATACTTGAGAACCACACAGTTCCTGAAGAACCGCCACAGCACCACTTAACCGACACCGATAACTGGCGACGGATGTGCGCTGCGCTCACCCACATCGAACGCCGCGTATTACTGCTGCGTATTCAAGGTCGAAAATTAAATCAGATATCAGACGAACTTGAATTACATAGACGCTCGGTCCAAAAAATAATGCTGCGAGTACGTAAGAAATTTGTTGAAACGAGCGAGGATAAGTAGAATAGGTGTTACTGCAATACTGTACTATTCTCTCATCCATATCTGATCTAGAGGGCGCTGCCGCAATTTATGAAAATTCACTTCTTAGGTGCTAACCAACAAGTCACTGGTTCATGTTACTGTGTTGAAGCAGCGGGACATCGCTTACTCGTTGATTGCGGGTTGTATCAAGAACGTCCATTCGTGTCCCGCAACTGGGAAAACCTGCCAGTCGAACCTACGTCAATCGATGCCATGGTTCTGACACATGTGCATATTGATCACATTGGACTACTACCTCGGCGAGTTGCTGAAGGACTCGACGTCCCAATCTATATGACCCAGCCTTCTGCTTCATTGGCCGAAATCATGCTCCGTGACTCCGCTCGGATTCAAGAAGAAGACGTCGCTCAAAAACGAAAACGTCATAAAAGAGACAATCATAAATCGCCCCATGACGTAAAACCTTTATACACCGAAGAAGATGTCGAGCGTACGTTACCGATGATCCGCGGTGTTACCTATAACAAGACCACGTCCTTGTGCGACGGCGTCTTTCAAGTCACGTTTAAAGAAGCGGGACATATTCTTGGTTCCGCTATGCTGGAAATCGTCGTCCGCGAAAACAATAAAACTCAAACCATTGTATTCTCGGGTGATATCGGGCAATGTGACAAACCGATTATCCGCGACCCCGCTACATTCGAACACGCGGAATTCGTGGTAATGGAATCTACCTATGGTGATCGCAATCATACCTCGCACGGTGACAGCGAACAACAACTAGGTAATATCATTAAACAGACGGTGCTGCGAGGTGGAAATGTAGTGATTCCGACATTCGCCGTCGAACGCGCCCAAGAGCTAACCTATTATTTAAGTCGGCTCGTCCAATCGGGAAGCATCCCTCAAGTTTCGGTGTTTCTCGATAGCCCGATGGCGGTGGATGTAACGCAAGTGTTTCAACAGCATCGCGATTGTTTTGACCAGGATGCTTGGAACATGATCATCGAAGGCAAATCGATTTTAGATTTTCCGGGAATGCACCTTTGCCGATCTCGCGAAGAATCCATGCAGATTAACGCCTTCCAGGAACCTTGCGTCATCATGTCGACCTCCGGGATGTGTACTGCGGGGCGTATTAAATTTCATTTGAAACGGAATATTTCCAATGAAAAATCCGCCATTGTTTTTGTTGGATATCAAGCCTATGGCACCCTCGGCCGTCAGATTTCCCAAGGTGACGAGTCCGTGAGAATCCATGGCCGCCATTATGACGTGAGAGCAGAAGTCGTCCGTCTTTCAGGATTTTCCGGTCATACAGATCAAAATGGCTTGCTCGACTGGATTAGCCACTTTGGTAACAGCCCCCAACAAGTTTTTCTGACCCATGGCGATTTGGACGCCGCAGAGACTTTGTCCAAACTAATAACCGAACGCTGCGGCCTCGGCGTGACCATCCCCGAATTCCACCAAACCGTCGACTTGGATACATATTCATAGTCCTGCACCATTCAATTTGTGCTAATTCGTAGTTTGAATTGTGCTATAATTGACACCACCCAAGTCAATCTTCCTCCACAATATCCCACCCCAAAACTATGAGCCGACTACACCTATCTCGATTTCTCGTCGCCAGCTGGATTTGCTCTCTGGCACTACTGCTTGGCGCAACGGCGATTACCACCCAAGCCGCTGATAAAAAGGATAAAGCAGCACCCACCGCTCGCAAAATAAGCTACGACAAAGACATCCGCCCAATTTTTCAGACACACTGCCAAGGCTGTCACCAACCCTCTAAAAAAGGTGGTGATTACGTCATGACCGATTTTTCGTTGTTGCTGAAAGGCGGAGAATCTGAAGAAACAGCGATCGTTGCGCATAAACCCGCTGAAAGCTATCTAATCCATCGTATCAGTAAGACTGATGGTGCTGCTGAAATGCCTCAAGGGAAAAAACCACTTGCCGATTCTGAAGTCGACTTAATTCGACAATGGATCACTCAGGGTGCAGGAAATGATTCACCCGCATCAACACGCCTGCGATATTCGCCTGAAAACCCACCCGTCTACGTTGCCGCGCCCATCATTACGTCCGTCGATTTCTCAAGTGACGGAAAGTACTTAGCGATCTCTGGATTCCACGAAGTATTGCTTTATCGCTCCGATGGAAGTGAATTAGTCGCCAGACTAATTGGGCTTTCCGAACGGATTGAATCCGCACGGTTCTCACCAGATGGATCCATGCTCGCGGTTGCCGGCGGATCACCTGGACGCATGGGGGAACTACAAGTGTGGAAAGTCGCCGACGCGGAGCTGCTGCTGGCACTCACGGCTGGCTACGACACAATCTATGGAGCCAACTGGTCACCCGATTCAACATTGGTCTCTTACGGTTGCCCAGATGCAACCATTCACGCGGTTAAAATAGAAGACGCAACGGAAGTGCTTTTTAACGGTGCACATAGCGATTGGGTTTTAGACACTGTCTTCAGCAAAGCGGGCGATCACCTTGTAACCGTCAGTCGTGACCGCAGTATGAAGTTGATTAATGTTAAGACGTCACAGTTTATCGACAATATCACCAGTATCACTCCCGGCGCACTTAAGGGTGGATTACACGCAGTAGATCGACACCCAGACAAAGATGAACTACTCGCCGGAGGCGTCGATGGAGTGCCTAGAGTCTACAAAATGGTGCGCGACAAGGCTCGAAAAATCGGTGATGACTATAACTTGATTCGCGCGTTCCCTAAACTCAAAGGCCGCATTTTCAGTACTCGCTTCAGTCATGACGGCAGTAAAATTGTCGCCGGCAGCAGCTTCAATGGTACCGGGCAAATCAAAATTGCAAACTATGCCGATGGAAAAGAAATAGCCTCCGTTGATATCGCCAGCGGTATTTTCACCGTTGCCTTTCATCCTGATGGTAAAACGATCGCTGCCGGTGGTTTCGATGGCTACATCTACCTAATAGATGCCGCCACAGGCACCATCGCAAAACAATTCATTCCCGTTGAAATTCAAGCCGAAGTTGCAAAAACTAAATGATTCACCACAACAAAAGCATGACGATGAAATCCATAAAATATACAATTCTCTTTTCACTGCTGGCCTACACCGCTGCATTAACAGGTCAAGAGACCACGATTAGCGAAACTCTGCCAGCCAAATTGAAAATCAATTCAATCACCGTCGAGCCCGCAGCGATGGAATTCAGTGTCGGACGTGATTACCGTCAATTGCGGGTGACCGGTCACCTCGAAAGTGGGCAGATCGCTGACCTGACACGTATGCTTTCCATCCGGAAGACACCTCGGCACGTACAAATCAGTGCTGACGGGATTGTCACACCCATTAGCATTGGCCAAGAAACCGTAACATTGCGGTTCGGTAAATATTCCGCAACCCTCGCGGTTACCGTCACAGCCCTCGACCTACCAACTTCGAGTTTCATAAACGACGTCCAACCCCTTCTTGCCAAAATGGGCTGCAATGCTGGAACTTGTCACGGCTCTAAAGATGGCAAAAATGGATTTAAACTTTCGCTACGAGGTTACGATCCACTATACGACCATCGCGCGCTGACAGACGACATAGGTGCCAGACGGTTTAACCGCGCTGCGCCCGACCAAAGTCTGCTGTTACTCAAGGCCGTCGGCGCCATACCCCATGTTGGAGGAGTACGAACAACCGTTGATTCGCGATACTACGGCATCATCCGCGACTGGATAATCCAAGGTGGACGACTCGACCTAGACACTCAAAAAGCGACATCGATTGAAATATTCCCAAAGAATCCGATCATTCCTCGCGCCGGCATGAAACAACAAATCTCCGTGCTGGCGACATTCCCGGATGGCAGTATACGAGATGTTACACGTGAAGCATTCATTGAAAGCGGTAATATTGAAGTCATTGAAGCGGACGAGCGTGGAGTTTTGACACTCCTTCGTCGCGGCGAAGGTCCCGTCCTCGTCCGTTACGACGGCAATTATGCCGCCACGACACTGACAGTTATGGGCGACCGCGTGGGTTTCCAATGGGCAAAACCAACGACTCAAAACTACATCGATGATCTTGTCTACGACAAATTAGAGCGGGTAAAAATTCTTCCCGCAGATATCTGCTCAGACGAAGATTTTGTCAGACGAATTTATATCGACATTACAGGCTTGCCCCCAACGGTCGCTCAAGTCCGCCAATTCTTGGAAAGCGAACAACCTACCGAGCAACGCCGCAATAATCTGATTGACCAACTCGTCGGTAGTAAAGAGTACATTGAGCACTGGACGAACCGCTGGGCTGACCTGCTGCAGGTGAACCGCAAATTTTTGGGTGAAGAAGGCGCCGTTGCACTACGTAACTGGATCAAGCAATCTGTCGCAATCAATAAACCCTACAATCAATTCGCGCATGAAGTATTGACCGCTAACGGTTCTACGTTAGACAACCCGCCGGCCGCCTATTACAAAATCATTCGCGACCCAGCAACCTTGATGGAAAACACAACGCACCTATTTTTGGCCGTGCGGTTTAACTGTAACAAATGCCATGACCATCCCTTTGAACGCTGGACACAAGACCAATACTACAGTCTAGCCGCCTACTTCTCACAAATCGGCCGAAAAGAAGACGCGCGCTTCCAAGGAAAGAAAATTGGCGGGTCAGCCGTTGAAGGTGCAAAACCGTTGGTCGAAGTCATCTTCAATTCTGGCGCTGGCGAAGTTACTCATCTCCGCACAAACGAAATTGCCACTCCATCGTTCCCCTTTGAACATCAAGATACGTCCAGCGAAGAATTACCACGACTTGAAAAACTTGCCCACTGGATCACATCCACGGATAATCAGTACTTTGCTTCCAGTTATGTAAATCGGCTGTGGGGATACATGTTCGGTGTCGGAATCATTGAACCGATCGACGATATCCGGGCTGGAAATCCACCGACTAACCCAGAATTATTAAACGCCCTGACAAACGACTTTGTGAAGAGTGGATTTGATGTGCAACATATGCTGCGGACGATCTGTAAATCTCGAGTGTACCAACACACTGTGGTTACCAACCAATGGAATGCCGGGGATGAAATCAACTATTCCCACGCCATCGCTCGTCGCTTACCAGCTGAAGTTTTGTTTGATGCTATTCATGTTGCTACAGGATCCACGCAGGGGATTCCCGGCGTACCGAAGGGATTCCGAGCAGCCGAGCTACCCGACGTTGGAGTCAAGGTACCGTTTCTAGATGACTTTGGCAGACCTGTTCGGGAAAGCGCTTGCGAATGTGAACGCTCCACCGGACTCGTGCTCGGTCCCATTATGAAGCTCGTCAACGGGCCAACGATCGCCAACGCCTTGGCGGATCCCAGCAATGCCCTGTTCCGCATGGAACAGGAATTCAAGGACGATGAAAACGGGAATGAAAAGTTGATTGAAGAGATATTCCTACGTTTCCTCTCAAGATATCCCACGGAACAGGAAATTCAAATTGGTAAACTAGCACTCAGCGAAGCCGGCTCGGACTACCTCGAATTACGATCCGAACTAGACGAACTGGAGAAAGATCTCCCCCGCCGCCAGCAAGAATGGGAAGCCGGACTAAACCGAGTGAACAAATGGGTTCCCACGGAATTTGTTTCCGGCCAGACGGATCAGGAGACGAAACTGGAACTGAGGGATGAAGGCATCATCTGGGCAACTGGGAAAAATCAAAAAAGCACCTATACCATTCAGTTAAAAACGGAGCTGGCTAACGTGACCGCCATCCGACTGGAAGCACTGTCTGATGACTCCCTGCCCGGTAAAGGCCCGGGGCGTTCTGACAACAATGGGAATTTTGTCGTCAGTGAATTCAGTATCGGTATCCAACCGTCCACTGGCGCAGGAGAAGTTCAAGCGATCAAATTAACGGATCCATCGGCTACATTTAGTCAGGACGGTTATGACGTTGCCATGGCCATTGATGGCAATCCGAATACAGGTTGGGCCATTGCTCCTCAACAGGGAAAAAACCACACGGCTGTTTTCCAGACGTCCGGAGAAGTCGGCTTTGAGGGTGGTTGCCTGATCACCCTCAAGATCGTCAACAACTTTACCGACAACGTCCATCAGCTTGGTAAATTTCGGATTTCAGCTTCTGATTCAGATCGTCCGGTTACACTGAATACCTTGCCAGCTGATCTGGCGGCACTATTGAGTGTTCCTGCTGACGAGCGAAGCGAAAAGCAGCAAGCGGATCTCCGCACAAAGTACCTTGCCACAGATAAACAGTATCAATCACTGTCCGCATCGGTGGCAGCGATAAAAATACAATATGACAACAAGAGACTGACTGGCCTGCAGGATTTGGCGTGGGCTCTGATCAACAACCCAGCATTTTTGTTCAACCGCTAAAGCCGGTTTGGAAATCCATTGGATTCACCATATTTCCACTGTGTAGAAAGACATGCTGCATGCCATTTGTGGAGACGCAAAACCTGTCAAAACAATTTGGCGCGATTACAGCGCTCCAGGACTGTTCGCTTGAAATCCCACAGGGAACAATCTTTGGCCTCTTAGGACCAAATGGTGCCGGCAAGAGCACGTTCATTCGTTTGTTAATGGGGATGATGAAACCTACGTCCGGCACGGCGACCATTGCTGGGCTAAATTGTCACAGTGAATCGTTGCAAGTACGAGAGCAAGTATCCTATTTACCTGGTGATGTCCGCCTAGATCGACACTACAAGGGTCGGGACTTGTTGCGGGTCATGACCTCCATTCGCAAAGATGGATCATTTCAACAAGCAACCGACATTGCCGATTTTTTGGCACTCGACCTCTCGCGACGCGTCCGATCGATGTCTACTGGAATGCGACAGAAACTAGCGTTAACTCTTGCACTTGCCAATCAGGCCCCGTTGATTATTCTCGACGAGCCAACTTCCAATTTAGATCCGACGGTTCGACAACAGGTAATTGAGTTGTTGCAACGGCGGAAACAAACTGGACAGACGATTCTATTCTCCTCGCACATCCTCGACGAAGTCGAAACCGTTTGTGACCAAGTTGCTATTTTGAAAGACGGCCAACTGGCATTGACGGAAAAAATTTCCAACATTCGGCAAACTCATCGCATCCATGCTCGAGCCCCACAACCGCTGCCACCTCCACCCAAAGATCTCGAAAAACAAATCAGCGTTTCGTATCCCAAACTTGACAGCAACGGCGACCAAGAGCAGATCATTATTGAAATCAAAGGCGACCTGCAACCAGCCTTCGAGTGGCTCAGTCACGTTGCCCTCAAGAACGTATCCATCGAACCTAGTCGTTTGCGGAGCCTCTATGAACAGATCCATTCAAATCATGAGATCCCCAGCTCATGATTCATTTAATACGGCATTATCTGCTCAAATCACAACTACTATGCATCGCCTGCAGTCTGGCTATTCTGTTTTTCATCTACATGCGCATCTGGGCAATCACGTTTTTTGATGCAGCACGATTTAAACAGGTCATTGAGTTTTTCAAGGATTTTGAAAAATTTTCAGCCGTGCCATTTGCACAATTAATAACGTACACTGGCCGCGTCGCACAAGCATTCAATGAACCCGTTATCATTACCATCATTGTCATTTGGGCCATCTCACGAGGATCTGATTGCGTCGCTGGACAACTCAATCGCGGGACGCTCGAGATGCTATTAGGGAACCCTATTTCGCGACGACGAATCTATTGGGTACAAGTCCTAGTGACCACAACCGGAACTTGCCTACTGGCAAGCCTCGCCTGGACTGCAATGGCGTTCAGTGTTTATACCAATACGGTTACCGAAACCATTGAGCCACCCTCGCTAAAGATCCCCGGAACTCCGTTTTCAATTCCACTCTCATTGGCTGAACCTGAAACAGTCGAGAAGCCGATGTCCGAGTTTGTTGACATAAATCAGTTTTGGCCTGCGATCACTATCTTATTTGCCATGGGTTTCTTTGTGGCTGGTTTTGCGATGATGGTTTCTAGTTGGGACCGCTACCGCTGGCGAACAATTGGAATCTGTATCGCGTTTGTTGTAATCCAACAAATGATGCGGATCTTGGGGATGGCAAAACCCGAGTATAATTTTTTGTTAAATTACACATTTTTCAATCCGTTTGACCCAGAAGGATTGGTGCACATTTATGTAAACCAACCCGAACTATACTGGGATTTCTGGTTATATCGTGGCGATGAAATCCAGCGACTCAGTGGTCTAGGCTGTCATCTGGTCTTAATTGGATTAGGTCTGTTGATGTACATCATTGGTGACCAAGTGTTCACTCGGCGCGATTTACCAGCACCGGTATAAGCCCCGCCATGTTGTTGTATGTCTATGGTACGGCAGTCGATTATGCGAAGATGTTATTTGTAGGTAATGCCCTACGGTTAGCCCCATAGAACAACTGGATCATTTTTAGCTCTAGCAGATCGTGTCCGTAGCTATGTTTTATTTCGGTAAGAAACCCACCGACGATGCCATCCGTAGTTACCTCAATCAATGTCAGGACATTGACTTCAATTACGCCTATGTCGGCTGCACTACAGATTTGATTGACCGCGGCAACGCTCCACCCGGTTTTCGACTCGATCGTTACAGCATTGTTCTAGGCGAAGGCGAGGACATTTTTCAGCTAGGT
>Ga0208879_1003582_pt1 | contig 12639 bp, 16 predicted proteins | sample Knorr_S15_td_Bot_FD_185605 | JGI IMG/M metagenome (GOLD analysis project Ga0208879, IMG submission 185605) | Marine microbial communities from Southern Atlantic Ocean transect - Knorr_S15_td_Bottom_ad_5009_LV_A (SPAdes) (version 2) | ecosystem: Environmental > Aquatic > Marine > Oceanic | place...
CCTCAAAATCATAATCTGTAGTACTTTTTACTCGTAAGTATTCAAAATATTCTGAACAGTTTTTGTAAAATTCTTTATTTTCATTTTCCATACACTCTTTTTCAAAATAGTCCTTTTTTTGAGAGAGTGAGGATTTTTAGTTCTGGATGATTCTTTTCTTTAAGTAAATATGACTGATTTAGCAATGCCAAATAAAGATGGTCTTCAAGTAGTAAAAGAAGTACTTGCAATTGATCCAAAGGCAAAAATCATTGTAATTACTGCAAGTGATGACAAAAAAATTATTCAGGAATGCATTGATAGTGGAGCTAGTTCTCATATCCCGAAACCTTTTATTTTTAAAGATGTCTTGGCATCCATTGTCAAAGTCATGGAAAATTAATTTAGGGTAATATTTGTACTAAAATAGATAAAAATTTGTCAAAAATTGTTGCTGATACTAGTGTTATAATTAATGGTCAACTGATTGCTCAGATAGAAGCAGGTTCTATTAGAAATTCTGAAATTATTATTCCTCAAGCTGTTTTTGATGAATTACAATCCCAAGCATCTAGTAAAAAAGAACAAGGTTTTGTGGGCTTGGAAAAAATTAAAAAACTCAAAGAACTATCTGGTGGTTTTGGCTTAGTTGTTGTTACTAAAGGACCACATCCCTCAACTGATGATATTAAATTTGCCTCAAGTGGACGAATTGATGCACTCATTACAGATGTAGCAATACAAAACGATGCTATTCTTTACACCTCAGATAATGTACAATATTTAGTGGCTCAGGCAAAAGATCTTGAGACTGTATTTCTTCAACCAATTATAAAAAATGAGACATTAGAATTTTTGAAATTTTTTGATGATCAAACTATGAGTGTACATCTCAAAGAGAATCAACGACCATTAGCAAAAAAAGGTAAACCTGGAACATTTATTCTCACTGCTATTAGTGATGAAATACTTACTCGCGATTATTTGAAAATGATATCCAATCAAATATCTTCCACAGTTGGAGTTTCTGATTCAAGCACACTTGAAATCTCAAAGACTGGTGCAACCGTAATTCAGCTTGGTGATTATAGAATTGCAATAACTTTTCCCCCATTTTCAGACTCTTTTGAAATTACAATAGTTCACCCAATTGTAAAATTATCCCTTGATGATTATGATATTTCTGAAAAATTAATGGAGCGTTTTTCTGATAGGGCTGAAGGAATTTTAATTTCTGGTTCTCCTGGTTCTGGGAAAAGTACTTTGGCATCAGGTCTTGCAAATTTTTATCACTCTGGGGGGAAAATTGTTAAAACTTTTGAATCGCCACGTGATTTACAAGTTAATCCTGGTATTACTCAATACGGAAAACTCGATGGAAGTTTTGATAATACTGCAGACATTTTATTGTTGGTTCGTCCAGACTATACAATTTTTGATGAAGTACGACGACAAGAAGATTTTAGAACTTTTGCTGATTTACGATTAACTGGAGTTGGCATGGTTGGTGTGGTACATGCAAATTCTCCTATTGATGCAATTCAGCGTTTTATTGGAAAAATAGAGCTTGGAATAATTCCTAGCGTTTTAGATACTGTAGTTTTTGTCAAAGATGGAGAAATTAACACCGTATATGAGTTGGAATTAAAGGTCAAAGTGCCTACTGGTATGACTGAATCTGACTTGGCCCGACCTGTAATTGAAATCAGAAATTTTGCAGATGCCATCTTGGCGTATGAAATTTACACATTTGGAGAAGAAAATGTAATTGTTCCAGTTTCCAAAAAAACTGAAAAAGTAGGGATAGAAAAATTAGCCGAAGACAAAATTAAAGAAACTTTTCAAAATTATGATCCTCGAGCCCAAGTTGAAATTTTATCTGATAATCGAGTAAAGGTAATAGTTGATGAGCAATGCATTGCATCAATAATTGGTAGAGGTGGTTCAAATATTAATGAAATTGAAAAACGTCTCCAAGTTCACATTGATGTAGTTCCAAAAGACTCTGAATCGTTTCATTCATCAGATGATTTACCATTTACTTTTTCAGAATCAAAAACTACACTTCTTTTAACAGTTAGTAGAGAATTCACATCAATGGATGCGGATGTTTATGTCAATGATCATTATGTTTCATCTGTAAGAATTGGAAAAAAAGGTCAAATCAAAATTCCAAAACGTTCTGATGTTGGAAGAAATATTTTACAAGAATCTTCATCACAAAATGATATTAAATTACATCTTAAAGATTTTTAAAATTTTCAATTATTTTGGGATTAGCTTTAAGAAAAGTAATAAATTTTCTCAACTGTTTTATTGTTTTTTGATTTAAATGATGTTCAATTCCTTCAGTGTCTTGATTTGCAGTATCATATCCCACACCTAAAATCTCAAAAAACTCTAACAAAATTCCATGCTTTTGTCTAATCCCCTCAGCTACTTGAATCCCTTTTTTTGTTAGATTGATACCATGATATTTTTCATATTCTAAAAATCCATTCTCATCTAACCTTTGTAGCATCTTAGTTACACTTGGTGCACTTACTGTCATGTATCTTGAAATATCTAGCGTTGTTGCATATCCTTTTAATTCTACTAGTTCTGAAATTATTTCTAAATAATCCTCCATTCTTGTACTTGAACTGTCTTTTTCTGATTGATGGGCAGCTTTGATTGAATCCAATCTTTTGGAATTTTTAGACTTCATGTTATCTTTGTAACTGTAAATAATCTAGTATAATTGGGTGTCTCTTCTGCTGATTTTAGTTATTCTTTATTGACCTGCCTGTGACTGTAATTGATCTTTGAATCTTAACTATTTTTTTTGAAATTCACAGTTGTAATGGATGACCCCCTAAAGGCACGACTAGATAAATTAAGAAAAATCTCAGAATCCGCCAAACGTAGAGCAAATTTGTATTCAGATGTAGCAAAAATCGATAATGCTCGTAGTACTAGACCATTAAGTGCATTACAAAAAGCTCCTGCACCTGGTAGAAAACTCCAAAAACTTGGATTTCTAATGTTATGGGTTCCTGAACCCACTGGAGTAACTATTGCCATTGGTGGCCCTATGATAGCTGCAGGTAGATATCTTGATAAAAAATACAATGGCGCCACACTTCATGATATTGGGCATGTGACAAAAAGCACAATTTCATCAATTAACGATTTTAAATCATCTGTTTTGTGACTCTTAGTTTTTAAAAGGAGTAACACAAATTATTTTATGACTACTAGAACTCAAGCATTGGTTCCAATTTTCATTGCTGCAGTAATTATTGGGATTGCTGGATTAATATCAATTCCAAGTGAAAGTAAATTACAATCTGTTGAATTCCCACGAGGAATGATAATGATTGATGATATTCCACTTGAAGTACAAATTGCAGATAATGAATCACTACGTATTAGAGGACTAATGTTTCAAGATCAATTACCTCCTGATCAAGGAATGATTTTTGTGTTTAATGAACCTGGATTATATTCTCTTTGGATGTTAAACATGCAATTCTCACTTGACATGATTTGGTTTGATCAAGACGGTAAAATTGTTCATATAGAAAAAGATGTTCCTCCATGTAAAACACCATTAGAAATTGCTGCCTGCCAAAGTATTATCCCTGATGAAATGGCAGTTTATGTTTTAGAAGTAACTGCTGGATTTATTGATGAAAATAATATCACTGTTGATTCTATTCTTGATATCATCTCTATTTAGAATTGCAAAACCTTATTTTATAATATTTTTAAAACGATTTTGATGAATAAGAAATTTTTTATTCCAATTTTAATTGGTATTGCAATTATTCCAATTATTGTATCCTTTAATGATGATTCATCAGATACTTCAATTACTCCGAAAATTGATTTTATCTATTCTAATGTTGATGATATTCAAAAAATTTTCATAGATGAAAATATTTCAATGTCCAACCCCAATGTAATTTCTGATGATACCGTGGGGCAGTATTGTACATATTTTGATAATGGTAATGTTCAACGGTTCGTTCAGTATTGTGTGACTACTGCACTAGTTGACTTTGACGGTAAACCATTAGGGAATCTCAATATGGGTGGAAATCCTATTTCCCCAAGCATGGCATTAGCTATTCTTGAGGTATCCCCTAACGTTGATTCAAAAAGAGACAAAATCGATTTTATTTTTCAAACCATGATTGAGAATTTAGTGTGTGATTGTTGGGGTGAACAACAACCCGGTGGGTTTGAATCAGTTTCTGTTTGGCTTGATGCAGCACAAAAGAAATACTCTGAATCTTCTCAAACCACCCTAAAATCAAAAATTAATGGACTGGCTCAAAAACAATTAATTTTAGAAATTACTGCTACTGAAAAATCATATTTGTGGACACTAATTATTGTAAAGTAGTTTCATTATATACTGTAAAATTCTTTGATTGGCGATTAGAATGATTGATCAATTATGGATGATTCTTTTAGGATTTGCAGCTGGAGTTTTGGGTTCTATGATTGGCGTGGGGGGTGGAATTATAGTAGTACCTGTTTTAACATTTTTAGGATTTCCTCCCACAGTTGCTGCAAGTAATAGTCTATTTGCTGCACTAAGTAATTCAATTGCATCTACAATTTCATATTCTCGACAAAAGAGAATTGAATTCTCATTAGGATTAAAACTTGGATTATTAACAATTCCTGGAACTATTATTGGTGCATTACTTTCAACAGATGAATCCCCTGAAATTTTTAAATTTTTGTTTGGATTTGTATTAATTGCATCAGCAGCTTATATTTTTCTTAGAAAAAAAATTGAGGATAAAGAAAAAACCTTATCAAAACAGATGATTGTTTTTGCAGTTGGTGCTAGTTTCTTTGCAGGAATTATTTCATCATTTTTTGGAATTGGTGGGGGAATTATCTTTGTTCCATTAATGGTAGTTGGAATGGGGATGGCAATGAAACGGGCAGCTCCCACATCACAATTAATTTTATTATTTGCATCCTTATCAGGAGTAATTATTCATAGTCTTTTGGGACATACTGATTTTCTTCAAGCAGGATTTTTAGCAATTGGGGCTTTTATTGGTGGATTAGTTGGAGCTAGACTATCTTTGGATATCAAAGAACGATATTTACAAATTTTAATCTCTGTTGTGATAATAATTGCTGCAGGAAAATTATTCTTTGATTCTATAATGGGAGATTCAAATTTCTTTGCAATTTTTAATTTGAAATAATATTTTCTAAGTGTTTTTTATTATTTTTTGTTTTATTATTTTTCTTTTTACTGAATGAATTTGATATGTATTTTTTTTATCTAATACGTGTTTGCCAATATTTTAAAAATTATATTCTTTGATATTTTTTACTTGTTGGTATAGATCATCACCTATCACGATTACAATTTCTGGCGACTTTGAGAATATTGATACTGGTATTCCAATTGATGTGAAAATAATTCGCCCTGATAATACTTCTGTAGAATTATTTGGTACATTATCTGCAACTGGTGAATTCAAATCACCTGTAGTTCATAGTGGAGAATGGATACCTGGTGTATACACTGTAATTATTAGTTACAATGGTGAACAATTGTCTGCTGCATCATTTAGAAAATAATAAATTTCTGAATTTTTAAAATAATTTTTCTAGATGTATCTAAACTCTAAGTTTTCTTATCTTGATTCATCAACGCAGAACGTTACTTCTGCAGATGAATTTGAACTATCAGATACTAGATAATTTAATGCATCAGCAATTTTCTGATTGTCTGGCTCTCCACCTGCAACTGTTCCTGAAAATATGGTAAACATTCTAATTTTTGATTTTAGAACATCAGATAATTCTTGATTTACTGTAGTTGTAAATGGCCTTAGTGCTCCTCTAAACACTTCAACTTGTGCTCTTTGAGTCCCTGTGACTTTTCGTCCAATTGGCAAGTCAGGACCAATAATCATTATTGCCCCCTTTGCATCCTTGTATAGTCGTGGATCATCACTTCCACCTGGAACAAATTGCTCTAATGCTCTTTGAGCAACTGTTGCAGGAGTTGTGATAAATTTTTCAGTTAATTCTTCCCATGACTTTCTTGATAATTCAGTTAATTTTGAAATTTCAGGCAAGTTTCCTGTAATGTGAATTACTGCAAGAATTTCACCAATGTTGGTACTTGCAGTGTTTAACCATTTTTGAATCTCTTCAGGATTTTTAATATCTACAATATGGGCATGGAATTTACTACTAATGTACTCTTGAAGGTCTTTTGGAGTGGACTGTGAAATGAAACATGCAACTTTACCTCCATTTTTCTCAACATGCTGTGCCAAAAATTCAACCCTTTGTGCGTCTACTTTGTCAGTTGCATCAATGGTAAACACAATTGCTTTTCCTGCAAAATCCGGTTGGTGAACATTTGGAGTGGCAGTTCCAATGTGTGGTTTTACTGGATAAAATACTCTGTCCCCTGGAACTACTTTGCCATTTAGGATTTTTGCAATCTCATCATCACACAAATTGAGAACCATTTCAGAAACCTGTCCTTGAGAAAGAAATTCTCTATTTGCAATCATGTGGGATGTATTATTTTGAACTTTTTCAGCAATACTTTGAATTTTGTTTAATAGATTTGTAAATGTCTCAGATAATTTTGAAACATCTTTTCCATTTGCAAGTTTTTCTGCAGCTTTGGTGACTCCTTCTTTGATTATATTTTCATCTTCTCCTAATAATGGAAGTAGTTCATTGCTTGCAGCAGCCACTTCAGTTGGAATTAAATCCTCAAATCCACTGACTCTCATAAATTCTGATGCAGCTTTTGGATAAACTGTTTTGTAAATTCTATCCGAATGTACTGGTCCGGGATTTGTTGCAATGGATATGATCCCCTTTTCTGTTAATTCCCATGACATTGCCTCAGCTAGTCTGTTTTTTGCACCCTGAGCTGCTGTGTATGGGCTTCTAAATCTGTAAGGTCGTTGCTCTAGTGGTCGCTCTTCTGTAAAGAATGTTGAAATTGTAATAATTTTTCCGCCCTCTTTCATTACCCTTAGTGCTTGCACTGATCCCCAAAATGTTCCAGTAAGGTGAATTCCAATTGTACTTTTGAATTCATCTAGTGGCGCATTAGCAAAACACGTTACTGGCCCTGAAACTCCTGCATTGTTAATTACATAATCTAAATTGATATTATCATTTTTGAGTGAATCAAACATTCCATTCATTGTTGATTCATCTGCAACATCTACTCCTGAAAAAATTCTAACTGTAGCACCGCTGTTATTTTGTGAAATAATCTCTTCTAACATCTTTGATGTTTCATCAAGTGGCTCTCTTCTTCGTCCAAGAATAATTACCCCTGCACCATTCTCAACAAATCTTTTAGCAATTGCCTTACCAATTCCTGTACCGCTACCTGTGATTAGAGCAATTTTACCTTGAAATTTTAACATCGATAAAATGACCAAACTATTATGGTATTTAATTGGATTGGTGAATTACCGATGGGAGGAATATTTCTGTAAAAAATAAACCAACTACATTTACACTAAAAAATTCCAAAAAATCCTGAATCTTAAAACCACTTGTCTAGATTCTGACTTTTTCTCTCTATTGCTTTTTTTAATCTGTTTAGTGTTGATTGAACCCTATCTCCTGAAAAACTTCTTTCTTTAACTAGATAATTTGTTATTGCGTCATAATCTATTTTTTCAAAAATTATTTCATCCACATTTGCAACATCTGGTTCTAAAAAGATCTTTCTTATTTGTTGAAAATCAATTTCTTGTAGTTGTTCTTGAATTTGCAGGATATCTTCTAATCTTGAATGCTTTTTTATCATTTTTAATGCAGTTTTTGGACCAATTCTTTCAAAACCATTTGGATTAAAATCAGTACCAATCAAAATCCCAACATCAACTAGTTCTTCTCTTGTTAATCCAATATTATCTAGAGTTTTTTGGGTTTCAATCATTTCTGGAACTATGTCTATGTACATATTTTTATTTGGTATTTTTCTTCTTCCGCTGTTTGTAAAATTTCTTACCAGTCTTTTTGCTCCACATAAAACAGAATCAAAGTCTTGACTTGCAGATGCAAAAGCTTGCCCTGTATTTGTTAGATGTGCAGCAGTTGCTTCCCCTTCTGATGGTGCATCAATGTATGGGATTCCAAAACAAGTCAAAAGCTGTTTTGATTCCTTTACCATCCCATCTTTCATGCTAGTTGTTTGTTGAGCATATTTCCTTGCATCCTCCATATTTCCTTCAGAAATTGCCTTTTCATATTTGATTGTGGCATCTTTTTTAATCTGTTTTCTACGCTCAATCTCTGCTGTTTTTAGTGATGGTGGCTTTCCATCAAAGACATAGACTGGTTTTATTCCTAATGATAGAAAATTTACATTTCTGTATAATAGTCCGCTTAAATGACTTGTAATTCTACCTTCAGAGTCAGATAATTGTAATCCATCTGCACCTCTGATACTTGCCAAGAACTGATAAATTGCATTGTATGCATCAATTGCAATTATTTTATTTGAAAATGCTTCTAGAGTTGTTTTCTCTCTAACTACTAAATCTTTAAGATTTAATCCCATGAAATAATGTTGATTTATTATAGTATTTTGATGTTAATATTGACTAAACTCTTAGTCTTTTGATTTTTGTTGCATTGAAAAAGTTGGAATTTACTCAACTTGGTACTTGTTGGTAGACTTGGTTTAATGATATGCTTGTAATATCTAGATTATCTCTGATTATTCTATCCAATCCGTAATGATGTGGCTCTTTGTTCTACGAAATAGAATTAGGCCTCTATCTCGTCTGTATGGAATTATCATGAAATGATTGTATGATAATGACTAATGATGTGTTGGGTATTGTGAAATAGAGTTTAGAATATGATTCTTACCAACTTGTTAATTTTGTTATAACTTACTAGCTATGTTTGTGACTATTCTCAAAAGGTCAGCTTCAGGTGTATCTAATTTTGACATTTTAATTCTCCTTCTATTACTTTATGACAGAATTCACACTTGCCACACTTTGGACAAAACATTGATTTTGTCATTCTTTTACATCCAGGGCATTCGCGTTCTGCTATTTCTGCATCAAATACTGCACTCATTTCAGTAAAAACTTCAATCTCTTTTTATTAAATTTTTCGAATGATGTGAACTTGAGAGTTTAGAAGCATACGAACGAAAAAGATATGCTGAATTGATAAAAACACCTGAATTTATGCTTAAACTGTACAAGGCAGTAAAGAAGACCACTAACAAAACTAAAGAAAATTTAGAGTGAAAATAAATTATCTTTTTTAGAATCTCTTTCTAATCCCAATAATCACTACAGCTGGAATACCAAGATACATTCCAAGGTTTAGTAGGATCAAGCTAATTCCATATCCCAACACTTCACTTTCTGAATTAGCATTTTCCATTAAAGACAGTGAACTAATCATTGGAGTTATGGCAATCTTTACCATTTCTTTGAATACTGGATTTTCACGCTCATAATCTGCTATAATTGGACTAAATGAGTAATAGACATCGTTGAACATTCCCATGAATTGTGTGCCTGATTCTGTGTTGAGTAATGTATTATCTCTAAGTTCTCGTAACTGTTGAACTTCTATAGCCATTTCAGAGCCATATGTTGCAGTAGCTATGAGACAACCGCCACCTGTATTTTCTGAGGTAGTGATTTCTGATTCTGCTTCTAGAGATTCAGATGTAGAGATATTTGTCTCTAAAGAATTTTCATTAATAGCTTCTATGGGTAGAATTCGATAAATCACTCTCTCACCATGAGATACTAAGTAAAGAAATCCATCTGGACCTCTTTCAATATCTGTAATACATCTAAAACCTGTTCCAAGCATTATTTCATCTGTAGAATCATTTTCATTAACTAAATTATCTTGTAAATCAGGATTAGAAAATACAAATCCATCTCTATTTTGATTTAATTCAAATTTGTACAAATGTCCATTGTTACAATCCCCTACAAAAAGAGAATTATCATAATTTCTAGTTTCTTTAAAATTTCCAAAATTGATTCCTACAGGTGCAACTACCTTCTCCCAGCTAAATTTTGGGTCACCATAAACATAATCCTCATATCCTGGAAGACTATCTATTTCTGATTCTGTTGCAGGTCCCATAATCTTATTCCAACCACTATTGAATTTGTCTGGAATTAAATTAATTTCATCAAAATCATCATCTCCGTTTTCAGTAGCCCATAAATTTCCAGTGATAGGGTCTATAGCAAGACCAAAGCTATTTCGAATCCCCATAGCATGATATGGTCCCTCAGGGTCTACTCGTAAAATTACACTAGTATCCATGTAATCTTTAGTTTCTGGAGGATAAAGTTCTTCAAGTAATTTGTTTTGAAGTGGACCATACTTTCCCGTATCTCCAACTACTGCATACACTTGATTATTCAAACCTGTAACCATAGCTCCACTGTTGTGATATTCATTTGATGGTAACTCTTTTAGTAAAACAGGATTTACTAATTTCTCACCATTCCAATCATACTTGTAAATTCTATTTCCTAATTGTTCTCCATCTGAATCAACTTCTGTAAAATAAAGATAAACAGTTGACCCGACACTTGTAACTCCTAGTAATCCACTTTCTCTAATTGGATTTACATCAATTTCTAAAACAGGTTCTTTTTGGATTATTCCATCTCGAATTAAACTAACTTCACCTAATTTTTGTAATAGTAAAATATCATCACCTACAAATGTCATAGTAGTGTATCCCCAACCAATATCTCTGGCATATACTTGAAGAATCAAATTTTCATCATACAATACAGGTTCAGCAAATGCGTTAGTGATACTCATTCCAATCATAGCAACAACTGCTATTGCGATAATTACAACAGGTTTCATCTAATTTTCCAATATGCCTTTCAATCCTTTCCATTCAGATAGTTCATAGATACCTAATTGAAATCCTGCAGAACAAAAAGCCCATTGCTTATACAATTGCTGAGTTTTTTTCATAGGGAAAGAATAGACGTCTTTTCCATTTTCTGTCCATATGGATAATTTATTCTGTTCTTTGTCCAAATCCATGGTGAAGCTCATGTGTTATCATTATTTAATATGAACCTGAAGAGACACGATTTTTAGGGAAATTATTCGCAAGACTCATCAATTTTGTTTACCTCCAAAAGATGAATTAGAAAATATGCAAAAGACTATGATTACTTTGGCATTAAAAAATACATTACTTGAATTAGGTCATGATGAACTTGATAAAGTTACAACAATATTGCAAAAAGATCATCACATGACTCTTGATGATTGTTATGATAATCCTGATGAATTAAAAATTGTTTTAAAAGACTTGTTTGGGGAATCATATGATGATATTTTACATTCCTTTAAAGAAAATATGAAAGTTATTTCTTCTCATACTTAAACTAAAAATTTTATTTCAACTTTACATGAATAATTTTTTAGAAATTTTTGTAAAATGTTTTTTCTTATTTGTTGTTAGATAAAATTTTAAATTGAAATATTATTCTAATGCTGTTTGATAAATCAGATCTTATTTTTTCTTTTCACCTATTAAAAACATGAATTTAATTCAATCTTGCATGTTGATTTTAGTAATTTTTTAATGTATTTTCATAGATGTAATTTTTGATGAAGAACTAATTAAAACAAATGGATAGATCCAAATAAAAAAAAATAATGACACAATATTTGTATTGATTAATTTTTAATTCTAATTTCCTTTATTATGGAGAATAATTGAGATATGATGCCGGGATAGCCAAGTGGTAAGGCGGCTGTCTCGAAAACAGCTACGTGAAAGCGTGCAGGGGTTCGAATCCCTTTCCCGGCGTATTTTTTAATTTTAAAATATTTTATTTACGCCAATATTACAAATTTAGTAATTTTTTAATCCATTTTTGAAAATTGTCTGAACAACTGAACTTCTGTTAAACACCCTCATCGAAATTTTTATTTTTACAATGTATGTTCCTTCTTTCATTTCTATCATGATTTTTTCCCAAAACATTGTATATTTGTCAACAGCTCTTTTTTTACTTGTAAGTTCAAATCCTGTTATTATCAAATACCCATTTCGATTCAAATTATTTATTTTTCTATATCCTGATGTTTTTGATAATTTACAAATTTCTAAAATCTCTGGTACTGCTAGTGGTTTTTTTGCAACTTGTTCTAAAATTTTCCTTGATTCTTTATCACCAACCATTTCTAAAATTTGCTTAATTAATGATTCATCTTTTATTGTCATGACTAAAGAATTTTTTTTAATTTCCTCAAAATTTAATATTTCAAATATGCACTCTTTTTCAAATTTTAGTGTATCTGATTTTAAAATTTTTATTAATTCCTCATTAAATTTTGAATAATCAAGAATTGAGTGTTTAATAGAATATCCATATTTTTTAAATAAATTTAGTTTAAGTTTTTGTTGATATTATGATGCCTGATGGCTCTGGTTTTCATGCAATTCGCAATATTAAAAAAATAAATGATAAAGCCAAAATAATTGCAGTTACATCTGATCTCAAACCTTCTACCAATGAAAAATTAATGGAACTAAAAGTTCAGGGACTTGTTTACAAACCCTTGGATATTGAAAAAATTGTTTATCTTGTGAATAATTAGATATTCCAAATCTTTAAA
>Ga0208879_1003586_pt1 | contig 12632 bp, 12 predicted proteins | sample Knorr_S15_td_Bot_FD_185605 | JGI IMG/M metagenome (GOLD analysis project Ga0208879, IMG submission 185605) | Marine microbial communities from Southern Atlantic Ocean transect - Knorr_S15_td_Bottom_ad_5009_LV_A (SPAdes) (version 2) | ecosystem: Environmental > Aquatic > Marine > Oceanic | place...
CCATCGACTATCACTATTTGGTCAGGGCGACCTCGAAGTCCGGTTATTGGATCTGTCAATAGTCCCGAGTTATCATCATCATCAGAATATGCTATTTTTGTATTTTCTTGTAATCCGACGATTTCCCTTGCGATTTCCAATGCATTCTCAGCAAGTAGTGCTTTTTGTAATTGCCAAGAGGCCAATAATGTCCATGTCATTGCAATCGTCGCCAATAAGAATCCCGCTTGAGTTCTATTATCTGCCCCCACAAGAGCGATTGAATGGAGGGCCAATGCTATTGATGCAAATAATAATCCGGCCTCAATACGCCCTGCTTCAAACCATCCACCGATAAAACCTTGAGGCTGAAAAACAGCTTTAATATCGTATTCAGAATTCTCTTCAAAATCAATTTTTGATTTTGCAATAGTGTCAGTCCATCCAATCCATTCTCTCCATGGCAGATATACTGCTACAATAGCAATGACTAGGAGAGATAATGCCCAAAGAGCAAGATATCTGGCAATTGAAATAGGAGTGAATGCAACATCATCTATCAATGAAAAAATGAAAGCATCAATGACAAAAACTAACACAACAGCAAACCACCATGACCAAATTATCATCGCTCTACGTAATTTCGAGTTTTTCGTTTGATAGTCTTTCACTTGTTCATGAATTTTAGCATGTTTTTCCACTCCGGCTACTATCGCTTCACCTTGGCCACTTTTCCCTTCGCGTGCAAGCGACCAAGAGAGCGGACAATACTCATGCCGCTCTAAATCACTGGCACTAACCCTTAATGGCTCACCATTTTCTAATCTCCAAACACCATCCTCATGCAGTTCAGCAGCCTTTATTTGGTCAGATTTTGGAGAATTTTGAGCCATATTAATTCCCCCAGCAGACCTCGTGTGAGCGGGCTCTTTCTTTTATTCTCCCCCCTCGTGGTTATGGTATTTTCACTAAACATAGTAATTTTGTTTGCCTCAGTTAGTGCGAAGCGATTTAATATGGGGGTTATGTCGCCGGCTTGCTGAGGTTTATCAATGTCCGATGAAGAAGCAACACTACTAATCCCGTTTGAAACCTATGAGGAGAATGCCGTCAATATCGGTACTCAACAGAAAAGTGCAGACATGATGCGATTTATCGAGCGTGTTCGCGAAGATGGATTATACCTTCTAAATGTCAACATCACAGATTCCCGCATCCGTTCTATCGCTGCATTCCTTAACAATTTTGAATCTTCTCGTATTATGGTTGTTTCAGCCCGACAATACGGACAAAGACCAGCACGTCTTTTCTCAGAGGCTATCGGTGCAAATTCAGCAGTCGGTCGTTTTATTCCAGGCTCTCTTACCAATCCAGTACTTCGTTCATATGTTGAACCTGATGTCCTATTCGTAACTGACCCAGCGGCTGACCAACAAGCATTGATCGAAGCGGTTAACTCCGGTCTTCCAATCGTTGGTATCGTTGATGCAAACAATAACCTGCGCAATGTTGACATCGCATTACCTGCGAATAACAAAGGTCGTCGCTCTCTTGCTCAAATTTACTGGCTACTAGCCCGTGAAGTACTCAAACTTCGTGGTGAAACCACCGATGAAGATTGGGCCAAGGAACAAGATGTCGAAGAATGGCAATCAACATTCTGAGCATCATAGATTGCATTTCACTCTTTGTGAGAAGAAAGAAAATCGGATGTGGCCTGAGCAAATTCTTCTCTGGTTACCTTTCCATGCATGATAGAGCGAATTTTTTTGGCGCTTGGCAACCCTTTGGTGAAGGAAACCGCGTGACCTCGTAGACTTTTTGAGTCTAATCCAGTAGTTTGTTTTGCTAATTCTATGTACCGATCCCAACACCATCTTCTAGTTTCAAATTGTCTACCTACTTCAGATAATGATTGCCAATTCCCTTCGAATTGTTCTATCCAAGGTAATTGCTCTTCATCCATCCAGCCCAATTCAACTTTCATCTCGGCAAATACTGATGGTCTACCAATTGCGCCTCTTCCGACCATCAATCCTGCGGCATGTGTTTGTAAAAGACAGGCCGAAGCAGATGCTCCATCAACAATGTCGCCATTTGCAACGACAGGAACTTCAACCGCCTCAACCGCATTTGCGATATATTGCCAATCTGCTTGACCTGAATATCTTTGCTTGAGAGTTCTGCCATGAATGCATAATCGTTGAATTCCTACATGCTCTAATTCCTTACAAATTTCAAGTGCATTATTTTCTCCTTGACCAGTCCCCAATCTCATTTTTGCAGTGACTGGGACATCTATTCTATCAACGATTTGAGAACACATATCGACTAGGTTATCAGGGTCTCCCATCAAAGCCGCTCCAGCACAAATTTTGGTCACCTTTGGTGCTGGGCAGCCAAAATTCAAATCGATAATATCGGCGTTATCACTGAGCATTTCAGCAGCACGAACCATATCCTCTGTAACCCCTCCAAATATTTGTGGAATAAATGGAGTTTCATCTTCACAGGTTTCCATTCTTTGCCAAGACATTGCAGCTTCGCGAGTTAGTGCAGTAGAATTTGTAAATTCGGTAATAGTAAAATCAGCGCCACAATCTTTGGCCAATAGGCGAAAAGGCAAATCAGTAACCCCTGCCATAGGTGCGAGAAATAGAGGACGTTCCTCTCCATCCCATGGACCTGGTTTGGCTGTGATATACTGACTCATTTTCACCCTCTCACCATCTAGGCTTAATTTTGAGCAGAAACAAGAAGTTCTGCAACACGACGCATACGTCGTAATACCTTGTCTAATCGTTGGTTGACGCGACGAGTTACATCTTCGGCGGTTTCCCCACTAAGACGGTGCCCCAAAGGCAAACGCCCACCCAATAGGTTAAGCAGAAGCATTTGTTGTTTGGAATTTACATCTTTCAATAGAGATTCCACATCTTCAACTTTCAATTTGTTCCTTTTTAATTTTCGAATTAACTTTGACTGTTGAGTTTCATTGAGGATTCGATTAAAACCTCCTTTCTTAAGCATCCAATCTTCACCACGTCGTTGATATTGAGCCATCATCGCAGACCATAGTGAGATAGAAAGGCGATCTGTTCTGGCGACCCTTTCAACCATTCCTGATGCTCTAAAGCGCTCTAGAATACGTCCGATTCGAGGCTTGGGCCCATCGAGTAGTTCGGCTGCTTCATCAAGTGATAATGGCGCATTTCTACTAAGAAGTATTTCAAATAATTTACATGATAAGGAGTCAGCATTGCTTTCCTTCCCAGGGCGTTCTCCAAGTAGACCAAAATCTCCGAGCCATTGAGATAGCAAACTTTCACTGGTCTGTGGAGTAAGAGGTCTGTGGTCAACCACTCCAAGTGTCAAAGTAGGGGTGTCTTCTTCTGGTAGTTCAAGTGTTAATCTGCAATCGTCTCGTTTCCAGTTAGCCTCAAGAAGAGACATTCTTTGGCTGATAATGGCTTTACACTGGACTGAAAATAATTCAACTGCATTAGTAATACTTCCACCACGCAAATAATATCTTCTCCATCCTTTACCTTCATTGGTATATCCTATTATTCCAGCCTCAACTAAGCGAGTTAAATGATGATTCAAAGATGCAGGTGTTAGTGCTAGTTCATCTGCTAACATTTGTGCATCCCAAGCGATTTCTGGAGAAGCAAGAAGGTGGTCACGAAGTAATCGGTGAACTGGATTAGCCATTCCATAATCAGCCATAACATCGCCTTTTTTGCGAACCAAACAAAGCGTGTCTGTAAACCAAGTGACTAAACTATCAACATCTCTATCACTTGTAGGTAATGCGACTTCCTGTAATCGGACACTAAACATCTATCTCTACCGAAGGGAAGTGGATGCCAAGAGTCTTTGAAGACTTTGCAACAATTGCTTGTCAAGAGGCGTTTATTGAATAGACTTAGTCACGACGACGGTCATCCCATTCATAATCAACAGCCACTGTGCCATGCCAAGTCATGTCCATGTTGATGTGTGGCATTAATTCAACTCTATCTTCACGAAGAATCCCTCTTCGCCTTAGAACTTTAACAGCGGAGTGAATAGTTGCTCTTGAGCGACCGATTCGGCGTGCTAATTCAGCCTGAGAACGAGGAACTCCCTCTTTGTCAATATCTTCAAGAATCAATCTTTGCACCAATGACAAACCGATTGGTAAGGCGTTTGCTGCTGCTTGTTCACCCAACTTCATCCCCCTTAGTTCTTCAATTTGACTCGGTGCTCCTGTGAAGTAACAAGTTCTACCATTTACTGGCATAATAACGATACTATTGCGAACTTGTAATACATCAAGATGATGACGCAGCGTTCCATTTGCAGAATTTAAAACAGATTGTAATTCACGATAACATAAACCCGGATTTACCTCCAATGCAGAGAGGATTCTCAGACGCTGCGGGTGCTCATGTTGGTGTTTAGATTTACTTGAAACTCCTCCGAGGGTAATGGCCCCAATGGCGCTTGCTGCCGCGGCCATTCCGCCAGCAATTCCATACAAGCCACCAGTTGCACCGAGTAGACCAGCAGCCAACCAAGGACGCTGACGAACCCACTGCGATAGTAGAGGCATATAGTCGGGTTAGTCTCTTCCCTTCTTAATCCATTGGAGTGTTGTTCAAACAATAATTAATTATCACTTCGGACAGAATTGTTTTTTATTTTCAAGTGAGCCACTAATGGTGAAAGCAGTCTTCCACATGTACGTCCATGCTCTGATAAGATGTAGGAGACACGGATTGGCGGGCCGTCTTCAACTTCACGAATTACCAATCCTTCTTCAACGAGAAAACGTAATTTGTCACTCAATGTTCTTGAAGAAATTCCTGTAAGCATTCCCTTCATTTGATTGAATCTGCGTGGTCCAGCAATGTATAGGGTTGAAAGAATTTCGATGGTCCAACGAGAACCAAATACATGTAATGCTTCAACTGCTGCTTGAACCTCCCAAGTAGTACCCCAAGGGCCATTATTGGAGTGATTTCCGAGAATATCTCGAATGCTACTGCCGCTTTTTATTGTTCTATCAATGTGGTTTTGAACAGCTTCAAAAGAATCTTTTGGAATGGTCAGTGCAGGCTCTGGCATGGCTGTCCCCAACCAGCCGGTTGGCTAGGACTACTTGATTTCTTTTGCACACCGAGTATGAACAAAGTTACCGAATGTTGTTTGCGACATTGGGTCTTAATTGAAAATGAATCAAAAATGAATGTTTCCGACTTATCCTTCAAAGAGGAGAGGATGACTCGGGTTGTCATGGTCAAGTCGATAATACTCGCTCGCGGAGGTGTACTTGGCCGCAATACAGGGCTTGGTGGGGCACACCACAATCTACTAGTTTCACTAAAAAATGGCAACATCCAGGGTTATCAACTGGCTGCAACATGTGAATACAATCTCTCGATGAAAACGAATCCAGTCAAGCGATTATTGATGCGATGGTGGTCACATCCAAGAGTGGTAAATAAATTTGTAAAATCTTCTGTGAAAGATGGCAATTGTGATATTTTGCACATTACCGATCAGGAACAGGCGCATTTAGTTCCAAACAATTGCAAAGTGCCAGTTGTAGTAACTGTCCATGATCTATTTCATTTATTTCCTAAGCAAGTGAAAATAGGTCAAGAAATAATTCAAGTGGGTGAGCCAAAACCACCAAGTTATCGTAGAAGAGATTTGAAGAAAATAGCAAAGGGATTGTTGAGAGCAAATCTCTTGGTTTGTGATTCAAGAGCAACTCTATCGGATTGCAAAAAATATTTTCCAAATGTAAAAAGTATCTGCATTCCTCTTGGGCTCGACATTGATGCGTATGCAAATTTTATTCAAGAAGATTCAGAAGTCATCGGTCCAGCACTACATTTGCCTGTTGGCTGTAATCTATTGATAGTGGGTAGCCATGACCCAAGAAAGAGATTAAAATTCATTTGTGAGGTATTGGGTGGAATGGATGAATCAATAAAAAATGATATTCATGTTCATCATGTTGGTAATGGTAAATGCCCGTATGGTGGCCCGGCAACCCATCAAGTGGCTAAGCAATATGATGTCAAAAATTGGCATGGGATTGGAACCGATCTCAGCCATCAAGAATTGATGTGGATGCGTATCAAATGCGAGGCGCTATTATTTCCTTCTGGAAGTGAAGGATTTGGCTACCCGCCTTTAGAATCAATGGCCAGCGGAACCAAAGTACTCTGCGCAGATCTCGCTAGTCATAATGAATTAATGCCTGAGAACTCTTGTATTGCGGCAGACGATATTACCGCGTGGCAAGAGGCTATTGGCGAGATACATTCACAATGGAAGCAAAGAGAAGGGCCGAATAGTTCAGATAAAAAATTAATTGAGCATTCACGAAATTACAGTATGTCTCTGTTCAATGAAAAGATGGCTGAAGTTTATTCAACTTTGAAGTGAAAACGATTTCATAATCTGTCAATAATTGAAACCAATACATCTGAATCTTGCATATGGTTCCAGTTCTTACTGGCTAAATTTGTAGCGAGGCCAGCGACTTTGAAGAGGATTTCTTGGAATTCAGAGATTCGTAACATTCTTCTCGGTGCATGAATGGACTCAATATCTACTGTAAAGTGGCCGGGAAGTCCATTATTAGGGCTGATTACAGAGGAAGACGAGCGTGCTATTTTCACAAGCCTTCCACCATGCAAGAACACAACTATTTCACCTGAAAATATCTGAGAATCCCCCATACAGTCTCCCTCGATGTCAACTCTTCCATTCAGTGAAGGTGAAGAAATATCATCAAAATAATCTTCCAGAGTTGCCATTGTTGGGAAATCCTCCAATGACAATTTTACCACCCTCATAATACACCATCAACTCTCAATTAGCATAAATCCTTTGCTAAAAGACCCAATATTGTTATTGTCAAAAAATATTTTTATTGCCAAGAGCCAATAATTAGAGCGATTTGTTCTTCAATAGGTTCTTGGTGGGTTGTCTTATGCAACCTATTCAGAGTGTGGCAATTGTCGGTGCCGGAAATATGGGTTCTGGTATTGCGCAAAAAACAGCGCAAGAAGAATTCGATGTTCAAATGGTGGACCGAGAGCAACAATGGGTTGACAGAGGGCAAGATATTATCGCAAATTCCCTCAACGAAGCCGTCGAACGCCGAATTTTTAGAGAAGCACAAGTTGAAGCGATAAAAGATAGAATTACCGGTGTTGTTGGTGTTGAAAACACCGCTGCGGATACCGATTTGGTAATAGAAGCAGTATTCGAAGATTTTGATGTAAAAACAGCAGTTTTTGAAACTTTGAATTCTGCCTGTGGCGACGAGACAATTTTTGCATCCAATACATCTTCCCTATCGGTAAATGAATTAGCCGCATCATCTGGAAGGCCCGATAAATTCGTAGGCCTTCACTTCTTTTTCCACCCTGCAAAAAACCGTCTAATAGAAGTCATTCCAGCAAGGGCATCATCTGCTCAAACAGTTGAAAAAGTGGTCCAATATTGTAAGATGTTAGGAAAAGTTGTCATCGTATGTGCAGACCGTCCTGGTTTCGTAGTAAATCGTTTCTTTGTACCGTGGCTAAACGAAGCTTGTTTGCTATTACAGGAAGGAGTAGCATCTGCGGCACAAATTGATGCGGCTTCTCGCAAAGCATTCTCAATTGGATTAGGACCATTTGGTCTAATGAATTTAACAGGTCCACCAATTGCATTACATTCAACTGATTATTTGGCTGAACAATTGGACACTCCTCGATATCATGGTGCTCAAAATCTAAGAGACTTGGTAGCAGAAAATAAAATGTGGGAAATTTCACAGGATGAAGATTATGATGAATCACAATACACTATAATTTCACAGCGATTACTGGGAGTTGTTTTCGGAGTCGCTGCACAAATAGTGGATGAAGATATTTGTTCAATGGAAGATGTTGACCGTGGTGCAAAGGTAGGACTTCGTTGGGCTCGTGGACCATTTGAATTAATGAATAGAGTTGGAGTTGAAAATGCCCATAGAATGGCCAAAAAATATGCAGAGTTGGCTATTGGTGGTTGGGAAGTTCCACAATACTTTGGCGATCAAGGTGATTCTAATTGGGATTTCAAGGTCGTAGACACTTCAATTACCAATGGTATCGCTACCGTTACCATCAATCGTCCAGAAGCGATGAATGCATTGAATGAGACGGTAATGGCGCAATTAGGTAGCGCTTTGGATATTGTTAATTCAGATGATTCAGTATCAACCATAGTATTAGACGGGGCCGGTAAGGCTTTTGTCGCAGGTGCTGATGTCAAATTCTTTGTTGACAAAATACGTGCAGATTTAATTGATGATATCTATGATTTTACAGCATTTGGTCACCAAGTCCTAGATAAATTGGAATCTTCTTCAAAGATAACAATTGCATTGACCACAGGTTTGGCTCTTGGTGGCGGCTTGGAACTTGCTCTGGCCTGTGATTACCGAGTTGGAACTCATAAAACACAATTTAGATTCCCTGAGACTTCAATTGGAATATATCCGGGGCTAGGCGGTTCACAAAGACCAGCAAGAATCTGTGGTATTCCAGCCGCACGGTGGGCTGTATTGGCCGGAAATTTCATGGATGCAAAAACCGCTAATGATTTGGGATTGATTACCCATTTGGTTGATGTTGCTGCGGTTGATGAAGTTGTTTTACAAATTTCTAATCAAGGAAAGCCAGCAAATAAGTATCCTGGTCAGGCAGCAAATCCTCAATCACCAGTTGTTCAATTCGCTAATAATTTCTTTGCCGATGAAAATATGTCTGATATAATGAATGGAGTCTGTCCACAAGGTTTTGATGCAGAAGACAAACAAGTTGCTCGTCAAATGAAGAGTTTGAAATTTACCGCTCCAATCGCTTTGGCAAAAGCAAGTGAGTTAATCGATGCAACAACTTCAACCGATCTATCGGCCGGTCTTGCACTTGAGTTAGCAGGATTGAATGGAATATTTTCAACTGCAGATTCATTAGAAGGTCTGAGCGCTCTAATCGAGGGGCGAAGACCGACATATACAAATCAATAAATTAGGATTGGAACTTCAAATCCACTTGCCTTGAACGGCAAGCATTCCAGTGATTAGTGCGTGAACATCTATCGTTTCATCGCTTTCACTGGCAAATTTTATTCTATTCTTAATCGCTTCAACCAATTCATCATCTATTTCGTCATCGGTAATGAATTGAATAAATTCTTTGATGGTCTTGCCTTTGCCCATTGCAATTGCCAGGCGTGCTTTCAGTTCTTCTTCATCATCTTTTGGATTTCTAACACTCATACAATCACCTCACTGATCTCTTCTCTTTGCTGATACCACTCATCCCATGGCGCGACAGGTTCATCACTCCAATTGGATAAAGGTCCGTTAGCATTAATTGTATTCAGGCACTCATAATCTTCATTGAAAGCGAGGTTGGTAGCAGTCTTTAGACCTGGTGCGCCAAGTACAATTGCTTGACGAAGAATTGCGCTTCCTATCGCTAAACTATTGGTATCCGTAGCACTCCAATACGCAGTAAATCCTGGATGGGTGTGAACCCAAGTTTTGAAGGGCATTCTTGAACCAATAGGAGGTTTTAGTGGCACCCTACCTGATGTGCCCCAGTCGATGAATACCACATCATCAGCATCGATGAGAACTGATGTTTCAAGACCTGCTAATAGGGATATTGCGTAAACAGCATCCCATCTTCCAGCTGAAGCGCTGTTGCTTTGAAATTGGAGTAGAATCGGAGAATCAACCTCTTTATTTTCAGCAAGAATACAAATGTTTTCCCAAGTACTTTGGTCTCCACATAATTCTTCAATATTTGGAATAAAAATCATTCACTCACCTCCGGAAAATACATTTGTCCATAGGTTATACTAGCCATACTCTGTATTGGTGTAGGTTTTCCACGTAATTGCTGAAGAGCCCACTGGGCGCCGAAAGCAGCAGCATTTAGGAAACCGAATTCTAGATTTCCAGATTCAAGAGCACCTTCATGCTGGCATGATTTGGCAGGGTGATCTGGAGTCATGGCCTCAACCAATGCAGTTTGGCTATCACTGGTCATTACAAGATGGCCATCGCCACCGCAACGCAAGTCAGTCCAAGGAACTTGTAATTGGTGAACTAAACGTCTTGGTTCGGGTCTGTCTACACAAACTATGACCAAGTCAGCACCTTGTAATTGCTCTACATTTCGTAAGTCTTCGGCAATTGCCCTAACTGTCACACCGGATTCATTGACGGCAATATGGCGCTGAACTAAAGCCTCAACCTTTGACAGACCAATATCATCGCTAGTAAATCTTTGATGGCCGAGATTGGTTGCTTCGACCAAGTCTCCATCCATAATTATTATTTCACAATTTATTCCTATTCTCCTTAGTGCAGGAATCAATACATCAACTAGGGTAGAACCGATTCCACCTGCACCGACAATTAGTAGTGATTTGCTATCCGCAATTTTCTTCATACAATCTTAATTGAGTGAGAACATATAAAGAATTGAAACGAGATATCAAAAGTTCAATTCACAGAGCACTTTTTACACATTCTAAGAGCAAGTTTTCAAGTGCGTTAATCTGATTGTCAATGGTGAAATTTTCTTCAACATATTTGCGTCCATTGACAGCCCATAGTTTGCGATTATCATCATCTTGTGCCAAGCGATAAGCCTCACCCCACGATTCATAATCTTCCCGTGAAATCAGCATTCCCGAATCAACAGTATTCATAGTGTAATGGAAGCCACCTTCGTCGACCATCAATGCCGGAATACCAATTGCCATCGCCTCTAACGGAGTCAATCCAAACGGCTCACCATGTGCATGGCTAACCATGGCAACAGAACCTCTAATCACTGCTCTAAGCGCAGATTGACTTAGGCGCGGCATACAATAAACATCTACACCCAAGGAATCTCCATGGGCTAGAATATCATCTTTATCGCTTTGTTCTCCACCACCGATTTGAACTAATGAAAGTCCAGTTCCTTGTAAAGATTGCACCGTTTCCCAAGCCCCTTTTGCGAAAGATAATTTGCCAATGGTGACAACATATTCATCTGGTAATTTTTCTGCTTCGGACGAATTTTTTTCTGCCGTGACAACTGCTTGTTGGATTTCATCAGTCGCATTTTTTTCGTCTTCGTCTGCAAGTTGTGGCCATAATTCCCAATCCAGTACATGCATCAAATGTGTGGCTTCAAGCATTTGCCCCTTTGAATTACGGCGTGGTGGAGAACCATTTGCCTTCTTTTCATCACACGCCAAGTGGTAAATATCTCTCAACTGTTTTTGAATCCACATTGAATTTCCAGATATTGCCGAGCCCTTCATCTTCGCCAAACGGCTGACTAGTTTTTGGTCAACACGGCGTTGATTTGCAAAAATTAGTTTTGTTAGCCACAAAGGTCTTTTTAAATCCCCATCCATGTGTCGATGAAGGACATCTTCATACAACCATCGCGGTGGTTCAAGACAATGATAGTGCAATCCCTTTCCAGCGAGTGTATTGTCTGAAACAGAATTTAGAATTTCCAATGTTCCGCGGCAAACCGAAAGGTGTACTACATCGTAGTTGGACCAATCAATATTCATTTTTTTCCATTCTCTAGTGGCTGCAGAACTTTGTCCTGCAGTGATTTCAGTGATTGCACCTTGAGGCCAGGTGAATGGCTGCTTTGGCTGGATGATTTCAATTTCACAATCACCTAATAACTCCTGTGCTTGTTGCGGAAATTGAAGCGTTGCAAGGCTAACTTGCCACCTCTTTGAAGCATGACGAATCAACTGCAACAATTCCCGTTCAGCTCCACCTAAAGTGTTGAAAGAGCCTCTAACAATTAATACCCGCAAAGGAGAATCAACAACCTCAATCTCCTCAGCCATACCATGCTGTCATGACTTACAACCTTAATTTGAACCCTCAAAAGGGTGAATTTCATTAGAAATAGTGGCAACTTTTACGCGACCAATTGAAAAGAGATAAGTCACAGGGTAAAACATGACCGGCAAGACTGCGATGATTACGGGTGTAACAGGACAAGATGGTTCTTACCTTGCAGAATTACTATTGGAAAAGGGATACAATGTCTATGGATTCGTTAGACGCGTATCACAACCAACAGTTGGACGCAACCTCATTAATCACTTGATGAGCAATGAAAAATTCCATTTGATCAATGGTGATTTAACAGACCAATCTTCGATTGACAATGCAGTAACAGCCTGTCAACCAGACGAGTTTTACAATCTTGGCGCCATGTCATTCGTTCCTGAATCTTGGCGCTCACCGATGATGACTGCAGATATTACTGGATTGGGCGCTCTGCGTTGTTTGGAAGCGATTCGTAAGAACGCCCCGAATTGTCGATATTACCAAGCAGGTTCCAGTGAACAATTCGGTAAAGTGCATGAAGTTCCTCAAACAGAAGAAACACCATTCCATCCACGTTCACCATATGGATGTGCTAAAGTATTCGCCTTTGAGATCACACGCAACTATCGTGAATCATACGATATGTTCGCTTGTACTGGTATTCTATTCAATCACGAAAGCCCACGCCGTGGACTTGAATTCGTCACCCGTAAGGTGACTATGACCGCAGCGCGTATTGCCAATGGTT
>Ga0208879_1003587_pt1 | contig 12629 bp, 13 predicted proteins | sample Knorr_S15_td_Bot_FD_185605 | JGI IMG/M metagenome (GOLD analysis project Ga0208879, IMG submission 185605) | Marine microbial communities from Southern Atlantic Ocean transect - Knorr_S15_td_Bottom_ad_5009_LV_A (SPAdes) (version 2) | ecosystem: Environmental > Aquatic > Marine > Oceanic | place...
GGATCTGGCACATTCACACTTCGGTGCCGCGGAATCCGATGGGAAAGCCGGATCGCAGGCGGATTCGGGCAGAGCTGGAGCGGGGAAGAGCGTCCGCCGGTGGGGCTGGCTAAAGGCTGAACGGCGGCGGGCAAGGACCAATTCCAGGGGTTGGTGACCGGTCCGGAACTAGGAACGGCCCCTGCGCCGCGCGCCGAAAAACCTCACAAGTCCCTTAGCGTCGGTCCCTCTCTCGAGGAATCCCGATGCCATCTGAGTGCAGGAGCCCTGCCGAAGCGCTTGGTAGGTCTGAAACTGGCGTGTAACAACGACTTACGCGGTATTTGGTGTCGGTCACATGTGCCCGTGTGGACGTGTGTGTCACCTGTCTTGGACACGAAAAAGAGTCAGGCAACCCTTGGCAGACTCCGCGCATCGACCCGTTCACGTACAGTGCGGGGGCGGGGCTGCTTCTCGCGGTGGTGCTTCTCGCGAGCTACGTGCCCGCGCGCAGGGCGATCCACGTCGATCCAGTGGTGGCGCTGAGGGCCGAATAACCGGCCCTGACGTGTGGCGTCAGGGCCGTCGGGCGCGCATCTTCGCCCGCCATGCAAGCCGAACCGAAGCGTCGCTCGCACTTCATCCCCCGCACCCGTGACGGGTGGATCGCGACGGGGGCGTTCATAGGGCTGTTCCTGCTGGCCATGCCGCCGGTCACCCACCTGGTACTGAACCGCACCGACCCGTGGATCCTGGGTCTTCCGTTCATATACGCATCACTCCTGATCATCTACACGCTGCTCATCCTCGTCCTCGTGTGGGCGCTGCGGCGGGGCGTGTAGGTCGTGACGATTCAGCGGTGCGCATGACGGGGCCCCACTGATGGAGACTTGGGTCGTCGCGACCGGCCTGATCTTCGTCTACTTGCTGATCACACTCGTGCTGGGCGTGGTCGCGAACCGCATGCTCACGGTCGACATGGAGGACTTCCTCCTCTATGGGCGGAAAGCCGGTTTCGTCGTCCTCTATCTGACCGTGGTTGCGAGCTTCCACTCGGTCTTCGCCTTTCTGGGCTCCAGTGGCTTCTTCTACACACACGGCGTCGGCTTCTGGGTGGCGGGCACGTGGACGCTGCTCGTCGGCGCGATCACTTATGTGATCGGGACCCGTATCTGGGCCTTGGGGAAGGCGTTCGGCTACATGACACCGGCCGACATGCTCGCCGACTTCTACGAGTCGGAGACCGTACGCGTCGTCGTGGCGGTCGTCTCGGTTGTCTTCACGCTCCTGTACATCCAGGCCCAGGCGCAGGGTCTCGGTTACATCATCAACGTGGCCTCGGATGGGCGCATCGGCATCGAGCTCGGAACGCTCATCCTGCTCACGGTCGCGGCCACGTACCTGATGGCCGGTGGGCTGAGGGCGGTCTACTGGACCGACGTGCTCCAGGGGATCTGGATGTACGCGGCCGTCTGGGTCGGCGCGCTCTTTCTCGCCTACGAGTTGTTCGGGGGGCCGCTCGAGCTGTGGCGGGCAGTCTTGGAGGCGCGTCCTGACCTGCTGTCGTTGCCCGGACCGAACGGCTTCTTCACGCCGGGTATCTGGATCGGCATGACGATCACGCTCTCATTCGGCATCATCCTCCAGCCGCACATGATGATCCGCTACTACACGGCGGTGGATGCCAAGACGTTGAAGTTGCTGGGCGCCACCACGCCGATTTATCTGATGACGCTCTTCATCCCCGCGGCGCTCATCGGGATGGGTGGAGCGATCGTCATGCCAGGCCTCGAGGGGCCTGCCGCTGATCGGATCTTCCCAGAGCTCCTGTTCATGTATGCACCGCCGTGGCTCACGGGCATGATCCTCGCCGGGGCGACTGCGGCCGCGATGTCCACGCTCGACTCGATTCTCCACGCGAACATGACCGTGCTGACGCGAGACATTTATCAGCGCTATATCCGCCCGGAGGAGAGCCAGGCGCACTACGTGTGGGTCGGCCGGGCGATCATCCTATTGCTGCTCGTTGTCGGGTACTACATGTCGGTTCTCACGCTCGACTTCTTGGTGGTTCTCGTGACGCTCTCGGGGGCGGGCGCACTACAGCTCTTGCCCGCTATTCTCGGCGTCTGCTTCCCAGGCGGCCGGACGCTCACCCGGGCAGGCGTCGTCTCCGGCATCGCAGCGGGACTCGTCGGCTTGTACGTCACGCTCGTCGTGGCCCCCCACCCGCTCGGCTTGCATGGGGCGATCTGGGCGCTACTTCTGAACGCAACGGTGGCGGTCACCGTCTCCGCCTTCACCGAACCACCCTCAGCTGAAACCATCGAGCGCGTCCACGGTGAGTTGGAGCGCTTCGTATACGGAACGGAGGAATGACCATGTCCCTGACGACTTCGCGTGTGGCGACGACCTCTCTCGTGGTCGCGCTCCTCCTGGCGGCCGCTCGGCCGGCATCGGCCCAGATACCCATCAGCGAGCCGGTGGTCGGGCCCGCGAACGGATCACTCGTGGTCATAGGCGGGGCGCTGCGTTCGCCGGAGATATACCAGCGCTTCATCGAGCTGGCCGGGGGCCCTGACGCGCACCTCGTCATGATCCCCACAGCCGGTGGAGGGGAAGAATACGATGAGTACTACCAGGGACTGAACGGCTGGCGTGACAACGGAGCGCGGAACATGACCGTTCTCCACACCACGGATTCGGCAGTGGCCGATACCGAGGAGTTCGTCGAGGCGCTCAAGACCGCGGACGGGGTCTACTTCTTCGGGGGACGGCAGTGGCGCCTGGTCGATGCTTATGCGGATACCAGGACCGAAGAGGAGCTGCAGAAGGTGCTGGACCGAGGAGGGGTGATCGGTGGCTCATCGGCGGGCGCGTCGATCATCGGCTCATTCTTGATCCGGGGCGACACACAGACAAACACGGTGATGATGGGAGACCATCAGGTAGGCTTCGGCTACATGCGAAACGTCGGTATCGATCAGCACGTGCTCCGACGGAACCGACAGTTCGATATGGTCGAGGTCATCGAGGCGCACCCTGAACTCCTGGGTATCGGCCTCGACGAGAACACGGCGATCGTGGTGATTGGTGACCAGTTCGAGGTCATCGGGGCGTCGTACGCGCTGATCTTCGACCACGGTTCTACGGTCGGTGACTCGGGGAAGTTCTACTTCCTCGCGCCCGGCGATCGGTACAACATGGCTGCGAGGCAGGCCACCAGGTCCGCACAGGTCCAGAGCCCGGTGGCCAACGTTCGGAAGAAGCCCTGGGGAGGGCGCTGACACGGCCAGTGATCGTGCGCCTCGCGCTACTCGTCGACTCCACCGAGCTTCGAAGAGCGCGGTGCGGGTACTCGGGCTCACGTATGTGGTGGCCGCTGTCATGATGGCTGGCTTCGCCGATCGGCTGATCTTCTTCCCACCTCTACCGTCGTACGGCGAAGGGACCGAAGGGCTGGTCCGTTTCACGAGTGCACTCGGCGACGACATCGCGGCCGTCCACGACGTCGATCCCGATGCACCACTGACTGTTCTGTTCGCGCACGGGAACGCCGAGGACGTCGGGGACGGGGCGACACACTTTGCCCGATACCGCGTTCTGGGCCCATCCGTCCTCGCGTTCGACTACCCCGGGTACGGTCTCAGCAGTGGTACGCCGTCAGAAAAGGGTTCATACGCCGCTGCCGATGCGGCCTACGACTATCTCATCGCGCAGGGGGTGCGACCCGAGGCGATCGTCATGCACGGCCGATCTCTGGGCGGTGCCGTCATGGTCGACCTCGCGAGCCGGAGGAGGGCCGCCGGCCTGGTGATCGAGAGCTCGTTCGTGTCGGCGTACAGGGTTGTGACCCGCGTGCCGCTGCTACCCCTCGATCAGTTCAGCAGCCTCAGGAAGTTGAGGGACGTCCATGTACCCGTGCTCATCGTTCACGGGGACCGCGATGAGGTGATCCCGTTCTGGCACGGGCGTCGGCTCTTCGACGTCGTGCCGGCCGATCAACGAAGTGCGTTATGGGTGGAGGGAGCGGGGCATAACGACCTCCTTGAGGTGGCCGGGGAGCGGTATTGGGACGCGCTGGCCACGTTTCTAGCTAAGATCGAAGCGGCTTTGTAGCCGGATACCTTTTACGGAGCGACTCATGGGCTCGTTCGTCGTCCTCATCGAGCTGTTGGTCACGTTGGGTGTGGGATTTCATCTGATCAGCCAGTATCTGATCGTCAACAATCTGTGGTCCCGCCGTGGCGTAAGGGAGGTAGCCGAGAGCATCTCGATCTCAGCGGCGCTTCTCGGTCTCGCGACTTCGCTGCCGTTCCTCGTCCACTTCCTCTTCGTTGCGTCCGATATGGCAGGGGCGGCCCGCACGGGGATCAGCATCCTCACGGGGCTCTTCTTCGTTCTGTTGGGCACGGGTTTCTGGGTAACGGAGCACCGAGGTAAGGGCTTCTGGACGTTGCTCGGGGGCGCGCTGAAGCTCGAGGGCCGCGAATCTGCCGACCTGCTCAAGTCGCTGGTGCAGCCAACCGGCGCCGCCCAACTCATCGCCTTCTTCGAAGCCATGGCTTCAGTCGACAAGCATATCGACGCCCGCGAGATCGACATGATCGAGCAGTTCGCGCGCAGGTGGCGCGTAGACCCCCCGCAGCTCCAGGAGGGAGAGACATAGACCAGCGGGGACCTGGTCGCACTGCAAGCAACCGTGAACCGGTACCTGGCGGTGACTCCGCCTGTGGAGCAGGCCCAGGAGCTGCTCGACGTGCTCCACCTGTTTGTCCAGGCGGATGCCAAGGTGACGGAGGAGGAGGAACTGGTCCTGGAAGAGATAACCGGGATGATTACCGAATACGCCGAAGGTCAGAGCGGCGAGACAGCGATGTTCGAGGTCGTCATCGTTCCTCAGAGCGATGCCCAGATCGAGGCGGTGCTGTCGCTGCTTCCGGGAGTCCAGCCCAAGGTGGCGCACGGCGGCACCGTCTTCTCCGCCGGTAAATTCTTTTCGCCGCGTTATGGCGAGGCGATTTGCTCCAAGTACATCGCGCTGGGCCTGTTCACCACCCGCGTCGAGGCGTGACACGGGATTTGCTGCCCCCCGAAGCCCGCGCTAGTGTGGGCGCGCTTCGAACCTTCTTCGTGAGTGCTCCATGACCGAACACACCCCCGCTGGTGCGACCCAACCCAACCCGCGACACGCCGAGTACTGGCGCAGGAATCTCAGGTACCTGGGCATGCTGCTCGCAGTCTGGTTCGCAGTCTCGTACGGGCTCGGAATCCTGTTGGTCGAACCGCTCAACGCGTTCAATCTCCCGGGCACCGGCTTCCCACTCGGGTTCTGGTTCGCTCAGCAGGGGTCGATCTACGTGTTCGTGATTCTGATCTTCGTGTACGTCGTGCTGATGAACCGGTTGGACCAGGAGTTCGAGGTGGACGAAGAGGACGGCGCATGACCGTCAAGACCTGGACCTTCATCCTCGTCGCGGCGTCGTTCGCGCTCTACATCGGTATCGCTTTGTGGACTCGGGCCACGTCGACCAAGGAATTCTATGTTGCCGGCGCGGGTGTCTCGCCCCTGGCCAACGGCATGGCTACGGCCGCGGACTGGATGAGCGCGGCGTCGTTCATCTCCATGGCCGGCCTGATCTCCTTCATGGGATATGACGGCTCGGTATATCTCATGGGGTGGACGGGCGGATACGTCCTGCTCGCTTTGTTGCTGGCGCCGTACCTTCGGAAGTACGGAGCGTTCACCGTGCCGGACTTCGTAGGTGATCGCTACTACTCCCAGACGGCGCGGATCGTCGCCGTAGTGTGCGCGATTTTCGTGTCGTTCACATACGTGGCGGGACAGATGCGCGGGGTCGGGATCGTATTCGGGCGCTTCCTCGAGGTCGATGTGGAGACTGGCGTGTTCATCGGTATGGGCATCGTCTTCTTCTACGCGGTGCTCGGCGGCATGAAGGGCATCACGTACACGCAGGTCGCCCAGTACTGTGTGCTCATCTTCGCGTATATGGTGCCGGCGATCTTCTTGTCGATTCTCATCACCGGAAACCCGATCCCGCAGCTCGGGCTCGGGGGCATCGACCAGGCCTCCGGGATGCCATTGCTGGAGCGCCTCAACGGCCTCCATCAGGAGCTCGGCTTCGCGGAGTACACGTCCGGGACGAAGTCCACCCTGGACGTCTTCTTCATCACGGTCGCGCTCATGGTTGGGACGGCCGGATTGCCCCACGTGATCATCCGCTTCTATACGGTGCCGCGCGTTCGCGATGCCCGGCTTTCGGTGGGTTGGGCCCTCATCTTCATCGCTCTGCTGTATACGACGGCCCCCGCTGTCGCAGTATTCGCCCGCACGAACCTGATCAACAGTGTCTCCGACACACCGTACTCGGAGGTGCCGGAGTGGTTCACCAACTGGGAGGCGACGGGTCTGCTCACATTCGAGGACCTCAACGGTGACGGTCGAATCCAGTTCGTCGGGCCCGACTCGCCTTACGCCAACGAACTGACTGTCGACAACGACATCATGGTGTTGGCGAACCCGGAAATCGCGGGATTGCCCAACTGGGTCATCGGCCTGGTGGCCGCCGGTGGCTTGGCGGCGGCGCTGTCCACCGCGGCGGGACTCCTGCTCGTGGTGTCTTCCGCGGTGAGCCACGACCTGCTCAAGCGCTCGCTCATGCCTCAGATCACGGAGAAGGGCGAGCTGATCGCCGCGCGGGTGTCAGCGGCCGGCGCGGTGATGGTCGCTGGCTATCTCGGCATCAATCCGCCGGGCTTCGTGGCGCAGGTGGTCGCGTTTGCGTTCGGGCTCGCGGCGTCGTCGTTCTTCCCCGTCATCATCATGGGGATCTTCTCGAAGCGGACCACGCGCGAAGGGGCGATTCTGGGGATGATCGCAGGGATCACCTTCACGGCGGCGTATATCAGCTATTTCACGCTCATGCATCCCGAGTTGAACAATGCCGACCACTGGTGGTTCACCATCAGCCCTCAGGGGATCGGCACGATAGGCATGATGCTGAACTTCACGGTGATGATCGTCGTGTCGCGGTTCACGCCGCCGCCACCGCCCCACGTTCAGGCGCTCGTCGAATCGATTCGCGTGCCGCGAGGGACGGGCGCGTCGCACGAGATCAGCGCCTAGTGTCCTGATGTGGGATCGCAGCCGGATGGACTCACGATGACCGCCCGGCGGCTGATATGTGCGGCGCTCGTCGCTTTGCTGTGCGCCTGCGCCGAGGCGCCATCCGACGAACCGCCTGTGGAGGCCGGCGAAGAGGATGGCGCCGCCGGGACCCCGGCCGCGCTCACCGCCGAGCCGCTCGTGCTGCGGGGGATCTATTCAGTGGTCGGCCCGCGAAGCCTGTTCACGGACTGTGCGAGCGGTGTGTCCTACACACTCGCGCGGGACGGAGCCACGACTCCCGTGCATGACGCGTTCCTCCTCCGCGCCGATCCCGACGGAGGGGTGCTCGCGTCGATGGAGGCTGTGGTCAGGGCCGGATCAGCGGGCGTCGATTCTCTCGAGGTGATATCGGCTGATGTCGTCTCAATGGAGTCGAGCTGCGACCAAGCTCCGATTCACCAACCTCTCGAAGAGACCGAATGGGTCCTCGTGACAGCGCTTGGTCAGCCCGTCCCAGACGGAGTCGTCGCGACGCTCCGCCTGGATCGGCAGACCGGTGAGGCCGCCGGGAGCACGGGCTGTAACAACTTCGTGGGCAGCTACGAGCTTGTCGGGACACGCCTCCAGATCGGCGCCGTGGCCTTCACGCGGATGGCGTGTCCCCGAGGAGTCGACCAGCTCGAGATCGACGTTCTCGAGGCGTTTCGGATCGCCGGATCGTTCACGATCGATGGGGACCAGCTGTCACTCGTCGGTGATCGAGGCGTCGTCGCCGGCTATGTGGCTCGGTGATGCGCGACCGTCGGGTCAGCGTTTAGGCGTCTGACGTCTCCTCGGGGTTCTGCATGCGGAAGACCGGCACCGCCAACAGCCCACCGCCGATCGGGCCGACGATGTACATCCACAGATTGGTGAGGGGGCCGTCGCCTGCGATGACGTCGACCAGAACGGGGCCGAAGCCCACCGCCGGATTGAACGCTCCACCCGAGACGGGTCCGACCGCAAAAGCGCCGGCGAGGACCGTAAAACCGATCGCGAGTCCGTAGTAGGAGTTTCCTTCGGTCGCCGGTAACGTCGCGACGTTCAGGATCACGAGAACCAGCGCGAAGGTCATGAGGCCTTCCGCGAGCAGCACGGCGATCGTGCCGTAGTCGGCTCCGGGGGCGGGCGCAAAAGTGCCGCCGGTGATGAGAAGCACCGCACCCGCCGCGAGCCAAGCACCCAGGAGCTGCGAGGCGATGTACGGCACCAGCTCGCTCTTCTCCAGCGCGCCTCGCATGTAGACCGCGATGCTCACAGCCGGGTTGTAGTGGGCGCCGGACACGCGGCCGCCCATGTACACCATCACCATCAGCACGCTGCCGATCGCAACAGGCGCCATCGCACTGCCTCCCACAGCGGTCATGCCGATTACGAACACCAGGAAGAAGGTTCCGATCATCTCGGTCACGTAGCGGGCCATGTCACTCTCGCGTTGGGGGAAGTCGAACCGCGCCATTGTAGGGCGTGGTCTGGTCTGAATCGATAGTCAGGGCGGGCGGCGGTCGTCCCGGTCACGCCTCGTCGTCGGGCGTGAAGTCGATGTCGTTGTGGCTGTTGTCACAGAAGGGCTTGTTCTTCGAGGCACCGCAGCGGCACAACGCGGCCCGCGGGCCGACCTGGATCGGCTCTCCCGCGTGGTCTCGAAGGTCGATCGTTCCGCGGACGAAGATCGGTCCGTTCTTGTCCACCGCCAGGCTCACTTCTGCCTGGGCGACCTCGGCCGGACCTCCGTCTTTCCGCTCGTACGAGAGCGCTCCCGTCGGACACTTGTGAATGACCTCGGCGATCTCGTCCGCGCTGGCTTCGTCCGCGTTGATCCACGGGCGACCGTCGGGGTTGAAGACACTTCTGAGGCCGCCTACGCACTTTCCAGCGTGAATGCATCGCTTGGCATCGAAGAGGATGTCGACCTTTTCGCCTTCGTATCGTCGCAGATCCGGCATATTCGGTCTCCTGGTGATGGCTGCGTGGAATCTCTGGGTTGTCCCGAGCGTGTGTACGCCACCATGCTCTGCTTCGTTCGGCGTCTGGACAACCGCGCGACGGCCCAGATGCATCTACGTCTGTAGTTGATTCTCAATCCGCGCCCTGAATGGGAGCTACATCCAGCATGGTACACTGTCGACTCGCGGCCCGCTCGGCCGCGGCCTGCACCGCTTTGGCCGTCGGGCTCATCACACCCTCCTTCGTCCGCGCCCAGACGAGTATGGGGACCCCGAACGCTGTATTTCCCGAAGACTTCGGGACCGTCCAGACGGTCAGGGAGCTTCCGGACGGGCGCGTCCTCGTCGCAGACCCGTTGGGGAAGGAGCTCTACGCCGTCGATATGGACGCCGGGGTCCGCACGGTCATCGGCTCACTCGGACAGGGGCCCGAGGAGTACCTGCAGCCGGACGCGGTCTGGGCTTTGCCTGGTGACTCCACCCTGCTGGTAGACCTCGGTAACGGCCGGAATGTGGCGCTTGATCCTGATCTCCGCTTCGGGCCCACATCACCTCTGGCCACAGGCGACCCGAGAAGCAGCCTCGTGCTTGCGCTCCCGCAGGGAGTGGACGGGCTCGGACGCATCTATTCCCGATCGATGGGGGGGCTCGGGGGAGCGCTGTCGGACTCCGCTGCCATTATGCGCATTACCCGCGGAACGCCAGGCATAGATACGGTCGCGATGTTCAAGCTTCAGGGGCGCACGCAGACCAGGAGCGGTGACGCCAATAACCAGAATGTCCAGATCAGCCCGGTGCCGCTGTCGCCTGAAGACGCGTGGGGTGTCGCGGCGGACGGTTCGGTCGCCGTGGCCCGGTCGGTGGATTACCACGTGGAGTGGATCAGCCCGGACGGGTCGATGACCCGCGGCACGGCGATCTCCTTCGACGCCGTGCGGATCGGGACTGCCGAGAAGGAGGAGTACCTCACGACACAGTCGCGGAACGGTGGGGGCATCCAGGTTGCGGCAACCATCAACAACGGCGCGATCGAAATGAACTTCTCGCGAGGGGGGGGTGGCAACCGCCGCGAGATCGATCAGTACGAGTGGCCGGACCGAAAGCCGCCTTTCTATTCGGGTCGGCTGAACATCGACGTCGAAGACCGCGTCTGGGTCCAGCGGCACGTCGATGCCGGCGAGCCGTCGACGTACGACATCTTCGACCGGCGGGGCGAGCACGTCGGTGCTGTCTCGTTCGAGCACGGTAAGCGCGTGGTCGGCTTCGGTCCCACGTCGGTTTACGTGGTGAGGTACGACGACTTCGACCTCAACTACCTGGAGCGCTACGACCTGCCGTCGACGTAGGCGGATCGGGTTCCGACTTGGGGAGGGCGCCGGCCATCGGGTCGGCGCCCTCTTCTCGTTCATGGAGGGTTGTGAGCGGCAGCGCTTCTCACGCGGCCGGGGCTGCTTGCGGGGTATGAAGTCGCTCGGCCTATTCAGCATCCAGGCTTGTACCGCGCCCGTTTCAAGAAGAGCAGATCCATGATTCCTAGAGCCTCGCTCCGCGCTGTTCCGCTCACGTTGGTCCTCGCCTTCGCCTTGGGCTGGGCGCCACTTCCCGAGAGCTCTGAGAGAGCGGTGATCGAGGTCACGATCACGGAAGGGACGAACATGGCCGTCGCGCTGTCTCCCGATGGCGAGACCATCGCGATGGACGCCTTGGGCCGCATCTGGACACTGCCGGCCACAGGGGGCGCGGCGACCCCGCTCACGGACCCGGAGGGTGACGCCCGCCAGCCGACATGGTCGCCGGACGGTCAGCGCATCGCGTTCCAGGCGTACTGGGCGGGCGACTACGACATCTGGGCTGTGAACGCGGATGGTTCAGGGCTCGTTCAGGTGACACACGGCCCCTTCGACGACCGTGAACCGCACTGGTCACCCGACGGCGCGCGTATCGTGTTCTCCTCTGATCGGGGCGGCACGTACGACATCTGGGAGGTAACGGTCGAGGACGGCAGCACGCGTCAGCTCACGGACGGCCCAGACAATGAGTACGGGCCGGCATATGCTCCGAGCGGTGGGGCCGTGGCATACGTCGCGGACGGCGCATCCACGGGTGTCTGGGTGCGTGACGGCTCGGGGGGCACCGAGCGAATCGTCGATGCACTGGTAGCCGGTTCGAATCTGTTCACTGGACAGGGGGTCAGCCCCTTCGGCGTTTCATGGAGTCCAGATGGTGGCCGACTCTCGTATGTTGCCCAGAGCTACGGATCGAGTCGTCTCATGGTGGCCTCGGCTCGCCCGTCCCGTGGACTAGGCGACTTGATCAGCGGGGACGACGAGGACGTGTTCCCATTCCGGGCCCACTGGAGTGGGGGCACGCTCCTGTACACGGCCGATGGCAAGATTCGCAGTCGTCCGGCAGGCGGTGGCGCGGCGACCGACATCCCGTTCAGCGCGACCGTCACGCTCGACCGTCCCACGTACCGAAAGGCCCTGCGGGACTTCGAGGACGCGAGCAGCAGGCCGGTCCGCGGGATCGTTTCCCCTTCGGTATCACCCCTGGGCGATCGGGTCGCGTTTGCGGCGATCGGCGATCTGTGGGTCATGCCCATCGGAGGTGAGCCCGTTCAACTCACGGACGACGCCTTCGTAGAAGCGGATCCGATGTGGTCGCCAGACGGGACTCGGCTGGCGTATGCGTCCGACCGTGGCGGCTCGGTCCAGATCTGGATACACGACGTCGACAGCGGGGAGTCACGGCAGATGACCAGGGACGGTGGTGGCCTCCCTGTTTGGTCGCCGGATGGCACCGAGATCGCCTACACCGGCGGCTCTCGGCCAGCCAGCATCCGAATCCTGTCGGTGGCCACGGGGCAGGAACGGGTCGTGCGCACGGGGCTCAACCAGCCCGGCCGGGTCACATGGTCCCCAGATGGCCAGCAGGTCGGGGTGTCCGCGCACTGGCAGTACTCCTCCCGCTACAGGGAGGGGGTCAACAAGGCGCTGCTGATCTCAGTCAATCGAGTCGCTGCCCAGGATCGTGACTATTCTGCGGACGCTTCCGACCGTCCCGCGTCTGGCGGCTGGGGCAACGCCTCAGGCGTCTCACCTGCGTTGTCCGGAGACTTGGACGGCCTTCCAGAGGCGGTGCTCCAGGAGAACGAGCGATGGCTCGAGTTCCTGCCGCACGGATCTGTCGGAACGAGGTCCACCGACGGTCCGATCTGGTCGCCGAACGGGCGGCTCATGGCGTATGTGTCGACCGGCGTCCTATGGGTGATTCCGGTATCGCCTCGAGGCGACCCGGTCGGCTCACCACGGCGGCTGACCAACGAGGTCGCCGACGACCCGACCTGGGTCGGAGACTCACAGTCCATCGTGTATCTCACGACCGATCGTCTGCGTCGCGTTTGGCTCACGGACGGGAGAATAGAGGACGTACCGGTCCCCATCTCGTGGAGCAGAAGCACCCCAACGGGAAGGGTCGTCGTGCACGCTGGGGCACTCTTCGACGGCGTGTCGGAGACGCTGCAGCGCAACGTCGAC
>Ga0208879_1003590_pt1 | contig 12620 bp, 7 predicted proteins | sample Knorr_S15_td_Bot_FD_185605 | JGI IMG/M metagenome (GOLD analysis project Ga0208879, IMG submission 185605) | Marine microbial communities from Southern Atlantic Ocean transect - Knorr_S15_td_Bottom_ad_5009_LV_A (SPAdes) (version 2) | ecosystem: Environmental > Aquatic > Marine > Oceanic | place...
AACAGGTCGTTACACGCGACAGCGAACCGTTTCGCCACCGCACATCCGGTATCACCCGAACGCACCATGTAACTGCCGGGGTTTGCCGGGACGGTAGCGCGGCGATTCGAACGGCTCCGTGCGGGCACGAGGATCTTCTGCCCTACCCTGATGAACCCTTTCTTCCCGATGCGATTAATCGCCAGTAATTCGCTACAGCGTACGTCAAACACACTGGCAATCGCACAAATGGTGTCACCTCGCGCAACTCGATAGTTAATCACCCCTTTGGATCCGTGCTCCGTTGTCATGGCATTGAGTCGCTTCACCTGTGAGGCCCACCCCCCCTGCCTGAGTGGCAACCTCAGGCGATAGCTCTTTGGAACGGGGCGCCACCCTTTCCATACATGCCGAGTCAATGCCGGATTGAGCCTCTTTAACTGCTCGGCAGAAACGCCCAATACCGCGCTTAATCGCTGTACGGACTGTGACTTTTTCAACTTCAGCGTGCGGTATCGCAGCGGCGCGTTGGCCGACACATTTCCAAAGTACCGCTTTGCGTTCTGCGCCACATAACGCGCGGCTAGAAAACTTGCGTAGAAATTCTTGACGGCAACTCGAAACTTCCTCGAACGGTAGCGTTCCAGCACCCGCACAAAGTTCGGCCCAAGCTTGCGGATAGCCCGCTCCATACCATTGACACCATAGTTGTAGGAAGTGATGACAAAAGGATTGAGTTCGCCAGCACGGATGCCGGCGCGTTTTTTCTTGGCCACCTTACCAAGGCGCGTGCGACTGTCATTGAGATAACGTGCCGCAGCCCAGGTTGCCGCTTCTGGATCCAGGCGCTCGTCGACAGTTGCATTGAGGCGTAACCCCAGGGATCGCGCTGTGCGAGGCATGATTTGCCACAGCCCCGCCGCGCCAAGATGTGAGTAAGCCGCTGGATTGTAGAGCGACTCAACAAAGGGCAAATACTGTATGTCGCTCTCCAATCCGGACTGGCGTAATACCCGCCGCACCATAGGTCGGTAGGTCCCATAGAGCTTCAGGGCTTTCCTGAATCGGTCGCGGTTACCCCCTTGGCAACGAATGTTTGACGCCGCGCGGCGAATCTCCGCTGAATCGCGCCGTGGAAACATACTCAAAAGGTGCCGGGCCTGTGTACCCCAGACCTTCTTGCGCTGGCTGACCTTGGTGGCCAACGAACGAAGCTCCCCGGCAATGACTGCCTTCTGTCGCGTCACCAACTTCGAGCCCTTGCGACTGCGGCACGTCTGACCGCGGACCACGTCGTAAACCCGATCCGGCTTGTTGGCATCGTGAAGCACAGCATCCTTACTGGTCCAACGGCTGTACACATCGATCCAAAAATCAACTCTCGGGCGCATCGCCTGAGGACACGGAAATGCGGCATTACAAGTCATCTTGTGTCGGTTAACCAGGTGATGACCATGGGCGTCGACAAGGCCCATGCCAGGAACAACCGATCCGAGGGAGACCAACACAACCGGTAGCCACCTTAATCGATGAAAAGAAAACAACAATAAGTGCACGTAATTAGCCAAAAGCGCTACCGTTTCGAGGTATCAGGCTGGAACGTCGCTTCGCGACGATCGCCCGTACCGAGTGCATTGGTAGGTAGATGCTACCAATGACTCGGCGAATGGAAAAGGCAAACCGGCAAACCAGCAACCGGCGCATGGTTTGCTAAGATTGACGGGAATTGAATCACCGGTTGGTCTATCCTCACGCAGGATAAGAACCCCCAGGTTCACTACCGCGGCCACACCAGTGACGCGCGCAAGGAGAAGCAACATGGCCATCGTTACCCAAGACCACCTGATCCAAAGCATCGCCGACGCATTCCAGTACATCTCCTGCTATCACCCCCCTGACTTCATTCAAGCCATGTCGAGGGCATATGAAAAGGAAGAATCTGGGCCGGCTCGCAATGCGATCGCGCAAATTCTCATCAACTCCCGTATGGCAGCGGAAGGGCGCCGACCCGTGTGCCAGGATACGGGAATTGCTGTCGTTTTTGTCAAGATGGGAATGTCCGTCAAGCTCGAGAGCACCCTGTCGTTGCAGGAAATGGTCGATGAGGGCGTGCGCCGCGCTTATACCGATCCCAGCAACCCGTTACGTGCATCAGTTGTTTCTCCTTCAATCGGTGAGCGGCGCAATACCGGCGACAATACGCCAGCGGTTGTGCATGTCGAGATGGTACCAGGCACGCACATTGATGTTATCGTCGCCGCCAAGGGCGGCGGTTCTGAAAACCAGGCACGTTTTGCAAATCTTAACCCCAGCGACGATCTCGTTGAGTGGGTGAGCGAAACCGTACCAACAATGGGCGCCGGCTGGTGCCCACCGGGAATACTCGGGCTTGGCGTCGGCGGTACGCCAGAAAAAGCCATGCTTTTGGCAAAAGAATCACTGATGGCTCCAATCGATATGCCCGAGATCATTTCTCGCGGCCCGGCCAATGAAATTGAAGCGCTGCGAGTGAACATTTTCAACGCAGTCAACGCACTGGGTATTGGTGCTCAGGGGCTCGGCGGTCTGACAACCGTGCTTGACGTCAAACTGAGCGGCTACCCAACCCACTCCGCCTCGCTGCCGGTTGGCCTGATTCCGAATTGTGCAGCAACCCGCCACACGCATTTTGTTCTGGATGGCACGGGCACTGCTCATTTTGAGCCCCCGGCACTGTCCGACTGGCCGGACATTACCTGGGATCCTGCGAGAGAGGGACGTCGAGTCTATCTCGATCAGATTACACCGAGTGACGTTCACGCCTGGCGTGCAGGTGAAACTCTGTTGCTCAATGGCAAAATCCTCACAGGGCGTGATGCTGCGCATCAACGCATTGCCGACCTCGTTGCACGAGGCGAGGCACTACCTGAAGGTGTTGATTTCACTAACCGATTTATTTATTACGTGGGTCCAGTCGACCCCATCAAGGGTGAAATCGTCGGCCCGGCAGGCCCTACCACCGCCAACCGCATGGACAAATTTTCAGACCTGATGCTGGGCCAGATGGGATTACTTGGAATGATCGGCAAGGCAGAACGTGGTCAAGCAACGGTGGATGTGATCAAACAGAATAGGTCCGTTTACCTCATCGCCGTGGGTGGCGCCGCTTTTCTTGTGTCAAAAGCCATTCGGTCTGCTCGCACCGTGGCCTTTGAAGACCTTGGCATGGAAGCGATTTATGAGTTTGAGGTCGAGGACATGCCGGTCACCGTGGCGGTGGATAGCGAAGGCGATTCGGTTCACGAGAGTGGTCCCAAGCTCTGGCGTCAAAGGATTGCCGACATTCCGGTTGCAGTCAGCTGAGTGATGCTGGATCAATCAGGCAAGCTGTGTCGAGTAACCATCCACGCCAGGATTACGTGATGGATATCCCGGAAACACTACAACAAGATTTTTCAGGCGCGCCTTTGCGTCGTGACTTGCTTGACCCCGATCCACTGAAGCAGTTTGAATCATGGTTCAAACAGGCCCTCGAATCGGACTATTCTGCACCGAATGCCGTCAGCCTGGCTACGTCATCATCGAACGGCGAGCCGTCGGTGCGAACGGTCCTGGTTAAACAGTTTGACACAGAAGGTTTCGTTTTCTACACGAACTACAACAGCACGAAAGCAACACAGATAGAGCAGACCGCTTCCGTCTCATTGTTATTTCCCTGGGTCGAGCTTGGGCGTCAGGTGATCATCAGCGGGCCCGCAAACAAAATCTCGCGGGAAGCTTCAGCGCATTATTTTCACTCCCGCTCGCGCGGCTCTCAGCTCAGTGCCTGGAGTTCGCAGCAAAGCTGCCCCGTCGACTCGCGTCGAGAGCTAGAAGACGCCCTGCAGGACATTGAACGTCGATTTTCCAGTGATGCTGTGCCGCTACCGCAGTTCTGGGGAGGATACCGAGTCCATGCTCTGACCTATGAATTCTGGCAAAGCCGACTGGACCGCTTGCACGACCGCTTCCGCTACACGCGTGGCGTCAATAATGACTGGGGCATTACACGCCTCTCACCGTAGGCGAGTAACCCCATCGGGATTCCCCATTGCCCTCAGTGGGAAGCCATTGGTAAACGGACCGGAAAGTCAGATCGAATCGCTTCGTCGAGGGCACGATCGATATGATCTGGCCAGTGCGAACTCAACAACGTTTCCAGTTGCGCTCGCGCCAAAGTCAATGCCTCTGGACGGCCATTCTCATTCCACTCCTTGGGGCTGCTGCGATCACTAACCTCGGGGTAGACGTAGTCGCGTTGCATTAACTCCCGAGTCTGATCATGGCCAAGAAAGTGTCCCGGCCCGTCAAGACAAACATCGCGAATCACCGACAGCGACAGACTGTCTTCAGTCACCTCAATACCGCGGACCGTGCGATTGATCGCCCCCAGCATGTCGTTGTCGAGAATATAACTTTCAAGGCAACAACCCAGCAGACTTGCGTGCATGCCCGCAGATTCATAAACCAAGTTCGTGCCACTGTGTGCGGCCAAGGTATTGGTATACGATTTCTCGTAACCAGACTGGATATCGGGCAACTTGGAGTCTGCCATGCCCGCCGCAATGCCAGTTGGCAAGTCATAGAAGCGACCCATTTGCCCGCAAGCCGCCATCAACACTGCCTGCTCACCACTGCCGCCACTCATCGCTCCCGTACGAAGATCAGAGACAAACGGCCATGGCCCGAATATGGCTGGGTGCCCCGGCTTTAATAAGTTGACGTAAGCAAGGCCGGCGAGGACCTCTGCAACTTGCTGCACCACGGCACCGGCAAGCGAGGCAGGACTCGTAGCGCCAGCCTGCCCGGCAGCCAGCAACAAAATCGGCATGCCCCGGCGTACACTCGCCTCGAGTACACGACAAGCATCCACCGCGAAGGTGAGCGGCGGCACGACGAAACAACACGAGCAACTGACAAATGGTCTTTCGCGCCAGGCTTTTTCACTGCCTGCGACGCGCTCCAGCATGTCTACCGCCTGCTCAAGATGATCCGGCTCAACGAAACTGGTACCCACATGCTTGGTAGTGCCCTTGATCGAGGCGTAACAAGTATTGAAGTCGACCTCCCGCGGATCCTCGATGTCCCTCGGCACCAAGGGTCGCTGGAAAAAATGGATGTGTTCCATTGCATCAACAATGCGCGCTGCATTGTAAAGATCGGCCAACGTCGAATCCCGGTAGGTTCGTGTTTCCAGGTCAACCATATGCACGGCAGCACCAGCCGTCCCGAAATAGAAACGTCCATCCGACAGTAACAAGTCGTGGCGAGGATCCTGCCCGTGCAACACGATGTCTTTGGCCGCGCCAGCAATTATGTCCTCGATCAAGGCACGCGGAAATAATAGACGTCCTTCACTCGATAATTTGCCACCGGCCCCGACCACCCTTTCGATACAACTGGGAACAGCATTCGCCAAGCCAATCTCAGCCAATACATCGAGCACTGCATGATGAATCTGCTGAATCTCGATCTCTGTGAGCGGTTGGTAACGTCCACCTCGCTGCCCAGGCTTTACCGGTCGCTCATCAACGGGCACGGGTGTGTTTCGAAGCAGGTGACGACCGGCCCGCCCACCCATTCGTCTAGACTCCGTCGGCATAATAATAACTCCAGCCCAGTTGGTGACTACCGACTTCACGCAAACCCCAAACGGCTTAGGGTGAGAGCCGGACGACGGCATTGTAGGCCGAGTGGCCTACGGTGGGAATAGTGTCTTGCTGCAAACCGTGCCGACCACCTGGCCGAAATCGATCGGCCCATTCAGGCTCGCACAATCAGATCGAGACGATGCCGACTCAACGGTACAGCGCCACTATCAACAACCCTGACTGTTTGTCCCAGAGTCATCGCGGTCGCGTCTTTACTATTCATCAAAATCATGTGCAGAAATAGAACCATGCCCGGTTGAATCTCTTCTGAATTGCCGTGGTAAAACATCGGGTAGTCCATCCATGTCGGCGTAAATGTCGCACCCAGACTGTAGCCACAAGCATTCATACGATGATCTCGAAACCCGGCTTTATCGAGAATGCGGGCATGGGCATCAAAGACCGTCCCCAAGTTCTGGCCCGGCCGCACCACATCGACACACGCGGCCATGGCCTCAGCACAAGCCCCATGCATGGCGATCTGCAGCGGTGAGGGGTCACCAATGACTATCGTGCGCATCAAACAAGCGTGATAATGCCGATAGACACCAGCGAATTCCAGGGTTAATTGATCACACGAATCGAGCACCCTGCGACCGCTGTGATAACGACAGAGCAAAGCATCCCGACCAGAACCAATAATGAACTCATTACCTGGGTAATCGCCCCCACCAGCAAAGACAACCCCCTGCATTCGAGACAAAATCACTCCCTCATCAGCGCCGCTGCGCGTTACATCGATAGCAGCGTCTAACGCATCATCCGCCAGCTCAGCGGCTCGCCCAACGTAACTGAGTTCCGCTTCATCCTTGATCATGCGCAGGCGACCCACCATTTCAGAGTGATCGGACAATTCGCAAAAGCCCGTCATGGCCTCCCGCACACTATCCCAACTGCGCCCAGTCAAGCCATACGACTCCAGTTCAATACCCAGTCGCTGACCTTGGCAACCATAATCGCTCAGCACTTCACGCAATAGGCTTGCCGGTGCAACACCTTTATCATCCTTCCACACCCTGATATCAGACAAGGTGGAAGTGTGCTGTGCCTGACGCAGATCAGGTGCCCTGGTCAGCAAAACCTGGCGACCATCGGCCGCTACAAATAAACACTGGAAAAAACAAAACCCAAAAGTGTCATAGCCAGTAAGATAGAACATGCTCTCCTGCTTAAAGAGGAGAATTCCCTCAAGGTGCTCACGTTTCAGCGCCGCCTGTAAGTGCTGACAACGCTGCTCGAAGACGCTTTGATCAAAGTGAAGAGCCATTGAAATGATCCTCGTGTATTGAACATGCTTTAGCCACAAACTTAACACGCGCGACCGACACTGGAGAAACCCATGCCTGCGCAATCAGTTGAATTTCATATCAGTGGCGAGGAGATTCGCGCCGCCGTCCATTACCCAGACCTCATCAAAGCCTTCGAGGTCATGCATAGAGAAGACCCCGCTGTTCTTGAAGACAGTCTGTTAACCGAACCCGGCACAGGCGAACATCCTGATCGCTTCATCGTTCGCACCGCTTGGCAACGCGGCGTGGCACTCGGCACAAAAATGGGTTCCGTTTTTCCAGGCAACCGAAATTCCCACTTGCCGGTGGTCCAGGGCGGTTACGTTCTGTTCGATGGAAACAATGGCCTGCCTCTGGCCTCGATCGATGGAACAGAACTGACCTACCTGAAGACTGCCGCGGACTCGGGTTTGGGCTCCATGAAGTTGTCACGACCCGACTGCCGACGATTGCTCATGGTAGGAGCGGGTGGCCTTGCACCGCATCTGGTGCGGGCCCACCTCGCCGCCAGGCCGTCGATCAATTGTGTGCAAATCTGGAATCGCAGCGCTGACCGACGAGACGCCCTCGTCCAAGCGCTCGCTGCTGAAATCGACGCTGCGCCCGTTGATGACCTGGCACAAGCTGTCGCAGCAGCCGACATTGTCAGTTGCGCAACCATGGCTACCCTGCCGCTGATTCACGGCGCCTGGCTTCAGCCCGGCACTCATCTGGATCTGGTCGGCGCATTTACCCCCGACATGCGAGAAGCCGATGACGAAGCGATCCGCCGCGCCCGAATCTTTGTTGATTCACGCCAAACCACAGTCGGGGAAATCGGCGAATTGATGATTCCCATTGCACGCGGCGTGATCACCGAAGACGATGTCCTCGCCGATCACTACCAACTTTGTCATGGCGCTGCCGGGCGCACAGCCAGTGATCAAATTACGCTATTCAAAAACGGCGGTGGTGGACACCTGGATCTCATGACCGCTCGACATGTGTTTGCGGTTTGCCGTGACACCAGTCCATCAACGAACTAGTAGTCAAACAGTATCCAGTAAACGATAAAACGCAGGCGCCCAGAACGCTACCATCAGGACCAGCAGCGCAAGCTCGATACGGACAATCGAGTCGAACCGTTGCCGCTCGATCGCGGGTTTATCGATGCGGCACACGAAACACATCAACACATCAAACAGTATGACAAAGAAAAAAATGGGGACCAGCGCCGGTGCAATCAGTGTTGGTGCCATTTTCCAACCAGAGTAGAAGACATCGCTGCCAACCAGTGGGGCCAATGCGATAAGGATAAAGACACTCACTACCAGCATCACACGTAACGCACCCAATAGCCGGGCAATCAACAGCAACGCTTTCATCACAGAATCCTAAACCCCCAACAGACCCTATTCAATTGACCGTTGGTTTTAAAGTGAATGCCGTGCCATCAAGAAGCGTGTCAAAGCGATGAGCCGCGTTCTTGCAAACATCCCCCTTATCCCCCAGGCGATCAAATAAACCCTTTGCCAGTACCGTCAACCCACTCGACAGCCAAGCAGCACCCAGGGTCACGCCTGTCTTGAGTATTCGCTCAGAGGCAGCTTTGACGACTGGCTTTGCTAGCGTGCCACCCAAACGATAATAGATACCGGCCAGGCTAACAGTAGAAATACCGAGCCCTTCTCTTGCCTTCGGTCGTATGGCGATTGCAATCTCTTCGGTCGCTAGATCAATGGTTCCGGCAGCCAACACCGTTACCTCTTTTGCTTTCAATGCCAAAGTATGGTCAGAAAAAGCCTTTCCATCGTCAATACGAAAACCGATCAGGCCGCATTCGATGTTGTACACCGGTGACGCCTTGGCAAACGGGTTAATGGTTCTCAGCACTGACATGAGCACCGATGTCGGCAACAAGATACGTGCCTTGCGAGGAATCCTGGCCCTGTGAATGACCATGACCGCATAACCGTCAGCATGGGAGACCACTTCGCGTATTGAATTGCCTTTACCCGTCAGTTTCACTTCGATATCCACTTCACCGGTCAATGGTTGGATTACCTTGTTCCCTGTTAGCCACCTAGCCACCTGCAAACCCGAGAGTTGATAGCTGTAATGTATGTCATAGGGTCGTTGCCTGGCATCCAATTCCAGCGTTACCTTCATTTGAGCACCTTGCATTTCGGCTCGAATCTCATCGAGCACGAGTTTTCCGTCTTCAACGATCGCGGTTAACTCAAGATCCTTCATGTGATGCTCACCAACAACCGCGGTGTTGGCCCGGTAATCGAGGTGAATATCGTTATCACTTATCCAGTCCAGCACTAACTGCCGGTCGCTGAAAAATTTCTCGGGCGGCATTCGGGCGCTCGCGCGCGTCGCTAACGTTTGGAAATCTTTACGATCGAAATGTTCTGAAACCAGTTGTGCATTGATGCGGGGTTTTCGACCCGCATCGTCCAATCGGACATACTCAATCGAACCACGAAAATCACTGGTTCCGACGTCAAACTGAGCCGCATCGATGACGATGCCGGCGCCACTTCCCTTGACACTCCCGACCAACCGGACTGGGGCGGAATCGGGTAACGACATCGCAAACAGCCGCCCTAATCTGGACAAAGAATCGGTTTTCAACTCAATGTCCAACCGTCGGTCATTTTTTCCCATGGCTAATAAATAACCATCCAAAACAACTTCCACTCCATCACCACTAATCTCCAATCTGCCCTGGCTTGTTTCCCACTGATCGAATTGACCTTGCAACGACACCCTGGCGGCCAGGGGTCCAGGCAGCGTCGCCGTAGGCGCAAAAAAGCCCACCAGCTGATCGGGGTCATCCGCCGCAATACGCAGTTCAAGTTCATAGGCGGCTGTTGCCTGCAGGCTCTCCATCTTTGAACGTATCTGTGCGCTCCAACCCTCCCCGCTCACCTGCCCGTAGATTGCCAACGGACGTTGTCTGTCACCGCTGTTGGCGGCATTGACCTTCACTCGAACCGCATCGGCTCCATCCCCTCGCGATGACCCGCCAAGACCCCATTTCGACAAATCATCCACCTGGACTGTCAGCGCCACTGTGCCGCCGGTCCAGTCCTGAGTGTCCGGCAACGTCCCAGTAAAGGTGCCGTGTAAACCGCGTCCGCGAATGTCTCCCTCAGCTTGATTGATGGAGATCAGCGTACCGTTTGTCGTCACCTGCGCCCGTACGCTCGCTTTAAGTGCTGACAATACATTCGGTAACGCGCCGATCACATTCGAAAAATAGCCCAGGTCAGGGACCTGCGCTTTGATATTCAACTGACTCGCGAGTTTTGGCCATAGACTCGACACTTGACCGTGCACCGTGGCATCGAAAGCCCCCGAGATTACTTTCAAGTCCAGGTCATCAATGCGTGGCGCCTTGGCCGAACCTGACAGCCGCCCGCGGGCAACCACATCGATCTTCTCCTCAAACGGTATACCCAAAGTGCTTAATACCGAAGCACCATGCAATTCGGCCTCCAGGGTGATGGCCAACTGCACATCGTCCTGCGGGTCCTGGCGTACCAGTTGCCCCCCACCGTCGACGCGCCAACCATCCCCTGCCCCATGAATGACGAGATCAGTCACGGAGAAACCCCGTTTGTGAAGATTCAGGCGACCTGCTGCCTGACCCTTACCCGACAACGGAAAAGAATAACCCAGTGCATCCAACGTGGGCCTAACAGCACGCGTAGTTGCCGAAAACTTAACCTCACCTTCGGTCGCCGACCCGTCCCATCGGTGAGTCACCTGACCCTCAGCCTTGAGCTTGAACGGTTCACCCGTTACAGAAAAAATCGTTTGCGATAAAGCAATGTCCTGCGGATTGATCATAACCATCGATTGCAACGCGGCTGGACCGGCAAGATGGTCCCATAGGCCTCCGTGACCAAGGAGCTGACTGATGTCCTGAGTGCTCGCCGCCATCTCCAGTACCGCCGACCAGTCACGCTCCTCGCTTTTGAAAAATATGTCGCCCTGGAATGTCCCACGGACCTGTGATAACTGGACTTCAAGCTCATTGATTTCTAAGCGCGGGCCCGCACTCAATGGCCCGGTTAACCGACCCTTTAATCTGGCCGAACCTGCCAGCTGAGCACGCATCGACGCGGACGGTACCCATTCAAACCACGCAAGCAGTTGCTCGAAAGCTGGGGTTTGCGATTCCAACGCCAGATCCATCTTGTTGTATCCAACCACACCGTTGATCGTAGTCGTGGTCGCGGCTACCCCGATACTGAGATCGACAACGGCAAGGGGATCATCGTCACCGTCCATGCGCCACCCCACAGAACCCGATGCCATAACGCGCTCCCCGCTCACGATGCCCATCAGTTTCACCTCACCGCGTGTCGCCCCGGCAGGCCATGACATTAATCCTTGTGAAATCAACAAGGAGGGTCGTCCCTGACTCGGCAAGACGATCGTGGCTGAATGAAGTTCGATCTGCCGAACAGGTAGGAAATTTAGTCGGCTAAGCTGACCTCTTGCTGGGACGTTAAAGGTTACCTCACTCAGACGAACTGAGGAAAACTCAAGTTTGCCTTCCAACAATTGCGGCCAATCTAATCGCAACTCACCATGACCAATCTTGGCCAATTCAAAACCCGCATTGGCGAACGAAGTTCCGACCATCAGATCACGCACCACAACATGAGGGCTGGGGAAAAGCGCAATATCAAGGCCGCGTTCAATACTGACCGGTCGCGCGAGCGCATCAGACAACCTGTTTGCAACCCACGAGCGCTGCGCGTTCCAGTCAATGAAATGGACCGCAACCAGCAGAGCAACAATAATCGTCACAAAGAAGCCGGCAAGCATGCCTAAAACGACGAGAATGCGGGCCAATGATCAACTCCGGTTAAAGTAGGGCAATCAGCAAGGAAACGGTAGCTCCAACAACCCACTCATGACAAACAATTTAGCGTTTGATGTTACGCGTGGCAATGATCTCCAGTTGCCCGCACGCGCCAAGCCAACAAAACCTGATCGCGCGCCTCATAAACTGGAGAAACTGCTACGACGGAACGTGGGCCGCGCTATCGAGGACTACAACCTGATTGAAGAAGGTGACCGGATCATGGTCTGTGTCTCTGGCGGCAAGGACTCCTTTACCCTGCTTGATATCCTCATGCGTCTTCGCTCACGTGCACCCGTCAGTTTTGATCTACTCGCAGTCAATCTAGACCAGAACCAACCTGGATTTCCCACCGCCAAACTGGAAACTTATCTTGCGAACACCGGCATCGACTACCGAATCGTCAGCCGTGATACCTATAGCGTCGTAAAGCGCGTGATCCCTGAAGGCAAGACCATGTGTGGTCTTTGCTCGCGACTACGTCGCGGTGCCCTATACGACATCGCTAGCCGAGAAGGCATGACCAAGATTGCCTTGGGGCACCATCTGGATGATATCGTAGAGACATTATTTCTGAATATGTTTTACGGCGCGAAACTGAAAGCCATGCCGCCTAAACTGCTAAATGACAGCGGCCAGCATATTGTGATCCGCCCCCTCGCCTACTGCCGTGAACGTGACATTGCGCGCTACGCACAAGCCCTGCAATTTCCTTTGATTCCATGTGACCTATGCGGGTCGCAATCGAACCTTGAACGTCAAGCCATCAAGCAAATGCTGGTTAATTGGGAAAAAGATCATCCCGCTCGAACGGCCAAT
>Ga0208879_1003592_pt1 | contig 12618 bp, 10 predicted proteins | sample Knorr_S15_td_Bot_FD_185605 | JGI IMG/M metagenome (GOLD analysis project Ga0208879, IMG submission 185605) | Marine microbial communities from Southern Atlantic Ocean transect - Knorr_S15_td_Bottom_ad_5009_LV_A (SPAdes) (version 2) | ecosystem: Environmental > Aquatic > Marine > Oceanic | place...
ATGACAAATAACCAACTGGAAAATCTCGCCGTATCGGGCAGCGTCCGTCCGAATTCGTTCATTCGCGGACTTTTGGGCACCGAAATAGAGATTGAACCGTCCGCGGCGACGAAGTAACCAATTTGTTGGACACCCGCGGAAACGGGAACCGGACTATGACCACAACAATCCCAACTGAATCCTCCGCTCCGGCAGGCGGGAACAAATCGTCGGTTGCCGTTCTTATCGTCGTCAGCTGGACTTTGTTCTTCGGTGTCCTGAACGCATCCGCTATCGGCGTTGTGCTGCCGAGCATTGCCGACGACCTTGGGACTGATATCGGCCGGGTCAGCTGGATCATGACCGGGTTCCTGCTCGTTTACGGGGTCGCCATTCCGTTCTATGGGCGGCTCGCAGACCTGTACGGCGCGCGTCGACTTTTCATCCTGGGCCTGGGGTTGTTCGCACTGGGCTCACTCCTCTCTGCAGTGGCACCGAATTTCGAAACGCTTCTCGCGTCAAGAATCCTGTAGGCCGTCGGTGGTGCTGCTGCGCCAGGCCTTGGAATGGCAATCGCCAGCAGGGCGTTTGGACCCGAACCTCGCGGCATGGTCATCGGGATCATTGGCGCTGTGATCGGCATCGGATCGGCAATAGGCCCGCTGCTGGGCGGACTGCTCGCCAGCACATGGGGCTGGGAATCGATATTCGTCTTCAGCGCGGTCGCCGCAGTTGCCATCCCGGCGGGACTCAAAGTGCTCCCGCGGGACGAAGGGCGAGTTGAAGGCCACCTCGACATCGTTGGCGGGCTATTGCTGGCACTGCTCGTGGTCGGAGTACTGATCGCCCCCTCGCAGGCCAGCCAGAACGGCTGGAGCAGTGGCCCCGCGATTGGTGGCGTGGCACTCGCGGTCGTTTCCCTCGTACTGTTCGTGTTCCAGCAGCGCCGGGCGACCTCACCGTTCATCCCGGCCGAATTCAGGCGGAACACAAGGTTTATAGCACTCGTAGCCATGAGCTTTCTCTTGATGGCGGCAAACGCCGGCCTGCTGATCGGACTGCCCATTCTGCTTGCCATCTTCAATCAAACGAGCGTCCTGACGATTGGGCTCGTCATGCTGCCCGGTGCTGTTTTATCAGCTATTTCAGGCGTGGTTGCGGGAAGGTTCATTGACCGGTTCGGCGCACCCACGCTCATGAAATTCGGTGGAGCCGTAATGCTGATTGGAATCGTCGGACTCTCTGCTGAGGCCGGCGGCAGTTTGTGGCTGATGAGTGCGTATGCAGGCTTTATTGGCGCTGGATTGGGATTTGTGAACACGCCACTCGCCACCACTGTGACCAGGATCGTGCCGGCCAAACTGCTTTCCTCGGCGCTGGGCGTCAATTCGATGCTCTTCTTTGTCGGGGGCAGCGTAGGTGCGGCGATACTGCTCGGATTTTCGACCGCCGCAGGTACTACGGCCCTGAATCCGCTTTTCACAGGAAAGGCAGTCGGGTTCAGCGACGGATTCCTGGTACTGGCCCTGCCGGTGCTCCTGATTATTTTGCTTTCGTCCAGGGCGTCGGGGGCAGGTCCTCCAGTTCTAAAAGAAAAATCGGCCCGGCAGATTTCAAACAAATGGACCGCTGACTGTTCGGTGCCGTGGGCCCCGGAAATCCCTGAGACCAACCGGCCCGCGGCTGCTCCCGTTGTCTCTGAAGGCAACTAATTCAAAAAACTAAACCCTGCGAACCGGACCTTACGAAAGAAGAAAAACTAATCATGCGAAATCCACTGAAAATACTTGCGATACCGGGCAGCGCCCGGGCAAGCTCGTTCAACCGCGGGCTGTTGATTGCTGCCAGAAACATCGACTCGTCCGAATTCGAAATCAAAATTTACGAAGGACTGGCCGAACTGCCGATCTTCAGCCAGGACCTCGAAGGCGAAAACACTCCGGCGCGGGCTTCCGAGTTGGACACCGCCTTGCGGAACGCGGACGCGGTGTTGATAGCAACCCCCGAGTACAGCGGCTCAATACCGGGCGGGCTGAAAAACCTGCTCGACTGGGGATCGCGCCCCTTCGGCAACGGTGCTTTTCAGGGGAAGCCGACTGCGATCATCGGTACCAGCCCCGGCCAGTACGGTGCCGCGCGGTCTGTGGAAATGACCAAAAATATTGTGCGCGGACTCGGTGCAACAGTTCTGGAGCGGGACCTGACCGTCGGTAGCGCGATGGAGCGGTTCAACTCTGATGGGACGCTATCGGATGTGATAGTGAAGCGGGCTCTTGAAGACATTCTGGCCGATTTGAGCGACCTCGCCCGGCAGGCAGTGGCTGCGTGACGGCCGTATAACACGGCGCCACGACAACCCCGCGCCCCTAGCTCCAGAAAATCACGAAATCCCAGATCGCCTCGACAGCTTCGAACAGCGTGAAGCTGTCGAGGTACCGCCCGCCGTGCAGCACCCACTCCTGTCCCATCTTCAGCACCAGCGTCACCGCGAGCCACTTCACGATTCGCCGGCGTGTCATCTCGTAGCCCGGCCAGTAATGCAGCCTGATCGCAACAAACACAAACCAGAACTCGAACACGTTCGGAAACACGAGCAGCACGGAGCGTGCACCCGTAATCTCGAACACCACAAAGCCGATCATCCGGAACGCAAACAGTCCGAATGCCACAGTCCGCTCGGGCCCGCTCCACCTGTTCGCCACCCACAGGAACGCAAACATGTAGACGAGGTCGATCCACTTGTCGAACGACTGGTAGTCGCCCAAACCTCCGAGGTCGATTACGGCCATGAAGAACAGGTCGGAGAAATCGACCACGATTGCGATCAGCGCGCCGACGAGCGCCCACCGCAGTACTGGAAGCGACCCGGCGATGCGGATGAGTCCGATAATCAGTTGTTCGAGTGTCATGGCGGTGGAATTCGAGTGTGCGACATGGCTTGCGGCCAGCTTTTCTGTTGCCAACTATAGTCCGCACCGATTCTCAGTCGGCGCGATCATATGCGCAACCTGCAACGGACAGGCACTTGCTACCGTAATAACGGAATCGGATAATCGAAAAAATATGAAATACCGACACCTTGGAAACTCCGGCCTGGAAGTCAGTGTAATCGGCCTTGGCACCAACAACTTTGGCGGTCGAATGGAGCTTAAAGAGGCGCGGGAAGTTATTTTTGCGGCCCTTGACGAAGGCATCAACCTGATCGACACGGCGAATATCTATTCGCACGGAAATTCTGAGGAAATAATCGGGCGGGCGCTCGTTGACCGGCGCGATGAGGCCCTGCTCGCGACGAAGTTCGGGATGAAGTGGGAAGACGGCCCCCACGGCAAGGGCGGTTCCCGCAAGCACGTCATGGATGCACTTGAGGGTTCGCTGAAAAGGCTGCAGACCGATTACATAGACCTGTATCAGATGCACATGCAGGACCCCGAAACGCCAATCGAGGAAACCCTGCGCGCTCTCGACGATGCAGTTCGCGACGGAAAAGTGCGATACATCGGCCTTTCAAACTTCGTTCCATGGCGGATTGCCGATGCCCAGTGGGCGGCAAGGCACAACGGTTTCGTGCCGTTCATTTCATCGCAGCCCGAATACTCGATGCTTGAACGAGGCGTTGAACGGGCCGTACTGCCCGTTTGCGAGCATTTCGGGCTCGGCACGCTGCCTTACTATCCGCTGGCCCACGGGTTCCTGACCGGTAAGTACCGGAGGGGCAAGGCGGTACCCGAGGGTACGCGGCTCGCGCTCGCTCCGGCTGCGCAGGATAAGCGGCTGACCGATGCCAATTTCGATATTCTCGAACAACTCGAGGTATTCGTCGAAAAACGCGGCCACTCGACGGTCGAACTGGCTTTTGCCTGGATTCTCGCGCGAAAGTCCGTCGGCTCGGTCATCGCCGGTGCCAGCACTCCCGACCAGATCCGCCAGAACGCAGCGGCAGCCGAGTGGGAACTGACCGACAACGAAATGGAAGAGCTGGCGGGGATACTGGACGGGCGCTAAGAGCGCGTTTTCTGAGAAATCGGTCGTCACTGGCGCAGATGACGCAGTGACGCTTCAGTTACCCCCTATCCTCGCACGGCCGACCAGGGCTTCTCCATGACTTTCTCGAAGCCTTTGGGGTCGAGTTCGATGCCCAGACCAGGTCCGTCCGGGACCGCGACGCAGCCCTCGTCGTCAAGTGCGTACGGGTCTTTGAAAAAGCCTGCGCCAATCAGCGTCGTCCCATCGTCGCGACGCGTGTCGTTCACCTCGTTGTGCTCCTGCACGAGGAAGTTCGTGGAACAGGCATCCACCTGGATAGATGCCGCGAACGCCATCGGGCTCAGCGGGCAGTGAACCGCCAGCTTTGCGTAGGCCGCCTCGGCCAGCACGGCAATCTTCTTCGTTTCGGTGATGCCACCTGCATGAGCAATATCCGGCTGAACGACCGCGAGCAATCCGCTACTCAGCGCATCGAAAAATATCCACTTCCCCATCCACCGCTCACCAGCTGCTATGGTCGCAGTTGTGCCCTCGATGATCCGCGCCAGTGCATCAACCCGCTCTACCGGCATCGGCTCCTCGATGAACAGGGGGCGGAGGGGTGCAAGTGCCTCGATTAGTTGGCGCCCTATCGCCGGGTTCGGGTTGTGGATGTCGATCGCCACATCGACGTCGGGCCCGGCACCATCGCGCGCGGCTGCAAACTTATCAGCGACCTTGTCGACCTCCCGAGTTACTTCGAGACCGTCCCCGAGGCCAATGTGGACCTTGAGCGACTTGTAACCCCACTCCTCGACAAGTATTCGCGCAGATTCTCTGAAAGTTTCAGGTTCGTTCGTCGCGAGATCGGTCTGCGGCGGGTTGCCCGGTCGATACGGCTCGCCCGGCTCAACCGCGTAGGGGAGTTGCCCGCCCGAGGCCCGGTACACCTTGATGCGGTCGTGAACCTGCCCGCCGAGCATCTGGTATATCGGGACGCCAGCCGCCTTCCCTGCGATGTCCCACAACGCCATGTCGATGCCCGAAATGGCCGACAGCTTGATGGGTCCACCGAGATACCCCATGCCCGATTCGTACATCTCTTTCCACAGCTTTTCGACCTGTGTGGGGTCTTTGCCTATCAGGAGCGGTTCCAGTCGCTTTACCTCGGCGATCACCGTGTCGGGATGCCCTTCGAGAAACGGTTCTCCGAGTCCGAAATGCTCTGTGTCCGTGTGAATGCGGAGCCACACCCAGCTGGGCGGGACCTTGATGATTTCAAGACGGGTAATTTTCATGCTTTCCTTCACATCACCGGGCGCGCAGGGTGTTCATGCTGAACAAATTCGGTCCGGAAGATACGGCTAACATTCTTAGAAAAGGCAGGCAGTCAGCAACGCCGAGATTCTAGCCCCAACAGGCGACGGGCGCACTACGGAAGGGTCGAGAATGCAGCCGAATGATCGGCTGGGGCCTTCTCCCGCGAGGTAGAGGGGGCACACCCTATTCGACGATGATTTCGCCGTTGTCCTGTGTTATCTGATCGCCGAGCACGACCGTGTTGCGCAGTATCACCCGCCCGTTGCCGCGGGCGTACACGTTGCCGCCGCTGTGTTTGCCGGTCTCATCGCCGACTGTACTGTCGATCAGCGTGATTACTGTGTTGTCGTTGGCCACGACATCGCCCGTGATGATCGAGTTCGTAACGATCATGTCGACCGAATCGAAAGCAACCAGCTGGCCCGCCGTCGTGTTATCGATGATGTAGTGCGAATCGCTGCCGTTCACGGCCGAACCCGAATAATCGCTGTCACGGATCACCATCGTGTTGCCGCCCCAGGCATTCAGCTCCCACCCGTAGGTGAAGGTGTTGACCAGCCGAAGCTTTGCGCCGGCCCCGAAATCCCAACTCTGGTCTTCCCACTGTCCGGGGCGAATGCCGACGGCGGTCATGGTTTCGTTCTGCGAAGGGAATCCGATCCCCACACCGACCGTCACCGCCGGCGTGTTGCGAATGGTGATATCGCTGCCGGGACCGACGTTGATGCCCCAACCATCGATGGTCGAACTGAACATCGAAAGCTGAAATTCCATCGTCGAATCGGGTCCCGGATCGAACACATACGCATCTATCTCTGTCGGCAACTCTACATCCATGACGGTGGGCCACGGCATGCAGAGTTCGATCTCCATGTCTCTCGAATCGCGGACCTCGACAGACGTCTGATCACACACCGTTCCGCTGAACGTGCGCCAGTTCCTGACGTCGATAACCGATGACCCGCTCATGAAGTTCCACGTGTTGCACTGGGCCAGCGTAGGGTCCATGCCGTCGACCGTCAGCCGACTGTTATCGAAAAACGCCCAGTTAAATGACCCCGTGCACGTGGTCCCAATTCCGGAATTATTGACGATGATCTCGGAGTTTTCGGTGGCTTTGACCTCGTACTCGAACGCGAAATCCTTGACGTGCTCAACGACTGAATCCGTGATGATCAACTTCGCGTTGCCGCTCAACGTGATCGATCCCCGGTGAAGGAAGTGGGTATCGGTTATCTCAAGTACGTCGTCGCCGGAGAGCACGATCGGCCCCGAACTCTCTTCGAGTGTGCCAAGAATCCGGTACGTTTTTGAATGCGACTCTGAACTGAGAAATCCTCTGCGCTCTGAAATCACCGTCAGGGTAGTCGGTGCGCTAGAACCTATCGCGACCGGTCCGGTGTAGATCGTGCCGTTGGTCGGGGAAGGAACAGTGCCGTCGAGGGCGTAGATCAGGTTCGAGCCCGGTTCGTTGTTCTTTATTTCTACCGCCCGATCGCCAATGTACACGCCATCGTCCAGCGTAATTAGTGGTGCATCGAGTGGCGGCTTTTCTATCGAGTACACCGCGACCGTCCGCCCGGTCGCAGCGCCGTCAGCATTCAAATAAACCGCAACAACCGTCGCGTCGTCATAGATATCGAACGGGCCATCGTATTTGGTCCCATTCTGCGCAGTTGGGCTCGACCCGTCGAGCGTGTAATAGATGTCAGACCCTTCGTTGTCGGTTTCGATGTGCAGGCGCGTCGGGCCGCGGTACGTTCCAGGGGCGGGCAGGATGCGTGGTGGATCGGGGGCTGCCTGCACGACAGTCACGCCGACAGTCGGCTCAACGGCCACGACCACTGGCACCGGAGTCGTCGTTGGGTCGACTTCCGCAGTTATCGTGGGCGAAACCGGTTCCGGCACTACCGTTGCGGTCGGTTCGATGGTGGCTGTGGGCGGCCCGGGGTCCCCCGTTGAGCTCGTTAAACCAGACGGCTCGTCTTCCGCTTCAGCCTGCTCTGCGGCAGCGGAAGGAGAAGCATCCGCAATTGGAGGCAGTTCGCTCGACGCGCAAGATGCTACGAACCCCGCGAGAAGTGTCGCGAGCGCAACGATAGTTACGCCGGTATTCTTGATCATCTTCTCATGATGAATCGTTATGGCGTCGTTACATAGGGGTAAGTCCCAGTCTCAACGTAAGCCGAAGGGCTCACTCAACATGCGCCATCATGCGTTCGGCGATGGGCCCGCTGAGTCTGTAAAGTACGGCCCAAATGCCAGAACACATACTCGCCATAGACCAGGGAACAACGTCCACCCGGGCCATCGTATTCGATTCGTCCGCTACTCCCGTCGCATCGGCTCAGGTCGAGCTCTCGCAGCATTTCCCCCGGCCGGGCTGGGTCGAACACGACCCGATCGAGATAGCCGAGGCGGCAGTGAGCGTGGCGCAACAGGCCATATCACGCGCACGTCTAACCCCCGGCGACATCGCGGCGATCGGCATTGCAAATCAGCGAGAGACGACGATCGTGTGGGAGAGATCGACGGGCAGGCCCGTTGCCAATGCGATCGTCTGGCAGGACCGGCGAACCGCCGAAATCTGTGGCGATATCGGTCGGGGCGAGCACGCCCGGGACATCCGGCAAATCACGGGTCTTGTGGTCGATGCCTATTTCAGCGCCACGAAACTCATGTGGCTGCTGACGACGATCCCGGACGGCCAGAAGAGGGCCGAGGCCGGTGAACTCTGCTTCGGCACGGTCGACACGTGGCTGCTGTGGCACCTGACCGGCGGCGCGGTGCACGCGACCGACGCCACCAACGCCTCTCGCACGATGCTGCTGAACCTCCACGACCTGAAGTGGGACCCCGAGATGCTCAATCTCTTCGATGTGCCCGAAACGATGCTGCCCGACGTGCGTGCCTCTGCCGACGATTTCGGCGTTTCCGATAAATCGGTGTTTGGCGCTGAAATTCCGATAACAGCGATGGCCGGCGACCAGCATGCCGCGCTGTACGGGCAGGCATGCTTCAGAAACGGCCAGATCAAGTGCACCTATGGCACCGGGGCGTTCGTGCTTGCGAACCGTGGTTCAACGCCGCCGATTCAACAATCAGGACCCGGCGATACCGGGCTGCTGGCAACGCTGGGTTTCCAGGTCGGTTCGAAAAGGCACTACGCCATTGAGGGGTCGGTGTTCGTGACCGGGGCAACGGTCCAGTGGCTGCGCGACGGGCTCGGAATCATCTCGAACCCGGCCGAGACATCGGATATGGCATTAATGGCCGGGTCGAACGAGGGTGTCTACTTCGTGCCGGCGTTTGTGGGCCTCGGGGCACCGCACTGGCAGCCGTACGCAACGGCGTCGATTACCGGCATGACGCGCGGCACCTCGCAGCACCACATCGTGCGCGCCGCACTCGAAGCGACGGCCTACCAGGTCAAGGACGTAGTCGGGGCGATGGAGGGAGGACGGACCAGTTCCAACCAGCCGCTACGGGCTGATGGGGGCCAGAGCAACAACCCGTTCGTCATGCAGTTTCAGGCGGATATCCTCGACCGTCCTGTCGAGGTGGCAAGCGTCGCTGAGACCACCGCACTGGGGGCAGCGTTCCTGGCGGGCCGCGGAATCGGGCTCTGGCGGTCGGAGAGCGAAATCAACTCCCTCTGGCAGGCCTCGGCTCGCTACGAACCCTCGATAAGCGAATCGGAGCGCACAAATCTCTACGCGGGCTGGCTTGACGCGGTCCGCAGGTCGAGTTCAACGATTTAGGAAGCCGAATGACCGTTCTCGTTACCGGTGTGACAGGCCTCGTCGGCGGCCTCGTCGCGCAATCGCTGGTCGCTCGCGGGATAGGCGTCAGGGCGCTGGTAAGGGACCTCGAGAGGGGTCGGATGGCGCTGCTCGGAATGAGCGTCGAGATCGTTCTCGGCGATTTCGACCAGCCGGATACCGTTGCAGAAGCGGCAACCGGGTGCGAGAGCATGTTCCTCGTGACATCGGACGGTGATCGACAGGTAACGCAGGAGATCACCGCGGCCAGAGCGGCTGTCGAAAACGGTATTGAACACATCGTCAAACTCTCAGCCAGCGACGCGGGACAGCGACCTTACGCCTGGTCGGTGGCACACGCCGAAATCGAGGCGGCCATCAGTCAAATGAAGGTCGGCCACTCGTTTCTTCGCCCCCACTACTTCATGCAAAATTACTTTTCGCTCCTGAAGGTCGATTCGACCGGCACAAACTCGAACATAACCCTCGAAGCACCTGCAGGAAACGGAAAGATCGGCGCAATCGATGCCTACGACATTGGCGAATGTGCGGCGGAACTGCTGGCAGGCCGTAAACCGATCAACGATCACGCACTGCTTACCGGTCCCGAAAACATCCCGATGAACCGCGTGGCGGGCGCGTTCGGCACCGCCATAAATCGCAGCATCACCTTTGTAAATCTCGACCCTGCCGACTATCGCGTCCAACTCGAAGCAGACGATTCCGCCAGCGCAGATGACATCGACGGTATCTACCAGGAAGTGCGCGTCGGCACCATGGCCCTCCATTCCGGTAATGTCGAAAAAATCACTGGCAACCCGCCGCGTTCGATCGAAGATTTCGCGACCGCGAACGCAGCTGCGATCAAAGCCGCAATTTCCACCGCTTCCACATAACAGGGCATCACCACCCGCCCCGTCAGTGCTACCCTGCCGCCAGCTTGCAGCCAGAAAAGCACCGGAGGCTTGATTCATGTACGTAGGAACGCAGGTAGGCGCACGAAACGATGCGGATTTTGAACAGTGGGCACAGCTTGGCGTTGTGAACGTCTGCTCCGACCCTCCCGGCGATGCACGCACCTGGACGAAAGACGACCTGGCGCGGCACCGGGAGAAGCTCGAAACCTACGGCATCACACTCGACATGGTGCAGATTCCTCTTTCCTCAACGCCGCTCGATACCTCCCAGTCACCGAACATCATGCTCGGCAAGAGCCCCGAGCGCGACCGCGAGATCGAGGTGATTCAGAACATCATCCGCATGTGTGGCGAGGTCGGCATCCCCGCTGTCAAGTACAACATGAACATCATCGGCATCCCGCGCTCCGAGCGCGAGTTGGGCCGCGGCGGTTCTTCCAACGCGACCTTCCGGTGGGCAAAGATGAACCAGGACGACCCGCCCACGATAGCCGGCGTTGTTGGCGTCGACGAAAACTGGGAGCGCATCGACTATTTCCTTGAGCGCGCCGTCCCGGTAGCCGAAGAATCCAAAGTACGAATGGCATGTCACCCGCACGATCCGTACACGCCAGACGGCTACATGGGTGTGACGCGGGTCCTCGGTACGATCGACGGGATGAAGAAGTTCGTGCAGATGCGTGAGAGCCCCTATCACGGCCTTAACTTCTGCCAGGGCACGGTTACCGAAATGCTTGACGACCCCGGCGAAGAGATCGCCGATGTGATCCGCTGGTTCGGTTCACGAGAAAAGATTTTCAACGTCCACTTCCGCAACATCCGCGGCCACAAGCTCGACTTCAGCGAGTCGTTCCCGGACGAGGGCAGTATCGATTTTTCAGAGATCATCAAGGTCTACCAGGAGGTCGGGTACAAGTACATGCTGATGCCCGACCACGTTCCGTGGATCAGCGGTGAAGACCGAATGGGCACTGCGTTCGCGTTCTGCTACGGCTACATCACCGCTCTATTGCAGTCGATCGGCGAGCCCCGGAGGCAGGCATGGGTAACGAAGGGCCCGTGAGGTGCCGAAATCCCCTCTCCCTCGGAGGGAGGGAGAACTTGATCCCCCTTCGGCAATTTGACCTCGCGCAGGCATCGGAGACGCTTAAAAAATGTACGTCGGAACCCAGATCCCAGCCCGGAACGACACCGACTTTGAACAGTGGGCCCAGCTTGGTGTTACAAATGTCTCCTCCGACCCTCCCGGCATCGCAAGCAGTTGGACCAGAGACGACCTGGCGAGGCACAGGGAGAAACTCGAGTCCTACGGAATCACCCTGGACATGGTGCAGATTCCGTTGTCTTCGGCGCTGGTACCCGACGAATTCAATGCGCCAAATATCATCCTCGCCAACGACCCCGAACGTGATCGCGAGATCGAAATTGTTCAAAACATCATCCGTTGGTGCGGTGAGGTCGGAATCCCCTCGGCCCGGTACAACCTGTACATCATCGGCATCCCACGTACCGAGCGCGAGCCTGGTAGAGGCGGCTCGTCAAACGACACATTCCGCTGGGCCAAAATTGATCAGAATGCGCCTCCGACCGTCGCGGGAATTGTTGACGAGAACGAATACTGGGAGCGCATCGACTACTTTCTCGAGCGCGTTGTGCCGGTCGCCGAAGAGTCAAAAGTGAGAATCGCCTGTCATCCGCACGATCCGTACACGCCCGACGGATTCATGGGCGTAAAACGCGTCATGGGCACGGTAGACGGGCTAAAGAAATTCGTGCAGATGCACGAGAGCCCCTATCACGGCCTGAACTTCTGCCAGGGCACGGTTACGGAAATGCTCGACGACCCCGGCGAAGAAATCGCCGATGTGATCCGCTGGTTCGGTTCACGAGAAAAGATCTTCAACGTCCACTTCCGCAACATCCGCGGCCACAAACTCGACTTCATGGAGTCGTTCCCTGACGAGGGCAGTATCGACTTTTCGGAGATCATAAAGGTCTACCAGGAGGTCGGGTACAAGTACATGCTGATGCCCGACCACGTTCCATGGATCAGCGGTGACGACCGAATGGGCACTGCGTTCGCGTTCTGCTACGGCTATATCACCGCTCTACTGCAGTCGATCGGCGAGCCCCGCAGGCAGGCATGGGTAACGAAGGGCCCGTGAGGTGCCGTGGGCGGGCCGAAATCCCCTCTCCCTCGCTCTGGTGTGCCCCGCGCAGCTTCCTGCGCGACAAAGTGTCCCGATTCGGAATCGGGATACGCCCGGAGCGAAACGGAGAGGGTTAGGGTGTGGGTGGTTACTTTGCAGTCGTTGAAACCCGCCGTACGATTAACCTTGCCGATTTTTATTCCCCAGTTCAGTACGTACGGATCAATGCATTGTCATTCTGAACTCGCCCGCCCTGAGCACGGTCGAATGGGATTCAGAATCGCTACCGAAGCAGAAAATCTCCCCGCCTCGGCCAACCGTCAACCTGCCATAATCGCCGTACACTCAACACCACACCCCCGCAACCAATGACAGCCAGAATTCTCGCAATAGTATCCGCCCTCTTCGGCTTCTCTAAAGCAGTCGTCTGCACCTTCAGCCGCTCGATAAAGTAGCTGGATGCCGAACCACTACCTCGCGATCGACATCGGATCGTCGACCGTTGCTGCCGCAGTTATCGACCTC
>Ga0208879_1003595_pt1 | contig 12609 bp, 8 predicted proteins | sample Knorr_S15_td_Bot_FD_185605 | JGI IMG/M metagenome (GOLD analysis project Ga0208879, IMG submission 185605) | Marine microbial communities from Southern Atlantic Ocean transect - Knorr_S15_td_Bottom_ad_5009_LV_A (SPAdes) (version 2) | ecosystem: Environmental > Aquatic > Marine > Oceanic | place...
ATAATATTGCAGGGGCTTGTTGAGCCGAGATAACGGTTGCCTGCAAGATAAAGGTATTGCCAATTGCCTCTCCTGCTATGGGGCTCGCCGGCCCCGATTTTAATTTACACCCTTTATATTAATCATTATCCATGTGGATCAAGCGCGAATTCAGAGATTATTATAAGCCAAAATTAAGGCGCGAACTGAAGAGGGACCCCAGCCAGGAGGAAATGGATCAAAGATTCGAAGAAATTTATAGTCAGATCAGTTGCACCCTTCTTGCGGGAGTTCTGGAGGGGGTCGGCATCTATTTTTATGAAATTGCAAAAATCAGCAAAGAAGAGCTGGATGGTTTTAGAGACCGTCCCGAAGAATATCTCTTTGAACGTTTTGGCGGTGGAAATTTTAAGTTAAACTTCTATGAAGGTCCTTCTTTTGTTGTTTGTGTGAATTTCAAACCCAAGGGTGAACCCAAGTGGATTCCCTTGCTTCCCGAAAAAGTGGGTTCTAATCCTAAACCGGCGTAACCGCCGAGGGCAGTGAGCAATAGCTCTGTATGGCTAGAAACTAGCTGTCGAGGCTTAACAAGTTATGGCTATTTGCTTCCCTCGCTGGAGGGCCAGCTTGATCCCTGTGCAATGTTTGCCTGCGAGATGAAGTATTGCCAATTGAGTCCAGTGTTACGCTGGCCTGCGGAGGTACTCCGACCTGAAATCTTGAGTTTTTAGTTATGAATGAAAGGGTATTGACCCCGATTATTGAGAGCGGGGATTTTGCATCGCAAGTCTGCCTGATTCAGAAATGGACGGAAGAATCAGGTCCTCCTGTTGTTGTCGAAGGCTTGAGAGGTTCCTCGCGTGCGCTTTTTCTGTCGAAGCTGATTAAAATCCGAAAATGCCCTGTGGTTATTTTTACTGCTGATCAAAACAGGGGCGAAATTTTACTGGATGATCTCAAATATTTTTTCCGCCATGAAAAAATAAAATGCCAGCCGTGTTTTTTTCCCGCTTGGGAACTTCTTCCCTACGAACTGCTTTCCCCTTTAAACGAGATATCTGGAGAAAGGCTGGATATTCTTAACCGGCTTCGAACCGGAGATCCCTTGATTCTGGTTGTGCCTTTGGAAGCCGGCCTGCAAACGGTCATGCCTCGTTCTGTCCTGGAGAAACTGATTCTCCCGGTAAGCATTAAAATGAGTTTGGAACGGGAATTTTTGGAAGCCTGTCTATCTGATAATGGTTTTACACGTTCTCCATTGGTGGAAAATAGAGGGGAGTTCAGTGTGCGGGGGGATATTGTCGATTTCTTCCAGCCCGGAGGGGTGAACCCGGTTCGAATCGAATTTTTTGGCGATGAGGTGGAGTCCATTCGTGAGTTTGATGTGTTATCCCAAGTGTCCATCGACCAGCTGGAAGCGGTGAATATACTTCCTGTGCGGGAGCTTTGCCTGAGCGAAATTGAAAAAAAGCATGGGGTGGAGGCCATCAAAAATTTTGCCGAAAAAAATGGGTGCGACCGTTTGGCCCTGAAGGAGCTTCTGGAAAAAACTCAGCATCTCGGGGTGTTTTCCGGGATGGAATATCTGGCCCCTTTTTTCTATTCTACTCGCGAATCGCTTTTTGATTATTTGCACCCGGATTCTTTAGTGGTGCTTGATGAGAGAGACCAACTTCAGGCCAAATCTGAGCAGTTTCAAAATCTCATCGATACAGAATATCACTCGGTTAGGGAAAATGGGGATGTCGCCGCTTCTCCCGAAGAACTGTATTTAGCGATGGATGAGTTTAATGATTATGTGTCGAAATTCAAGGGATGTGTTGTTTTAAATACCTTGAAAACCTCGGATGAAGAAGCAGACCGGACACTCGGCCTGGAGGTGAAACCCATTCCTTCGTTGGCAGGGAAGTTTGATACTTTCAGCGAACAAGCCCTTAAATGGCAGGAGGATGAAAATAGAGTGGTGGTCGTTGCTCCCACAAAGGGGCAGGTTCGCCGTATTCATGAGTTGCTTCATGATTGGGGACTTGAAATCGATGTGGACCTTGGAAGAATCAGTGAGGGCTTTCAATTAATTGCATGCAATCAGGTTTTCATTGCGGAACACGAAATATTTGGAAGAACCCACAAACATCGGCATCGCAGAAAACCCCGTTCTCAAGTTTTTCTAAGAGGGCTTAAGGATTTAAAAGAAGGTGATTTTCTGGTGCATATTGATTATGGCATTGGCTTGTATCAGAGAACCCGGGAACTCCAAACCGGGGTGGGCGGGGGAGAGTTTTTGGAGATCCTCTATGCCGATGACGAAAAACTGTATCTTCCTATGGAGGGGCTTGGGCTAGTTCAAAAATATGTGGGGTCAAAGGAAACCCCACCTCCCTTGAGTAAAATGGGGGGAGCCGCTTGGAAGCGCCAAAAGAAAAAAGTCAAGGAAGCGATTCAGGAAATGGCAGAAGATTTGCTGAAACTTTATGCTTCCCGGGAACTTACTAAAGGCCATGCCTATTCGCACAATACTATTTTGATGCGGGAGTTTGCAGATGCGTTCGAATATGAAGAGACCGAGGACCAATTGAAAGCCATTGAGGATGTAGAGGCGGACTTAGAAAAGGACAAGCCCACCGATAGATTGATTTGCGGGGATGTTGGATATGGTAAAACGGAAGTCGCCATGCGAGCGGCTTTCAAGGTAGTTCTGGATAAAAAGCAGGTTGCTGTATTGGTTCCAACCACTATTCTTGCCCAGCAACATGTGCAGACATTTCGGGAACGTTTTCACGAATACCCGGTGAACATTGACATGGTCAACAGGTTCCGAACTCCCCGTGAACAAAAAGAGACTCTGGCAGAACTGAAAAAGGGCAACGTCGATATTATTATAGGAACGCATCGATTGTTGTCAAAGGATGTGAAGTTTGCCTCACTCGGCTTGATCATTATTGACGAGGAACAACGGTTTGGAGTCAAGCACAAGGAAAAGTTGAAGAAGCTTAGGAATTCTGTAGACATCCTCACACTTACGGCTACACCGATTCCCCGTACACTGCATTTTTCCCTGATGGGAGTGCGTGATTTAAGCATCATCGAAACACCACCCGTTGATCGCCTTGCGGTTAAAACCTTTATTCGAAAGTTCGATGAAAAAGTGATCCGTGAGGCAATAATGCGGGAAGTAGATCGGGGCGGACAGGTGTTTTTTGTGCATAATAAAATTCACAGCATCCATTCCATCGCCGCAATGATTCGGCGGGTGGTTCCCGGAGTAAAAATAGACATTGCCCATGGCCAATTGCCGGAACATCAACTGGAAAGAGTAATGAAAAAATTCATGGATAAGGAAGTTGATCTTTTGCTTTGTACGTCTATTATTGAATCCGGGCTCGATATACCTTCCGCCAATACCATCATTATCAATCGCGCGGATCAATTCGGACTGGCCCAACTTTACCAATTGCGTGGAAGAGTGGGTCGGTACAAGCATCAGGCCTATGCCTATTTGTTAATCCCGGGAACGGGCGGTTTGAAGGACGAAGCTCGGAAACGTCTTAGTGCTATTGAGGAAATGAGTGAACTTGGGGCGGGCTTCCAGCTTTCGGCTCGTGATATGGAAATCCGCGGAGTGGGCAATATGCTGGGGCACAACCAATCTGGACATATTGCATCAGTCGGTTTTGACCTTTATTGCAAGCTTGTTGAGGATATGGTGAAAGATATTCGTGGAAAAAAATCCGATCCCAGAATTGAGACGGAACTGGATTTGATGGTTAAAGGATTTATTCCCAAGGATTATGTGCCAGATTTGAACCAGCGTCTGGATTTTTACCGAAGGATACAGGTAGCCAGCGAATATGAGGAAGGCTTGGCAGTAGCTAGTGAATTAGAAGATAGATATGGCCCGCATCCTGAAGCGATTGAAAAACTTCTGGCCCTTTTAAAGATACGTATGCTATGCCAGAAAATCCATATTTCCAAAATTGAACTGAAACATAATGATGTGTACTTACATCTTTTGCCTTCAACGGCTATCAACCCAGAAATACTAACTTCTTTGTTCGATGAACGCTTGAGTATGCAGTCGGAGTATAAGATTAAAATTCGCTTGGATCGCAAGGGATGGAAAACGGATTTGAAACTTGTCGCAAATTATCTGCAAAGGCTGGCAAATTCGTTGCTTCCGGTTGAGATTGATAATGAATAAATGGCTTAAAGGAATTGCCTTAGGGATGTGCCTGGTTTCTTGCTCCAATGGTTCCTCTTCCTCCGATGAATTGCTTGATAGCGTTGCCATCGTAATTGTAAACAATGAAGAAGTCTCTATGGAGCAGTTTAAGGCGGAATTTAATGTGTATAAGAAGAAATTCCGTGTGCATAGCACCGAAGAAATCTTACCGGAAGAATTAACTTGGCTCAAAAACAGAGTTGTAGAGCAAATTGTTCATAATACGCTTTTAAGACAGGAAATAAAAAAGAATGAAATCGAGATCAGTCAGGAAGAACTGAATGAGGTTTTGTTGAAAGCGGAGGCAGGATATCCTGATGATTCGTTTAAAAGACAGCTGGAATTTGTGGGATTGACCCGAAAAGAATGGGAATATACTATAGAAAACAACTTGTTGATAAAAAAATTGATTAGCAATTTGGTCAATAGTAAAGTATCTGTAAGTGACGGAGAAATGCGCCGTTATTTTGAGGCCAATGAGTCCAGGTTTCATAAGCGTGAGCAAGTAAGAGCCCTGCATATCATGGTTGAGACGGAAGAGGAAATCCATCTAATTCAAAAAGAATTGCAGTCGAAACAAAAAGATTTCTCTGAGTTGGCCGAAGAATTTTCGCTGGGTCCGGAAGGAACTAGGGGCGGGGATTTAGGTTATTTTGAGGCCGGTCAAATGCCTGAAGAGTTTGATAATGTTTTCAAACTGAAAATTAATGGTGTCAGTGACATCATTCGCACTCCTTATGGTTTTCATCTGTTCAAGGTCGTTGACAAAATTAAAGAACGTAAAATGAGCTTTGATGAATCCGAAAAATCAGTTGAACAAGTTCTGTTGCAGGAACTTCAAGAGTCAGCTTTTCAGAAATGGCTGGTTCAGTTAAAAGAGAAATCGGAGATTGAGATCAAGTATGATTTTCTTGAAAAAATCCACTAAAGCTGGGTTTATCTTGTCTTTGTTGTTGCCGTTGGTTTTTGGGCTGTTGTCGGCTCATGCCAGGGTTCTCGATAAGGTGGCCGCAAAAGTGAATAGCGAAATAATTACTTTAAGCGCTATTGAAGAACGGGCCGACATATTGGGGCAGAAGTATGTGGGCGCTCCTGTCAGCATTTCAGAACAGGACCTGTTGAAAGAAGCGCTGAATATGATTATTGAAGAAAAGCTTCAGATTCAGGAGGGAAAAAAATTCGGCTTTGTTATAGATGAAGATGCCGTAGATGCAGCAGTTGAGGAAATTAAAAAGAAAAATAATCTTGCGGATGGACAGTTGCTGGAAATGTTGAAGCGGGAAGGGAGGACTCTGAAATCCTATAAAAACCATATTCGAGATCAGATAATGGTTTCAAAAATCACCCGGTTTGAAATTGGTAACCGGGTGAAAGTTAGCGAGAAGAGCATAATAAAATATTACAAGAAAAATCAAAAAGGATTCTGGGAAGAGGGCAAGGTAAGAGCCCGCCACATTCTTTTTATTTCTGAGCGTGGTTCCTCCGATGAGAAGAGTAGACGATCGAAATTGCGGCAGGCAAAAAAAGTCCTCAATGAGATTCGAAAGGGCAATGATTTTTCTAAGCTTGCCATGAAATATTCGGAAGATATTTCTGCCAGTAGTGGTGGGGATGTGGGGTTTGTTGCGAGAGGTAAAATGGTGCGGGAGTTCGAAGATGCGGTGTTTAGTTTAAAACCAGGGCAGGTCAGTGACATCGTTGAAACGGAGTATGGTTACCATATTATTAAGGTCGAGGAAGTTTTGCCTGGAAAAACTTTAACCCTAAAAGATGCTAAGAGTCGAATCCATCAAATTCTTACCATGCAAAAGCAAAAACAAGTTTATGACGATTGGATAGATGAATTAAAAAATTCCGCTTTTATTGAGATAACTTTATTTGATGATCCCGCCAAAAATAAGAGCTTGGTTTCAAAAGGAATTGAGAAGGAAAAAAACAACGGTAAATTCAATAGAAAAAAGAAATTAAGATCAAAAAACGATTCGGGGCAACGGGATTTACAGAAAACATGGGAGGAAATGTATAAGTCCGTCGAGAAATCGAAGGGAAATTCAAAGATAGATGAAGATTCTGAATTTGGGTCCCTGGAGCAAAAACTCAAACATATTAAAAAATTGCGCAATCAAAACAGGATATCTGAGCAGGAATATCTAAAGCGCAAAGAAAAGCTCTTAAATCGTCTTTAATTTCCCACTAGCAGGTTGCTGAAAAACTCTTTTGCCTGTCATTCTTGAGCGAGTGGTATTTAACCGTTGCTCTCATGCCCTGCAAGGGTAAAGCGAAGAATTTCATCCCTTCTTCTAGATTCTTACATAAACGCCCTTTCGATAAATATTTCATGCCAGATCTTTTAAAAAAAATAAGATCAACCTTTATTGAACTGGTTTCTCCGGGAGACAGGGTTTTGGTGGCTGTTTCCGGTGGTATCGATTCGCTGGCATTGCTTTATCTTTTGGAGCAGTTCTCGAAGGAACTTGGCTATGAATTATTTGTCGCGCATTTAAACCACTTGGCCAGGGGGAAGGAGTCTGATGAGGACGCAAGGTTTGTGGAGAAAGAAGCAGACAAGCTTTCTCTCCCTTTCTTTATAGAAGAGGTAGATGTAGCCAAGAAAAAATCTCACCTGAAAGCATCTTTCCAGGAGTCTGCCCGAATTTTAAGGTACCGCTTTTTGGAGAAAATCCTGCTGTCTATTAAAGGGAACAAAATTGCCGTGGGGCATACCGCAGATGACCAGGTTGAGACGATTTTGATGAACCTGTTTAGAGGGGCTGGTTTGAAAGGACTTGCGGGGATACCGGAAAAGAGGGGAGATGTGATTCGGCCTCTGTTAGGCTGTACCCGGTCTGAATTAGAGCAGTTTTTGAATGATCGGAATCTGCCTTATCGTACGGACTCCTCCAATAACGAAAAAAAGTATCTGAGAAATAAAATCCGCCACGATGTAATTCCTTTCTTAAAAACATTTGATACTGCCATTTTTGGGAACCTGTTGGGCTTGGCAGAAATCGTACGGGAAGAAGATGATTGGATATCGGGGAAAACCTGTGAACTCTATTCGCAACTTGTGACAGCCCCGAACGGGGGCTTGTGTTTTAATATTTCCGAATTTCAGAAGCAACCTCTGGCAATGAAAAGACGGCTGGTTCGCGAAGCATTGCATCAATTAAAGGGAGATTTGCGTGCTATCACTGCTTTGCATGTTCGACAAGTTCTTGATCTGTTTGCCCATGCAAGAGTGGGGAGCCGACTAAAACTTCCTGGTGATGTGCGGGTGTTCTGTGACTATGATACGATGAACTTTTCCTTGTCCGAGGAATTGGAAGATAGTCTTCCTCTTGGAATGGGGGGAGGAACAATCAAGTTGAAGGTTCCGGGGGTAACGAGTTTAGCCGGAGTTCAACTTCATGCACGTCTTATGGAACCGCCTGTAGTTTTCCCGGAATCTATTGATGAAACGCAGGCTTATTTGGACTTTGAAAAGACCGGTGAATTCATCGGGGCTCGGTTTTTCCAGCCGGGCGATCTTTTTGTGCCATTGGGTATGCGAGGACACAAGAAACTGAAGTCCTATTTTATTGACCGAAAGATTCCCCGAGAAAAAAGACCTTTTATCCCCATATTGACAAACGCCGAAGACGATATCATATGGATATATGGGGAACGGATCTCTGACCGATTCTGTATTTCCGATAAAACGCAAAAAGTACTTTTTATCGAAGGAAAAGAGCCTTAAGGGCGTCTCTGAAAATTGCTTTTGGCCACCGATGAGCCGCCGGGGGCAACGAACAGGAACTTGATTGAGCCGCGAATACAGTTGCTAGCAGTCAAAGATATTGCTTCATTGGCTCCACGCCTAGTGTTTGCCATAGAAGAAAGGTACAATAAGTAGAAATCCCTTTTAAAATACTGATTATTAAAGCATGCGACAAAAATTGTTTTTGTGTTAAGATGTTAAGAAAATAGGTCCAAAAGTAGCAAAAAGAGAACTAGTAAGGAGATGGTTTTGAATCAATTTTATAAGAATTTAGCTCTCTGGCTGGTGATCGGCATAGTCCTGATTACTTTGTTCAATATATTTAATAAGCCTATAGTCGTTCAATCTGAAGTGATTTTTAGTGATTTTATGGATCAGGTTGAACAGGGACAGGTCAACGAGGTAATGATCAGTGGAGACAATATCTCCGGCAAGTATATAGATGATCAGGCTTTTGAAACCACTGCTCCGCCAAAATATCCGGATCTCATCAAAATGCTCAGGGATAAAAATGTTCGCATTGTAGTGGTGGCCCCGGAACAGACGAGTTGGTACATGAGCATTCTTATCTCCTGGTTCCCCATGCTTTTGTTACTGGGAATCTGGATATTTTTTATGCGCCAAATGCAAGCCGGTGGCGGCAAGGCCCTTTCGTTCGGGAAAAGCCGAGCCCGGCTTAGTGAATCGAAAAATAAAACCACGTTCAAGGATGTTGCGGGTGTCGATGAGGCGAAAGAAGAGCTTCATGAAATCATTGAGTTTTTAAAGGAGCCCCAAAAGTTCAGCAAACTGGGGGGTAAGATTCCCAAAGGGGTTTTGCTTGTTGGCCCTCCGGGTACCGGAAAAACCCTTTTGGCTCGGGCTATTTCCGGCGAAGCCAGCGTTCCGTTTTATAGTATCAGTGGTTCAGATTTTGTTGAAATGTTCGTCGGGGTTGGTGCATCACGGGTTCGTGACCTGTTTGAGCAGGGCAAAAATAACAGCCCGTGTTTGATTTTTATTGATGAAATTGACGCTGTCGGGAGACATCGCGGTGCGGGTTTGGGTGGAGGCCATGATGAGCGGGAACAGACCCTCAATCAGCTTCTGGTTGAGATGGATGGATTCGAAAATAACGATGGGGTCATCCTGATTGCGGCGACCAACCGCCCCGATGTTCTGGATCCGGCCTTGTTGAGGCCAGGACGGTTTGACCGGCAGGTTGTGGTCGGTCGCCCCGATATCAAAGGCCGGGATGGAATTTTGAAAGTTCATACTGCCACGGTTCCGCTTACTGATGAAGTGGATTTGAAAATCATTGCCAGGGGAACTCCTGGGTTCACTGGTGCAGACTTGGCTAACCTTGTTAATGAAGCGGCCCTGTTGGCAGCGCGGAACGATAAAAAAGCCGTATCTATGGATGACTTTGAGGAGGCCAAAGACAAAGTCATGATGGGGGTTGAACGCAGGAGTATGGTTATTTCCGAGAAAGAGAAAAAAACAACGGCCTACCATGAAGCAGGTCATGCTTTGGTGGCCTCCCTTTTGCCTGGGACCGATCCTCTCCATAAAGTGACTATCATCCCAAGAGGAAGTGCCTTGGGAGTGACGATGCAGTTGCCCGTGGATGAGCAACATACGTATCAAAAGGGGTATCTTTATAATAGCCTTGCTATTTTGATGGGTGGAAGGTGTGCGGAAGAAATTTGTCTCGGCGAAATGACCACGGGGGCCGGTAACGATATTGAACGGGCCACAGAAATGGCCCGTAAAATGGTCTGCGAATGGGGCATGAGTGAAAAAATGGGTCCGCTTTCCTACGGTTCTAAGGAGCAGCAGATATTTTTGGGCAGGGATTTTTCTAACCAGAAAAATTTCAGCGACCAAACCGCCAAACTGATTGATCAGGAAGTCAAGACGCTGGTTATGGGAGGATACAACCGTGCTGCGGAATTACTGAAAACGAATCGCGATATCCTTGAAAACCTGGCCCAGGCACTGCTGGAAAGAGAAACCCTCACCGGGGATGAAGTCAAAAATATTATTGATGGAAAAAATGATTCTGACCCTGATTCCTCTGGCGGAGAACCACAAAAAACACAACCTGTAGTTCCTGCTGAAAAACTGAAAACGAAAGCAGATCCTGATAAGGGACTCCTTGGAGGCAGTGGCATACCTGACCCCACACCAGCCTGATCTTTAGGGCACTTCGAAAATTGTTTTTGGCGCGGCCCTTATAGATTTTGGACACGAATAGTAGTCCAAAAGGCCTGCGGATTGCCGTAGAGAAAATTACCGGATAAATAAAGCTTCTCTATATTAAAACAAGAATTCGTTTTGAAAACTCCACATTTTATCTGGCTTAATGCCGGAGTGTGGAGTTTTTGATTTTGGGCATGCGTAGTGGGCTACTGGGGAGAAATTTCTTATGACTTCATTCCGATTTCCCCGCCTTGGGGAAGAAGCGTTAGTGATGGGCATTATTAATCTGTCTCCGGAATCTTTCTATGGTGCCAGCCAGTGCGGGACAGTGGAACAGGTCCTCCATGTTGCAGAAAGAATGATTGAAGAAGGGGCAGACATCCTGGATATTGGTGCGGAAAGCTCCCGTCCGGGATCGGCTCCCCTTTCCGAGCAGGAAGAATTAAACCGTTTGCTTCCCGTTGTGATAAAACTGGCGGAAATCGTCCACATTCCTATTTCTGTGGATACCTATAAGCCTGCTGTGGCCCATGAAGCTTTGAATGCGGGAGCCAGTATCATAAATGATATAACGGGCCTTCAAAGATTTCCAGACATGGCCAAAACCATTGCCCGGTTTCAGGCAGGTGTTATTTTAATGCATATGCAGGGCACACCCGAGACCATGCAGGACAATCCGCAATATATGGATCTGCTGACTGAAATTTCCGGGTTTTTAAAGCAGAGTATAACCCTTGCTGTTTCCGCAGGAATTGATCCGAATAAAATTGCGATAGATCCTGGCATCGGATTTGGTAAAACAGACTCCCATAATCTTCTGATATTGAAAAATTTATGTCGCTTGCAGGAATTGGGCAAGCCCGTATTACTGGGAGTTTCAAGAAAGTCCCTGATTGGAAATATATTAAATGTGTCTGTTGGTGAGAGGCTGGAAGGTTCCCTTTCCGCAGCCGTATTCGGGGTAATACAGGGGGCATCCATAATTCGCACCCATGATGTGCAAGCAACTCGCAGGGCTGTAAAAGTCGCTGAATCGATTATGAACGAAAAAGATTGATTATAATGATCCGTTTATTTGTCAATGTAGACCATGTTGCCACCGTCCGTGAAGCCAGAAAGACTATTGAGCCGAGTCCTCTAAAAGCGGCTCTATTGGCGGAAAAGGCCGGAGCTCAGGGGATCACTATCCATTTGAGGGAAGACCGACGCCATATTCAGGATGACGATGTGCGAGTTGTTCAAAAGGGGATTAACACAAAATTGAACCTGGAAATGGCTCCCACTCAGGAGATGGTGGATTTAGCTTTGGAGATTCAGCCTTATCAGGTTTCTCTGGTCCCGGAAAAACGTCAGGAAATTACAACGGAGGGAGGCTTGGATGTCTGTTCCCAGGAAAGGGCGTTATCAAAAATCCGGGAAAAGATACAAGACAGGGGAATTTTGTTCAGCCTGTTCATTGATCCTGACTTGGCGCAGGTGGAGGCCTCCCAAAGAATCCAGGCGGATAGCATAGAAATCAATACCGGAAAATATACGGAACTTGAGTTGCCTGAAGAAATTGATAGGGAACTGGAACGGATACAAAAAAGCGCTAAGAGAGCCGCCGAACGGGGTTTAAAGGTTTTTGCCGGCCATGGTTTGAATTATGAAAATGTGATGGCCATAGCCGCGATCGCGGAAATTGAGGAACTCAATATTGGCCATTTCATAGTGGGGCAGGCTATTTATGGGGGGATGGAAACTGCCGTGACCGAGATGATTCGCTCTATTGAGAGGGGTAGAAGGCAACGAAAATGACCCAACTTATATATGGAACTCTTTGAAAATATTATGGTTTTGGTGATTTTTTGATGAGTCTGGCATGAAAATTGCGGTATAATATTCAAAGTTAATTTTACCAAAACATTGACGGATGCGGTAATGCCAGAATTCAACAGTTCTTCTCAGATTTCCCAAGATAATTTTTCGGTTCGTGAACGGGGGGTTTCCAGTGCACGCGAATATTCCCGTATTGTTGAAACTTTTAATAGAGTTTTGGAATACAAAGAAAAGTTTCGCATGTCCATTGAAGGACAGTTGGCTTCCATCGGGAAGCAGGTTAAGGAGAATATTGAGAATTTGGAAACCCTAATGCGAAACATAGATATTTATGTGCAGAATGTTGACAAAATTTCTAATAATCTGGCGCAACTGCAAACCGAAGAAAACTCTATCAAAATCAGATACGAAGAACTTTTAAGCGGGTCTACTGAGTTGGACTCCATCAGCGACGATAAAAGTAGTGACGATCTGGATTTTGCGGGTTCCCGGGAATACCTTATACAGCGGCGGCGAAATTATTTGGAAAATCTGGATAAAAGTTTTAAGCGTCTGGATGGAGAATTATTTTCCATTGAAAAATTACATTCGGAACTCACAAGAGCCCGTGGGGAAATCCTGGTTAAAAAGGATGAAGCGCAGAAAAAAATAAGCA
>Ga0208879_1003600_pt1 | contig 12592 bp, 14 predicted proteins | sample Knorr_S15_td_Bot_FD_185605 | JGI IMG/M metagenome (GOLD analysis project Ga0208879, IMG submission 185605) | Marine microbial communities from Southern Atlantic Ocean transect - Knorr_S15_td_Bottom_ad_5009_LV_A (SPAdes) (version 2) | ecosystem: Environmental > Aquatic > Marine > Oceanic | place...
GAGAACCGTAACGGTGTCATTGTTGACACTGAGGTCACCACCGCAACCGGCACGGCGGAGCGAGAGGCCACAGCTTTGATGCTGGAACGACGGCCCAACAAGAAGCGGAACCGGTTTGAATTGGTTAAGCAATGAAATAGTCTAAGAGGCGCCTGCATCAGCGCTGTAAAGCTGATTACAGGCGTATCGATGAGCAACAAATCATGGCTGTGAATCGAGAGACCAATTGGAATACTGGTTAACAGGCCATCGACAGCAAACCCGTTGAGGATAAAGGAAGATGATCACCAAGAAATATGTGGTAACTACCCGATTTTCAGCAGCCTGCTAGGGAATGTCTGGATCGGAATGCCGCATTACTAGTTTCGCCATAACCGCGTCAGAGGCGAACTCATCATCTACTCGCCTCTTCCTTTTTCTAACTAAAGTGTTCTGACAAAAATATTCTCTTAATCAGAGGTTCCCTGGATGAGTCGAGCGTGTGATAGACTTTTGTTTTAGTGTTGAATCAGGAATGTCTGGATCGGAATGCCGCATCACTATTTACGCCAGAACCCCGTCAGCACACGCACGCCTCTTCCGGTGTGCCGGGCCACTGGTTTTGACGAAAATATACACTTAATCAGAGGTTCCAGAGAGACATGGGATTGATTGTACTCAGTACGATCCTGACCATTGTTATGGGAAGCTGTGTTTGGCTGGTGATTGGGGATCGGTTTCCGCTCGGTGACGAAACCAAATGGCCGACCGTCAATAACATCTGTGTCTTCGCCGCTATATTGGTTTTGCCCATCTATCTCGTTATCTTTTTCCTCTTCTGATTCATGAAAACAGCCATCGATATCGATTCCGTCAAAGGATTCCTGGCCCCGATTGAAGGCGAGGCGTTGTACGAATACGGACTTGCCGCTGCTAATCTGGGCCCGTTACTCGAGGTAGGCAGCTATTGCGGGAAATCCACGGTTTACCTCGGAGAAGCCTGTCGAGGCAAAGGTGTTTCGTTGTTTGCGGTAGATCATCATCGCGGTTCAGAGGAACACCAGCCTGGGGAGGAATATCACGACCAGGATCTCTTCGATAACGCCTCAGGGTTGATGGATTCATTTTGGGAGTTCAGACAAAACATGCTTAAGGCCGGTCTGGAAGATATCGTTGTGCCCGTTGTTGCATCTTCCGAAGTGGCGGCTCGCAACTGGCACACACCACTGTCTATGGTATTTATAGATGGGGGGCACTCCCTCGAAGCGGCGCAGACCGATTACCGAAGCTGGGTGAGCCATATTGTCAAAGGTGGAATACTTGCCATTCATGACATATTCCCCGATCCCGAAACAGGCGGGCAGGCCCCCTATGAGATTTTGAAACTAGCCGTGGCGTCGGGGCTGTTTGAGGAGGTTGAGCGAATTGACACCCTCGGAGTTCTTCGGCGAATCTAGGGAACCTCTGATTAAAGTCGGTATGCCGCATCACTTTTTCCGCGATGACGGCGTTGAACCCGTAATCGTCCTCCGTGCGAGTTCGCCTTGTCCTCACGAAAAAATCCATTTAATCAGAGCTTCCCTTAGGAGCTGATTAAAAGGTTCCCTGGTCGACGATTGAGTTCGCCTGGGACGCAGCCCGGGTTGTAGTTACCGCAATTTCGTTTCGGAATAGATGCGCTGCAGATGTTTTGTTGGATAAAGCATCTGCCGCCAGTAGCACAGCGCCTGCGGTCCAGGTTGGACGTTCCAGTGGCCATAGCTCATCGTCACGATGAACATAGCCGGTCCAGTAGGAGCCATCATCATGCCTGAACTGGTGTAGCCAACTGAAAAGTTGTACGGCTTGTTGATATTCTCCAGCCGTGAGTAGCGACATTACAAGCTCGCAGGATTCCGCGACCGTTACCCAGGGTTCATCATTGACACAAACACAACCCAGGCCTTTAACAACGAAATCATGCCACCGTGATTTCAAATGGTTTCTTGCGGCTGGCCCCTTAATGACATTGGTCAGGACCGGATAAAACCAATCCATGGCGAATCGACTTTTTGAGTCCCAGGTTCGATCAAAGCAATCGGGGTGATTGGCAATGGCATTGCCCAGGCGAGTCCGGGCCAGTGCCCAATGCGGTGTTTCCACTTCGAGAGTTGTGGCAATGTTGAGAGCGCATTCAAGAGATTTGTAAATACTACTACAGCCAGTGATCAAAGAGTCTTCGCGGATGCCAAGCGTGGTATCTTCACACCAGTATATCTGTCCATTGGGACCTTGCAGGCGAAGTACAAAATCTACTGCCGCGGAAACAGTTTCCCACATGGTTTCCAGAAACTTTAAGTCGCCGGTTACCAGGTAGTAGTGCCAGATGCCTGTGGCGATATAAGCAACGAAGTTCGATTCAGCGCGTGTGCCGTCTTCAACTTTGCCATCCTTGTAGGCTGCGAGCCAACTGCCGTTGGGTAGCTGATTTTTTTTCAACCAGCCGTATGCCGCTTTTGCTTCGTCAAGCCGCCCACCGATAGTCAGCCCCATTGCAGATTCAATGTGGTCCCAGGGATCTGTAGGTCCCGCCTCAAACCAGGGTATCGAGCCGTCGTTTGCCTGAGTAGTCGCGATATAGTCGACCGTTCCGGAGAAATAGTCGTCCGGATAAAACCCCATCGATACATAAACCTGGGTCATAGGGTAGCCACTGGCGCTGTTTTCACAAAATACATCACGACGCTTTTTCCCATCAGTGGATTGAGCAACTTGTCGAGCCATTTTGTGATCATGGGTTGTTTCATTAAATCCCAGGTGAGAAACCGACGATACCATTCAACTATTTTTACCTCGGCTTCAGCTTCGTCTCTCCAGAATAGGCATTTCAACCACCAGTAGGGTACATGCAGAGAATGGGCGTGATGCTTGTCGAAGAATATGAAACCTGCAGATTCCACGTCTTTTTTTAGCTCAACAGCGTTGAAGATTCTGATATGGCCGCCTTCAACCTCATGATAGGCGTCGCTGAGTTGCCAGCAGATCCACTCCGGGACATACCGGGGTACGCTGATGGCGGCAATACCACCTGTCTTCACCACCCGTGCGATTTCTTTGATGACCGAGCGGTATTCGGGGATGTGCTCCAGTACCTCGGAACAAATCACCTTGTCAAAAGATTCATCGGCGAAAGGTAAATGCTCTCCATTAGCAACGGAGATCACCAGGCTTTTGTTGCCATTCTCGGGTTCGATGAACTGCTCAAACCTTTCTTTGGTGATTTGCAGGTCCTTGATGGAAAGATCAATGCCCACTGCCTCCAGGTTTTGCACCATGTATGCTGAAATGGCATGCCGGCCTTCGCCGCAACCGAGATCGAGCAGCCTGTCCTGATCCCGAAGCCTCAATCTCTCAAAATCTATGGTTTGCAGCGACATTATGCAGAGCCCGCGTTGGCAATGATTTCCCGGTAAAGCTGAGTCATCTCACGTGCCGCGACGTCCCAGCTGAAAAGTTCGAGCATTCTGCTGCGACCCTTTATCGCCAGTTCAGCTCGAAGCGTGTCATCCCCCAGAAGTTTCTGGATGGCACCAGCAATGGCTTTGTGGTCTTTGACGGGTACGATAATCCCGGCATCACCGACGACTTCCGGCAAGGCCCCCCCATTGGTTGAAATGACGGGCACCTGGCATGCCATGGCTTCCCCGGCGGGCAGCCCAAAGCCTTCGTAAATTGAAGGGATGACAGCGCATGTTGCTCTGGCGTAAAGCCCGGCGATTTCGTCGGAAGTTAGTCCCGAGTAAAAAGTGATTCTGTCTTCGATACCCAGTTTTTCGATGAGTTCAGCGGTCGTGCCATCTTTTTTCAGTTTACCCAGTATCATCAGCTTCAGTTGAGGCAGTTCAACGGATAGATCAGCAACAGCGCGTAACAGATAGTTAAGGCCCTTCAAAGGCGCATCTGCCGAGGCCGTTGCCATGACGGTACACGGCTCCCTGGCAATCGCGGGTACGGGTTTAAACACCTTCGTGTCGATACCGTTATGAACGATTTGAAGTTTCGAAATCGATACCGAAAAGTCGTTGGCGATATCTTTACGGGAAGCTTCAGAAACAGTGACCAGATGATCGAGCTGCCTGACGACTTTTTTCTGCATGCCCAAAAACGAATGCCATCTTTTGATGAGTAGGCGAAGCTTCCAGGAATCGGCACTTTGCAGCGCAATTCTCAGATCCGAAGTGATCGGATGGTGAATCGTTGTGAGCAGAGGAACACCCATCTTCTGCAGTTCAAGCGTGCCGTAACTTAAGCTTTGATTGTCATGCACGACATCATAATCTGGTTGATGACGTCGAAAATACTGAACCAGCCTGCGGCCAAAAGTGTAAGGTTCCGGAAATCCACCGGTCAGCATGCTGAACCATTCGAACGAATCGGTGAACGAGAGCAGGTGCCTGGGGCGCAGGGCAGTAACGTGATTTTCTTTATCAAACAGGTTGAGCCCGGGTAGCTTGATTAATCGAACCCGGTCATCCAGTTCGGGATACGGTTCACCGGATATGACATCAACGCTATGGCCTGCTTCGACCAGAGCTTTGCTAAGAAATTTAATGTAAATTCCCTGGCCACCGCTATAGGGATTACTTCGGTAACCTAGCAGACAAATCTTGAGTTTTTGCTGATCCAGTGGGAGTAAATTGGAGAGGCGCTGATCTGCGGCCAACATCGGTGAGTCTTTCCACTACAAAAGGAGCCGGATTCTACGGATTTTGCCGGGAAAATACTACTTAAGGGCTCGTTTACCAATATCGTTGGTGCGCCGGGCAACTCGGCGATTGTCGTTACCGGAGATTGCTTTTATCTTGAAAACGCTTTCGGCATCACTGCGTCTATCCTCTGTGTCCCGGCGTTCGGGACCGTAAGCAGGTGCTTCGTGCTCCTCGGTGAACACATTGGCATAGAGGTTGGCGACCCATTTCTGCCCTTCCTGGGTTCGTCGTAGCATGCGAATTCCGTCGGTGATAAAAGGGCTTACCACCTCCCAGAAGAAACTTGGATATCCCTCGCGCAAATCTGCGGCAGTGGTGTAACCCATTTTTGCTGCCTGTCCTGTTTCCTTGAACTCCTGGAACAATGCCGAGATTTTCCGATGGTATTGGGGATCGCCAAGTTGACCAATTAGATCAGCCGCGCGAATGAGACCAGGGAAATCCGATGTTTCCTGATGATCTTCTTCAGTAGGAACTGGAAAACGTGTTCGCTCGATGTTCTCGCAAATGATGGTGGTGTCGATTCGGGGTTCTGACTCAAATCGCTCAGATATGTATATCTGTGCTCGGTCGACGTGGTAGGGGGTGAGGGCCGCATCTGTTGAGCCTGGTGCAGGTGCAATGGTGTCGTATTCCGAGTTGATTGCGTATCGACCGTTTCGGTCAGCACGGCAAATTCCTCGCACATAACCTATGTCATGATTGAGTAACGAGATAATAAAGTGAACCCACTGATTGGATGTGACTGAGCCTTCAATCAGTATTTTACCCCGGAGTATTTCTGTACCGACCATCGTGACCATGATCGTGTGATTAACGTCATGGTAGGGAGCATCGCTATTGGCAATAATCTCAAGCGCATTGCGAGCATTGGCTACGATCAGCTGGATTTCTGATTCATTCTCCCGTACATGTTGACGTAGTGTTCGACAAGTTCATCAACAAATGCCTCAATGATGACTGACGTTGGATTAAACATGGTAGGCCTTGAGTATCAATGCTCTAATCATTGTGTAGCCTGCATTACGCGAGTCAAGCCAATTCTTGGGTGGCATCATCGTACGGTGTGAAAACAAGGGCGAACGGTTCAAAGTGAGTGATTTTTTCGATGAATGAGTATACATTGAAAATCCTTCATTCAAAGGCATTTTGTGGTGATTGAACTGAGGCATCTCAAGACACTTACGGCCCTGCGGGACACGGGTAGTTTAGTTGACGCAGCAGATAGTTTGTTTTTGACCCAATCGGCGCTGTCACACCAATTAAAAGATCTTGAAGACCGTCTTGAGTGTTCTTTGTTCGTTCGAAAAACAAAACCGCCGCGATTTACCTCTGCTGGCAGGCGCCTGCTAAACCTGGCGGAAGAAGTTTTACCCATGGTAAAAAGTGCCGAGCGGGACATAGCAAGACTTGCGGGGGGTGAAATTGGCCGTTTACACATCTGCATTGAATGTCACAGCTGTTTTCAATGGTTAATTCCCTGCCTGGACAGATATCGCACTAACTGGCCCGAAGTTGAACTAGATTTGTCCGGGGGATTCAGTTTTGCACCCCTGCCAGCATTGGTCAGGGGTGATTTGGATCTGGTTATCACTTCTGATCCAGTCGATTTACCCGGGATAATTTATGTGCCTCTTTTCAGCTATGAGGCCATGCTTGCTCTTGCCAAGGATCACGCCCTGGCTTTGAGGACCATGATCCTACCGGGTGACCTGGAAAAAGAGTTGCTTATCACCTATCCCGTCGATCGTGATCGGCTGGACATTTTTACCCGATTTCTTGATCCGGCAGATGTTGATCCCGCGGCGATCAGAACAGCGGAACTGACGCCGATGATTATTCAACTGGTGGCATCGGGTCGAGGCGTAACCTGTTTGCCTAATTGGGCGTTGACGGAATATCTGGAGCAGGGCACCGTCGTGTCGAAGAAGCTTGGAGAGTCCGGCCTTTGGTGTAACCTGTATGCGGCAATCCGCGAGGACCAGCAGGATATGGCGTTTATGCAGGATTTTTTAAGCACGGCTACGGAAACCTGTTTCTCCTCACTCAATGGGATAAAAGCGGTTCAAGCGCAGTGACGACCCGGGTAAAGCCATAAAAGTGTGGCGCTGGGCCAAAGTAAATAACCTGAGTTGCGGCAGCTCGGCTTTAACAGATTGAGTATGCGTTATAGAATAAACACGCTATTGTTGGAATCAGATTTTACGTGCGGGCAGTTCTATCCAGGGGGAACCTCCCAGCACGCCGAGTGGCACCCTGATCGTAAAGGAGGTGATCCCATTAATAGTCAGTCTACTGGGGGAGCCTCCGAGTTTAGATAACTCGGAGCCTGCTCCCCATACGAAGACGGACCCCGCGGAGATACTTCGCGGGGTCTTTTTTATGCGCTGCTAATTCTGGCGGTGGCTGGTCGTTGTATTTGTATTCTTAATTCAAATCCTAGGCGAGCAGGGCTGAGGGCTCTCTCTGTGCTCTTTATGGCCTGCTAATTCTGGTGGTGGTTGTTGAGCTCGGCTCAGGGCATTAGGAGGGTTTCTTGCCAGTGGTTGTTGAGTAGGGTGAATTTGCGGCGGTCGTGGATTCTGTCTTTCTGGTTTAGATCCAGACATTCTATGACTGAAGGTCGCAGGATAATGCCTGTGGCATTCTCGGGTGTTGTCATGTCGTCTTCTGACAAACCTTTTCTTAACAGGTCTATGTGAGTCAGGAGCTTTTCTCTTGAATCGATTTCACTGCTTTGGCGAGCGAATTTTTCATAGGTGTGGTCAAGATATTTGCTGCCAACGGGACGTCGAAACCAATTTTTCTCTATTGCTCCGCGATCCAGTTCATCAATGGTTCCGCTGACGCGATATTGCCGCTGTGTGGATGAATACCAGATCAACATCTCAGCCGCCGGGTTGCTGCTCATTATTTCCCATTTCTTGCTGGTCTTGTTGATGAACAGGGTAAAGCCTTCGTGTGATATCTCTCGCAATACCAGTGTCCGTACACTGGGTGTGTTGTTGGAAGCCAACGCCAGAAAACAAATATCGGCGTTGTCATCTCCCTGGCTTTGGGCGATCTGGCGGTCGGAAATGATGCGTTCGATGGGATTCACTAGGTAATGCTGTCAGGGTCGAAGTTATAGACACCATATTCAAATCCGGGTGGTTGGGTATCTCTGTAACCAATCATTCGCTGGTAAAACCGTCCGTGAGCGCTGCCCAGCAAAGCATCTTTAATCATCCCGCTGGCGTCACTTTCGGCTGCTGCATTAACCAGGCGGTCGAAATTGAAGATAAAATTATCACAATGCTGAGTACGAATCGCGGTGCCATACAATAGTTTGTAGGCATAAATATCACCGTGTCTAAAACTTAGCTGAAGGAGGGAGCGGCTAAAACCTTCGGGGTCCGTATTGTTCAGTGAGCCCCAGAGTTCACTGATTCTCTCTTCAGACACGACACCTGAGTCGGCCGCACCCTGACTTGAAATAAACAAAAAGGCGGATATTGCGCCCAGTTGCTGTTTTACACTTTCTGCAATTTGCAGGAAAGACTGTTGCCGGGCATGTAATTCAGTGGCTCGTATCGCTTCTGACTGTATCACTGCCTGGTCGGCTGATTTCTGTATTTCGACATACTGCATTTTTATTGCGTCCGTATTCTGCATGAGTTCCTTTTTCTGCAGAAAATAACCGATGACCAACCAAAGGAAAGCAAGGGGAGCGAAGGCGCCTTCTAAAAAATTGCCAACGGTCTCAATAGGCGCATTGCCAATGTTCGCCGAGCCAACAGTATTGGAAACATAGAGCGAAAGAACGATTAGCCAAAAAGTTGTTAGTGATACGCCAAACCAGATGCGCCAGTCTGGGCCAGAACCTACGCCATGGAGCCCAAATGGCTGTTCATTGGGTTTGTGTTCGGACTGTGATTCTGACATTTCATTCCCCTAAAAAATCTCGCTCAATTAGATGAAAGATCGCCCGTGAGCGATGCACGCTGTGAGATTTCAATCCAGTTCCCGTCGGGATCTGTAACGAACGAGATTCTTGCCGTACTGCCTAGTGTAAATGGTGCCGTAGCTTCCAGTGCCCCGCGTTGAATGAGAGCGGCGTGTTCAGTATCAACCTTGTATACCTGCACGGTAATGTACCGGTATCCCGAGCCTTGCATCCCTCCGGAAGGCAGCATGGCAGTATCCTCCTTCAAGAGGAACACGGTTGTTCCCCAGAGGTAGCTATTTTCTCCAATCGTTGAAGCCTGCAAGGTATTTAGGAAAAACGACTGCGAATCTGATTGCGAGCGCACAGTCATGCGCAGACCGATATGGGATATCCCGAAAGTGCCAGATGGCACCAGGGTGACTTTGTTGCCATCTGGGTCGGTCATGGATTCTGGTGCGGTAATACTCGACGCGATGAGCAATTCGTCGTAACCCGTGGGCGCTGTTGAGGGTAGCTCATCCCGGGCGTGGTTAAGTTTGAATATTGAACCGTTCAGCCTAAGCCGATGCTGGTGGACGCCATTGCCAACCTTCAATAGTTCATCGTAGGGAAGCCCGACTTGTTCTGTCCAAAACGACAACATCGCATCCAGGTTATTAGTGCGTACGCCAATATCGATGCAGTCTTTGGAAAGTTTCATAGTGCTGGAAAGGTTTCTCTGGCGATTTGAGTGTTGCTCGCAACAATTAATGCGGTGGTTTCATCTTCACCAAATGTCACGATTGCTTCAATAAATTCGTGCCATTCGTAGTCCGTCTGGACGGAGCTGGAAAGTCGGAGGGTGCATGGCGTCTGGTCGGCCGTTTCCTGGACACGCTGGATGTTGTTGATATACAACCGGGCAGATGGTCCTTCGTCGAATTCCAACTTGAGATCTGCATTGCGATAGTCAATCTGTAATGCTGGCATGATAAATCGAAAATGTTGAATGGTGAGTATGCTGCGTTGTTCGAATTATTCATACAGCTGAGATCGCATTTTACCTATTCCATGAGCCCTGGACCCGTGAACTAGGGTATGATTGCGCCGTTTTTGACAGCCTCGAGATAAGTAGGGAGAAACCCATGAGCCAGATGAATGAAATTAAAGAGACAGCCACGGAAATTGCAGCTGGTTTGCGAAGACTTGGTCCAGACCGGGTGGTCGCTTTATCAGTCCACGTCAGCAAAGATCTGATCGCCGAGCTGGAGGAAAAAGCCAACAAGCTGGTGGCGCAGTTAGAATCTGTCGAATAGCCAGAATACCGCTGTTAGAATGCCTGTCAGAGCACCCGTCAGAGTACCGCACCCGGAAGACTATTCCCAAAACTACCCCTGGATGTTGCACCAGTTCAACTGCTGCCGACGCCTCCCTTGTCAGGTAGGCTGTTGTTCGCGGCATTAATGATGGGGTCGATTTCCTGGCGGACGGAAACAATGATATTAGTCCTGGTATTTGACGAGTTAAGCTGATTGTCCTTTAATGTCAGTCTTTCACTGATTGACCCGCATCATGTTCCAGGTTCAGCCTTATTCCGGTGCCCTCGGTGCTCTTGTCGATGGTGTAGATCTCTGCCAGCCACTGGATGATCCAACTTTTAAGCAGTTGTCGGAGACACTGCTGGAGTACGAAGTACTGTTTTTTAGAAATCAGCCGATGTCCCCGCAGAATCACGCAGATTTGGCTGATCTGTTCGGTCAGCCGCAACTGCACGAGGCCTATGATCACATAGAGGGATTTCCGCAGTTAACCATTCTGGATAATGATCGGGAAAACCCGTCGAAAATCGAGCAGTGGCATACGGACATGACATTTCGCCCCTGCCCACCACTCGGCTCGATTCTGCACGGTGTGATTATCCCGGAGAAGGGCGGCGATACCTTGTTCGCCAGCATGTCGGCTGCCTACGAAGGGCTATCGAATGCCATGCAATCACTGTTGTCTGAATTGACCGCGGTTCATGATTTCTCCTTTGGCTTTAGGGAAAGTCTGGCTGAGCCAGGTGGTGCCGAGAGACTGGCAGAGATGGTTCGCAATAACCCGGTCGTTGAGCACCCCGTGATACGCACGCATCCCGTCTCTGGTAAAAAGAGTATATTCGTGAATTCTCTGTTTACGTCCGGTATCAAGGGAATGCATGGGAAGGAGAGTCGGGCGTTGCTCGACTTTCTGTTTCAACACGTGACTATCCCTGAGTTCACCTGCCGTTTTAATTGGCAATCGGACTCCGTTGCCATTTGGGATAATCGAATCACCCAGCATAAACCCGTGAATGATTACTGGCCGGCACATCGCCGGATGCAAAGAATTACCATCGATGACGGCGTACGACCGTCATGAGTTTCAATAATTCTTTAAGTCGCTCGATGAATAGCAGTGGCTGATCAAGAAAGACGTGATGGTAGGCATCCGGGACCGATCGGGTGAGCCGCTCGTCAACGACCATCGATAGCTCCGCGACAATTTCGGGTGTAAAGAACCGGCTCTTTACACCATAGATGAATCCCACCGGCATCTTCATGGCAGTGATCATGTCGCTGGCCGGTGGAAATTGTTCAGTCACCTGCATCTTTGCGAATACTGCTGAGTCAAGCTTGAACCGGTAGCCCTGTTCTGTTTCGAGCACTGAATGTGCGGCGATATGATCCAGGATAAAATCATTGTCACAAGGTTGTGGTGGTCGGAGACGAAATCGTCGTTTCGCTTCTGTGAGATTCGGATAGTAACGGGTCTTGCTTCTTGGCATCGGCGGCGGTGTGCGAGGGCCAGCTTGCGAGGGAATCACAGAATCGACAATCACGATCCCCTTTATTTTGTTTGGATACAGATGAGCAGCAATTCTGGTCATCGAACCGCCGAAGCTGTGACCGACAACAACCGGGGAAGCCAGGCGTGCATCTTCGATGCAGCCAACAATTTCTTTGGCAAACAAACCTGCTGAATAACTGTCGCGATGATCGCTGTCGCCTGAACCGCTTAGATCAATCGCAACGACGTCGTAGCCCTCGCTAACAGCAGGAGCGATAAAATCCCACCAGTGGGCATGTGCTGCATGGCCGTGCACGAACATCAGGCCCGGTTTCCCAGGGTTCGGCCAGTGCAGGTAGTGAATGGCAGCGCCATCAATCACGCAGGTTCGATCAATCGGGACTTGACTGACAAATTGCTTAAACCAGGAGGGTTGCACAGTTCTTGAGTGACCAGAAAAAACGGGAGTATACCTTCTGTAACTTTCCCCACAAGAAGTGCATCAATATAGTGCGAGATGAAATGTCGGTGCGTTAAATCGGTGCGATAGTTAAATCAGCGATGGAAAAACGCACCGCTAAGGGACGTTCCAGGCGGTGATTTAGCTGGATTTGAGGTCATTTCTATTTCTGGCATCAACTTTGCTTTTAAAGATTCCGAATGTTAGCAACTCTTAACTCTGGAGCGGTCAAAAGTGGATCAATCATTAGAACTTCAATATGCGCTCGACACGTTTTACTTCCTCGTGTGCGGTGCTCTTGTCATGTGGATGGCGGCTGGATTTGCCATGTTGGAAGCGGGGTTAGTTCGATCAAAGAACACCGCGGAAATCCTGACAAAAAACATGGCACTGTTTGCCATTTCTTGCATTATGTATCTCGTCTGTGGATATGCGCTGATGTACGGTGGCAGCCTGTTCCTTACGGGGATAGAGCTGGATGGCGCAGCATCTGCTGAGGTCCTGACGGAAACTGTCCTGGCAGAATCGAGAGAAGAAGGATTTGGCGGGGGTTCTGTATACGCCGACGCGGCTGACTTCTTTTTCCAGGTCGTGTTCGTCGCTACCGCCATGTCGATTGTGTCTGGTGCGGTCGCAGAACGTATGAAGCTGTGGGTGTTTCTGGCTTTCGCGGTCGTCATGACCGGCGTC
>Ga0208879_1003601_pt1 | contig 12591 bp, 15 predicted proteins | sample Knorr_S15_td_Bot_FD_185605 | JGI IMG/M metagenome (GOLD analysis project Ga0208879, IMG submission 185605) | Marine microbial communities from Southern Atlantic Ocean transect - Knorr_S15_td_Bottom_ad_5009_LV_A (SPAdes) (version 2) | ecosystem: Environmental > Aquatic > Marine > Oceanic | place...
GCAAAGCGACAACGCACACACCCAAGGCCCAAGCGATGGGTTTGGCCATGTTTGCCGTCGGTTTTGGGGTGGTGGCCCTTGGCCTTGGCGCTTCGTGGTGTTTGATGGTTGAGGACTTTGGTGCGGCTGTGTCGTTCTCTCCGGAGACGCCTCGCTTCTTCAGACCTGTCACCAAATCGTTGAGAACCTGCTGTTCGCCCTGTCCGTAGAGTTCGAGGTGTTGAATGCCTGCCAGTTGGTATTGCAACCTGGCCGGAATCTCAGCAGGCTCAAGGTATACCGGCAGCAGCGCCTTCTTTTGCTCGGAGGCGAGCATCGCCTCCTTGATCACGTTGTGCGAGTCCGTCGAGTTGCCGGAAAGCATCACCACCATCACCCGGCACTCGGCGATCGCCTGGACAATCTGCTCGGACCACAGGTCGGCGGCATGGATGTTGCCCTCGTCCACCCAGACCGACACCCCCGAGGAACGCAGGAAATCCACAACCGGTATCACACGATCCCGATCCAGACTCGAATAACTGACAAATACTTCCGCGCCCATGCTTTTGGTTCCGCAGGAACCATAGAGCAGACAGGCTGAATGTCATGCTGATTTATGACAATGTGCCATTTGCTGGCGGGTCGGTCGTCAACGACTCATCCGGCCTCTTTGCGCCAACACCGCCTCGGGCAGGAACATCGAACTCCACTCGATGGCGGCCAAGCGGTCGTGCCGGTTGCCGCCCTCGAGTTGAAACCGTCCATCGCCCTCCCGCATCAGCCGCGCTTGGCCAAACAGCGCCACCACCCGCCGGGTGTGCAGCATGATTCGGGGGCGTTTTCGGCGCACAGGCTTCATGCGGCGACCCTCCCTTCCGGCTTGGACTCAGTGTCCAGCGTCCACAAACGCATTCGGGCGAACCACCAATTGGCCACGTGATCGGGCGCTTTGCGCTCGTTTCGCGAAGGCCGGCTGGCAATGCGTCCGCCCAGTGAGTTTCCGAGTTGCAGTTCCATCTGCCCCCGGACCGTCGTCTCTTGTCTCTCCATCGTTTTCATTATTCGTAGAGGTTGTGCGCCACCAATGGCAGCAACGGGAGAGAGCCTAATGAAGCACATGGGACAAACATGGTCCCACCAAAACTATTTTGATTTTTTTTGAGAGGGAGCGTACGCGGCTCGCGTGCGCTCCCCGCTTGGCCAAGCGCTTGGTTTTACAGCAAATTCTGCTGGCTGTTTTTATTGAGCGACTTAAGACCGAGCTTGTTGAAACTCGCCTCGGTGGCGACGCGGCCTTGCGGCGTGCGGTTGAGGTAGCCCTGCAGAATCAGGTACGGCTCGTAAACTTCCTCGAGCGTGTCCGGCTCCTCGCCGACCGCCACGGCCAGCGACGACAAACCAACCGGCCCGCCGTTGAACTTGACGATGATCGCCTCGAGGATGCGCTTGTCCATCTCGTCGAGACCGTCCTCGTCGATCTCAAGCATGGCCAGCGCCTTGTCAGCGGTGCCGCCGTCGATGCGGCCGTCGCCTTTCACCTGCGCGTAGTCGCGAACGCGGCGCAGCAGGTTGTTGGCGATGCGCGGCGTGCCCCGGCTGCGGCGCGCCACCTCGACCGACCCGTCGGTGTCGATCTCCACGTTGAGCAACCCCGCCGACCGCCGGACGATCGTTTGCAAATCGTCGGCCACATAGTAGTCGAGCCGCTCGCGCATGGGGAAGCGCGTCAGCAGTGGTGCCGTCAACAGGCCGCTCCGGGTCGTCGCGCCGATGAGCGTGAACTTCGGCAAGTTCAGCCGCACGCTTCGGGCGCTTGGCCCTTGGTCGATGATGATGTCGAGTGTGAAATCCTCCATCGCGGGGTAAAGGTACTCTTCGATGTTTTTTTGCAGCCGATGAATCTCGTCGATGAACAGCACGTCGCCCTCGTTGAGATTCGTCAGCAAGCCGGCGAGGTCGGCGGCCTTCTCGATGATCGGGCCGCTGGTGACCTTCATGTCGCTGCCCATCTCGCGGGCGAGGATGCCGGCGAGCGTGGTCTTGCCGAGGCCCGGCGGGCCGCTGAACAGGATGTGGTCGAGCGCCTCGCCGCGCTGCTTGGCCGCCTCGACCGCGATGCCGAGCCGCTCCTTGACCTTGAGTTGGCCGGTGAAATCGGCGAACACCCCCGGCCGCAGCGACCCCTCAAGGGCAGCGTCTGGCTGCGTCAAAACATCCGTGATCATCCGATCGGCCATGCTGCGGAGAGACTGCGGCAAACCGGCCCAACACCACAAGGCATTTCAAAAACCGGGAGAAAAACGGACTAAAACCTTGCCAGACACCTGGGTTTTCGGCTGAATGCCCAGCGCATGAATAATGTTTTCGTGAACAGCATCCTCGCCATCACCGGAATGGCGGTCGTCATCGCACTCGGCATCCTGAACCTTGTGTCCACCCCCTCTCACGGCATGACGCTTGGCTTGGTAGGGTTGGTGCTGATCGTCGTTTTCCTCGGCGTGCTTACGGTGCTGTACAACAAGAAACCGGCGGCGGCTTGGGCGGCGTTGGTCGCCGGGACACTGATGCTGTACCTCATCGGCGGCCCGCATCTCTTCACCTTCAGCCTGCTCGGCTTCTCGTGGGCCTTCGCAAAAATCGGCTGCCTCTCAACCGAACACTGAAAAACGAATCAATCGCGCCCCACAGGGTGACCGTGCTCTGAAAGGGCGGCACAGCGACAACACCGATTTTATGTCGGGGATACTGTGCCGCCATTTCAGCAGCTCCGTTTATTTGAGGGGGTCATGTAACGGAAATTATTTTTTACCGCGTTTCATAATTTTCGTGATAGCGGTGACCTTCTCTGCGGCTCCCGGCTCGCCTTGGTTGTCGGCCTTTATGGCCCAGTCGAGCGCCTTGGCCAAGTCTCTGCGCAACCCGCCGAGCCCCTCGAAGTAATAGGCCGAGAGATTCATCTGCGCACCGGCGTTCCCAGCCTCGGCGCCCTGGGTGTAATACTCACGGGCCTTGGCCCGGTCTCGCCGGGTGCCCAAGCCCTCATCGTGGAGGAAGCCAAGGTTGTTGAGTGCGTCGATGTTCCCGAGCGCGTCGGCTTTGCGGTACCATTTCAGGGCCAGCCCGTAGTCCTGCTTCAGGTCAATCGATCCGGAGGCGTAAAGGTTGCCCAGATAAAAAGCCGCTTCGCCGTGGGCGTTGGCGGCGGCGCGAAAAAACCAGTCCGTCGCGAGGCGAAGGTTCTGCTTGATACTGCCGCCGACATCGCGCGGGTTTTTTTTGCCCCGAGCGTAAATGATGCCGAGATCGTACTGGGCCGCCACGTTGTCGCCCTCGATAAAACGGCCGTCGGCCAACTGCTTCGGCTTGCCTTCGGAGAGCAGAAACACCGGGAGCGGCGCGGCGGTGCCGGGGCGAAGCACGATCTGCAACGCACGATCGGCATGGGGCAGGCGCACCGGCTCGAGCGGCGGCGCGTCCTTGAGTCGGAATTCCTCGACGCCGTTCTCCCGGCCGTCCGTGTCAAAAAAACCAGATGAAATGAATCACGCCTTCCGGCTTGGCTCCGCCGAAAACGGCGATGTCCAGCAGGATGTCATCCCCGTCGCTGCGAACGTCGGCCACGGTGATGTCCGCCGGCTTGGGCGCGTCGAACTGGCTGTCGAAAACAAACTTGCGGAGGGACACCCCATCCCACTCGGCCCGGCGCGAGTAACCCCAGTCGATCTCCGGCTCACTTTTTGCGGAGACGATGGAAGCGGCGCTGAAACGAAACGGGCTGTCCTGTTTGATGCTCAACACGGATGCCGGCACGCGAACGGTCACCCAATCGCCAGCGGCTTTTTTTAGTTCCACAACGGCCAAGCGGTAATCCTGCAACACGCCGTCGCCCCGGGCATGGATTTTCCCGAGATTGGCCATGGCCATGGCGCTCCCGGCGCGGGCCGCCTTGCGGTACCACTGGAGGGCCAGCGCTTGGCTGGCCTTCACGCCCCATCCCTGTTCGTAGAGGATGCCCAGTGCGTTCATGGCCATCGGGTGGTTCCCGAGGCGGGCGGCTGTCTTGTAGAGGGACACGGCCCGGGCGAGGTCGCGTGGCACCTGTTTTTCACCGGAGCGATACATTTCCGCGAGGCGGAATGCGGCGTTGGCATCCCCGGCATCGATCGCTTGGCCAAGGCGGTTGGCCAAGGTCTCTGCGCTGTTGGGATCGACGGGTTGGGCCAGGGCCGGAGCCGCAGTAAGGCACAAGCCAAGCCCGATGCGGACTGCATGGTTGTGAAGCGTTGCCACGCCGGGAGGGTTATTCCCATGCCACAAAGCGGCTCAAGTGAAAAACCCCGCTTGGCCAAGCGACAAAAAAAGGCCCGTCAAGCGACGGGCCTTCAAAAATGTTGAAAAGACGAGGTTACTTTTCCTCTTTCGATTCGCCGGTATCGGCTGATTCCTCAGCGGGGGCTTCGGCTTCGGGTGCCTCGGCCGGTTCTTCGGCGGGAGTGTCTCCGCTGGCTTCCTCGGCGGGAGTGTCTCCGCTGGCTTCCTCGGCGGCAGGAGCCTCTTCCTCGGTTGCTGAAGCCTCGGTGGTTGCAGGTGAATCCTCGGCCTTGTCCTGCGCGGGTTTCGGCTTGGCAGCGGTCGAAGGTGACGCCTTGGCCTTGGCCTCGAGAGGCTCATCGACCCACATTAGGATGGCCATCTGCGCGGCATCCCCCTTGCGGGCACCGGCAATCTTGATGATGCGAGTGTATCCGCCCATGCGATCCTCGAACTTCGGGGCGATCTCATCGAACAAAATGCGAACCACGTCGTGTTCTTTTCTCCACGCTTCCCGGAGGTCTTTGCCTTTAACCGCGTTGACGCCTGAGCCTTTGCCTTTGGTCGTGTTTGTTCCGTGGAAAAACTTACGCTGTGGCGCCCTCAACCGTGCGGCAGCCAGACGACGATGGTGCAGGGTGCCTTTTTTGCCAAGGGTCACCATTTTTTCGGCGACGACACGTGCTGCCTTGGCCTTGGCCAAGGTGGTGGTGATTCTTGTTTTCTCGATGAGGCTGCACACCATGTTGGCGAGCATCGCATTGCGGTGCTCCCCGGTGCGGCCCAACTTGGCGGTTCTTATTCTATGTCGCATGGCTTACGGCTTGGCGGGTTGTGGGTTATTCTTCCTCCTCGAGCGGGGAATCATCCTCGAACGCTTCCGGCGGGGCTGCCGTGGGAAGAGTGTCGAGAAGAGACGGGTCGATCTTGTCGCCGAGCGCGAGTTCGTATTCCTTGAGCTTCTCCTTGATCTCGGTGAGTGATTTTTTGCCGAAGTTACGATACTTGAGCATCTCGGACTCGGACTTCATCGCAAGGTGGCCCAGGGTGGTGATGTTGGCGTTGTTGAGGCAGTTTGCCGCGCGGACGCTCAACTCGATCTCGTTGACGCTGGTGTTGAGCAGCTTGCGCGAGGCTTCGCGATCGACGTCCTTGGCCTTGGCATCCTGCTCGAACTCGAACGTCTCGTCGTTGATCCCGGTGAAGACGTTGAGATGGTGCGCCAGAATTTCGGAGGCCTGTTTCAGTGCCTCGTCCGGGGTCATGCGACCGTCGGTGAAAACTTCGAGAACCAATTTGTCATAGTCGGTGCGCTGACCGACACGCGCGGCCTCGATTGCGTACCGCACACGGGTGACCGGCGAGAAAATGGAATCGATCGGGATTACGCCGATGGCTTGATCCGGTTTTTTGTTGGCGTCGCCCGGATAGAAACCGCGGCCCACCAGAACCTCCATCACCATCTCGACCTTCTTTTTCTTGTCGGTGGTGCAGATGATCTGTTTCTTGTTGGCCACCTTCAGGCCCGGAGGCAGTTCCAAGTCGCCGGCGGTGACTTTGCCCTCGGCGGTGATGCTCAAGCGAACCTCCTGGGGTTCACGGCTGGTGTGGCGGAACTTGATTTTCTTGAGGTTCAAGACGATGTCGGTGACGTCCTCGACGACCCCCGGCACGGTGGTGAACTCGTGATCCGCACCCTCTATCTTCACGGAGGTGATGGCCGCGCCCTCAAGCGAGGACAAAAGCACCCGCCTGAGGCAGTTGCCTATGGTGTGGCCGAAGCCGGTTTCAAACGGCTCCGCCTCGTACTTGGCGAAGGTGTCGTTCGAATCGTCCGACTTCTTCAGCTTGTTTGGTTTCTCGAAATGACCTAGTCTTATTGGCATATGTTTTTTATATTTAGAGCAATTTTAATCTGGCCCCGTCACTATTATTCCCGCTTATGCAGGGCCCATATAATTGCTTATCCAACCTCCCAAGAGGCCGAAAGTTTAGCGGGAATAAAATTCTACAATGGTTTGTTCATCTGCGATGGGCTGTATCTCATCGCGTGTGGGCAACCGCAGCACGGTTCCCTTGAATGCTTCCTTATCTAGCTGCAGCCACTCGGGCACTACCCGACTCGTGGAGTACTCCAGGTTGCGCGTGGCTAACTGGCGCGAACCGCTCGTGTCCTTCACCTCGACCACGTCGTTGATCTTGGTCGTGTAGGAGGGAATGGTCATCTTGCCGCCGTTCACCACCACGTGACCGTGGCAAACCATTTGCCGCGCCTGAGCACGGGTGGCTCCAAAGCCGAGGCGGTAAATGACGTTGTCCAGACGGGACTCAAGCAGTTGAAGCATGATCTCACCCGTGACACCCCGATGCCGGTGGGCCTTGTCGTAGATGGAGCGGAACTGCTTTTCCATTAACCCGTAGTAGAAGCGAAGCTTCTGCTTCTCCATCAATGCCAACGCATAGTCGGTGTACTTGCGTCGCGCACGGGGCCCGTGGGTGCCTGGCGGATAATTCTTGCGCTCAAGATACTTCGACGGCCCAAAAATGGGAACGCCGAATCGCCTGCTGATCTTGTCGCGTGGACCTGTGTAACGTGCCATGCCTTAAATTCTTGGTTAAACTCTGCGCCGCTTCTTCGGGCGGCATCCGTTGTGCGGTATCGGTGTGACGTCCCGGATGGACGTGATCTCCAGTCCAACCGCCTGCAAAGCGCGGATGGCGGATTCACGGCCCGAGCCGGGTCCCTTCACTCTAACCTCGATCTCTTTCAGCCCGTGAGCCATGGCTCGGCGAGCGGCGTCCTGCGCAACTTTTTGAGCGGCGTAGGAGGTGCTCTTGCGAGAGCCCCGGAAGCCGTTTTTTCCTGCCGTGGACCAAGCAATCAGGTTGCCCTGCTTGTCGGTGAGTGAGACGTGAGTGTTGTTGAAAGTAGCCAGAATGGTGGCTATTCCCGAATGAACGTTTTTCGACTTTTTAGCCTTGATGACCTTCTGCGGAGACGGGTCATCGCTGGTCAACAGTTCTTGGGCAGAAGGTGCAGCCACGCTGGAGTCCTCTTCCTTTTCGGAATCTGAATCATCCTTTTTGCCCTTGGCCTTGGTTTTTTTCTTAGCCTTGGCTTCGCCCTTGGACTCGGACTTGGCTTCGCCCTTGGACTCGGACTTGGCTTCGCCCTTGGACTCGGACTTGGCTTCGCCCTTGGGCTCGGACTTGGCTTCGCCCTTGGGCTCGGGCTTGGCTTCGCCCTTGGGCTCGGACTTGGCTTCGCCCTTGGGCTCGGGCTTGGCTTCGTCCTTAGACTCAGGCTTGGCTTCGCCCTTGGGCTCGGGCTTGGATGCCGGGGTTTCCTCTGCCGGGGCGGCGGCAGGGGTTTCCTGCTTGGCTTCCGCTTCGGGCTGCTGGGCCTCGGGTTGTTGAGATTTGTTTTCTTCGTCAGCCATAATGGTCAGCTATAAAATCAATGAACGCCGGTCTTGGCATTTGGGTTGCGTTGCGCGCCCACGGTTTTCTTTTTGCCTTTGCGGGTGCGGGCGTTGGTGGATGTGCGTTGGCCCCGAACCGGTAGGCCGCGTGCATGACGCAGACCGCGGTAAGACTTGATGTTCTGCAGTCGCTTGAGGTTCAGGCTGCGCTCGCGGCGCAGGTCGCCTTCCACGAGGTAATCGCCCTCCTGAATGACGTGAACGATCTTGGACAGTTCTTTCTCGTCGAGGTCCTTGGCGCGGGTGGCCGGCTTGATGCCGGTTTTCTCGACGATCTCCGTGGCGATCTTCGGCCCGATGCCGTAGACGTATCGCAACGCAATGTCGATGCGCTTGTTGGGTGGGATGTCGACTCCTATGATTCTTGGCATGGTCTGGTTGTTTTATCAGCCCTGGCGCTGCTTGTGCCGAGGGTTGGATGTGCAAATGACACGAACCACGCCCTTCCGGCGTATGATCCGGCAGTGCTCGCAAAGTCGCTTTACTGATGCGCGTACTTTCATTTTAAAATCTAATTTCTATTTTTTCTAAAAAACCACCACGCCATTGCTGAAATCAGCAGGCGAGATTTCCAAATTCAACCTGTCGCCAAGCTTAACGCCTGACACTTGTTCCCGTTGTCCCGACAACACCCGGGCAAAAACCCGATGGCCATTGGCCAACTCCACCACGAAGGTCGCCGGAGGGCGGTGTTCCCTCACGATTCCCTCGGCTCGGATGGTAGATTTTCCGGGCATGTCAAAATCTCCGGCTCACCGTCGGTCACGAGGATGGTGTGCTCAAAATGAGCGGATGGCAACCCGTCCCGGGCAACCACCGTCCAGTCATCCTCCAGCACCTCAACATGCCGTTGGCCAAGGTTCACCATCGGCTCGATGGCGAGGGTCATCCCCGGTTTCAAGACCGGAGAGCGACGGCTGCCATCGTCAAAATTCGCTATTTGCGGGTCTTCGTGGACTTTTTTGCCCACGCCGTGCCCGACAAATTCTTGCACGATGCTGTATCCGTTGGCCTCGACACAACTCTGGATCGCCCGTGAAATGTCCACGACCTTGTTTCCCACCAGCGCTTGGCCAAGGCCATCGTACAGGGATTTCTCGGTCACTTCCATCATTCGCTGTACGGCCGGGTCGCATCCGCCGACGGCCACCGTTGTGGCGTTGTCGCCAATGTAGCCATCGTAGCGCACCCCGACGTCGAGGCTGATGATGTCGCCAAACTGCACGCACCGCCCGGAGGCCAAGCCGTGCACGACCTCCTCGTTAACGGAGATGCAAATCTGGCAGGGATAATTCCGGTAGCCGAAGAAGGCGCTCTTACCACCGTAGTGGTTGATACGCTCTCCGGCAAACTGGTCAATCTCCAGTGTGCTGATGCCCGGCTGGACAAAGGCGGCTGCTTCGCGCAGTACGGTCGAGGCAACCCCGCCGGCCAAGCGCATGGCCGCTATCTCATGATCTTTTTTCAAATGGATCATGCTGTCTCCGGGCGCCTTCGCACCCAATCCAGAGCCAAGCCGCGGCTTGGCCGGTTTCTATCAAGGAACAAACCGCTGGGGGCTTGTTTCACCACCAGCGTCAGAAGCGGCCACGAACGCGGCCCTTCCGTAAAAATCCGTCGTAATGTCGCATTAAAAGATACGACTCCATCTGCCGCATGGTGTCGATTGTGACACCCACGGCAATTAAAATACTCGTCCCGCCAAAGAACTGCGTCACTTGGTACGGGATGCCTCGCCATTGCCCCAGCAGCATCGGAATGAGGGCGATGATGACCAGAAACGAGGCGCCGGCAAAAGTGATGCGGCTCATCGTCCTGTGCAAAAAGTCACTGGTTGCCTTGCCCGGTCTGATGCCGGGAATGTAGCCGCCGTTTTTCTTTAGGTTGTCGGCGATCTCAATCTCGTTGAACGTGGTCGCCACCCAGAAATAAGCGAAAAACATGATCATCATCCCGTAGGTGAAATAATAGAACGGATGCCCGGGTTGAAACCAAGCCGCCGCTCGGACAAAGAAGTCTCCGTACGAGCTCAAGGCGTTTAACACCATGCCGGGGAACATCAGGATGGCCTGGGCAAAAATCAGCGGCATCACGCCGGAGTAGTTGACGCGCAGCGGCATGAAGGAACTCCCGCCGGCGTACACCTTGCGGCCCACGGCTCGTTGCGCATGTTGGACAGGCACCTTGCGCTGGGCTTGAGTCACCGCGACCACGCCAGCGACGACCGCCAGCAACAGGATCACAAGGAAGATACCCTCAAAAATGTTACGGCCACCGGCAGCGCCGCTCCATGGGAAATAGTCTGCGCCTTGACCAAGCCACCCTGCGACGACGTTCAAATAATGGGTGACCTGCGCCCCAAACATGTCCCAAATCATCGGCAATGCCCGTGGCAAATCCGCCACGATGCCGATCATGATCACGAGCGATACGCCGTTACCAATGCCCCGCTCGGTGATCTGCTCGCCCAGCCACATCAGCAACAGCGTGCCGCAGGTAAGCGCCATCATGGTCTGTATATGGTACCAAAAACCGGGGTCAAGAACCAATGCGCCACCGGTCCAGCTCGCGCCAAACACCGTCGCGGGACTCAACCAGCCAAGCGACATGACATAACCTTGGCCGAGGCAGAGAAACAGTGTCATTACCCGGCCGATCTGCATGATCTTCACCCGGCCACCCTCTTCGCGTGATAGGCGGGAGAGCCTTGGGATGATCGGACTCATCAACTGCAGAATAATCGTGGCACTGATGTACGGCATGATGCCCAAGCCGCCAATGGAGCATCGCTCCCAAGCGCCGCCGGTGAACATGCTGTACATGCCCATGAAACCAATCCCATCCTGGCTTTGCTTCTCGCGCAGTTGGTCGAAGTAGCCCTGTAACTCAACCCCGTCCAGCCCCGGAATGGGCACCCAAGCGATCAACCGGCAAACACCCAGCACGAGAAGCGTGAATATAATCCGCTCCTTTAGCTCCGGAATCTTGAAGCAATTCCGGAAGCCGGAAATCATGCGGGTTATGTGGTTGTCACTTGCCATGGATTGTATTTATCGAGCGATCAGATGTTGAAATTATTTCCCAGAAGATGCCGCGCTGCCCTTAGATACTGCGCTGCCCTTGGTAGCGTCCTCGCAGGTGCCTCCCTTTTCCACGATGGCTGCCCTAGCACTTGTGCTGAAGGAGGCCGCGCAGACGGTCAACTTTTTTTCTAGTTTGCCTCGGGCGAGAATTTTGACCCCGTTGCCACGGCCGTTGACCAAGCCGACTTTGCGTAGCTCTGCCTCATCCACCCGTGCGCCATCTTCAAACTGGTTAAGGCTGTCGAGGTTGACCGGAATGTAAATGGTGGCAAAACGCTTGTTGTTGAACCCCCGCTTGGGCAGACGGCGGGCCAGCGGCAACTGGCCACCCTCAAAACCCGGCCGGGTTGATGAACCGGAACGCGAGCCCTGGCCCTTTTGACCACGGGTGCTGGTGTGGCCTCCTCGGCCACTGCCCGGGCCGCGGCCAATCCGCTTGCGGCGGTGCTTGGACCCGGGGGCTGGTTTTAAATCGTGCAGTCGCATGTCTCGTTAATGGTTTTTATTCTGCGGCAACAGTCGGCTCTTCCGCGGCCACCGGCTCTGCGGCAGCGGCGGACTCTTCGGCGGCTGGTGCTTTTGGCTCCGGTACGCTTTTGCCCCGGGCTTTCATGACTTCGTTTCGGTCGCGCAATTCCAACAGGCCGGCGAGCGTGGCTTTGGCCAAGTTCAACGGGTTGTTAGAGCCAAGCGACTTGCTCAACATATTGCGCACGCCGGCCAGTTCGCAGACGGCTCGAACGGTCTTGCCGGCGATGATTCCGGTACCGGCGGAGGCCGGGCGGAGCAGTACTTTGGCTCCGTCGTACCGACTCAAGACTTCATGCGGGATGGTGGTGTCGCGGAGAACCACGCTGACCAGTTGTGTGCGGGCATTTTCGCTGGCCTTGCGAATACAATCGGCGACTTGGTTGGCTTTCCCTTGCCCCATTCCAACCTTGCCCTTTTTGTCACCCACAATCACCACGGCGCTGAAGCCGAACCGGCGACCGCCCTTGACCACCTTGGCCGAGCGGTTAATGCAAAGTACTTTCTCTGTAAATCCGTCATCCGGCTTGTCTTGCCCGCCGAAACGGCCGCGTTGGCCGCCGCCACCTTGGCGCTGGCCGGGGCCGCCGAAACGGCCGCGTTGGCCGCCGCCACCTTGGCGCTGGCCGGGACCGCCGAAACGGCCGCGTTGGCCGCCGCCACCTTGGCGCTGGCCGGGACCGCCGAAACGATTGCCACCGCCGCCCTGTCGCTGGCCCGCTTGGCCAAGCGCTTGGCCACCGCCTTGTGTGGCGGGTTTCGCCTCGGCTGGCTTGGCCGGTGCCGGTGCTTCAGTCGAAGCCTGCGGCGTCTCGGCGGAGGGAGCGTTCTGATTTTGGTTGGGTTCTTCTGCCACGGTTGTCCTTATAGTTTCAATCCTACTTCGCGGGCTGCGTCGGCCAAGGCCTTTACTTTCCCGTGAAAACGGGCGCCGCTTCGGTCGAACACGACCGTCTCGATGCCCGCCGACTTGGCCGCTTCGCCCGCCAGTTTGCCGATCTCGACCGCGCCGGCCGCATTGGCGGCTAGGCCGTTGGCCGACTTGGCTCGGGTGGACACGGAAGCAATGGTGTTGCCCGCGTCATCGTCGATGAACTGGACGTAGATGTTCTTGTTGGTGAAACGCACGCTCATGCGGGGACGCTCTACGGTGCCCACAATTTTTTTGCGGATGCGCCACCGGCGTCGTTTCATTAAATCACGTT